>X347_Brown_Bear__coassemble_1558_pt1 | contig 14090 bp, 9 predicted proteins | sample X347_Brown_Bear__metabat2_high_PE_010 | metagenome-assembled genome bin X347_Brown_Bear | reverse complement strand
AAATCAACTTGACAATGTAAAAAATGTCGGTTATGATTTTGGGATAGAATTTAGATTCTATTGAGTCTTGGATTCTAGCGAGCAGGTATATTATGAAAAAAAGAAGTTTATTGTGTTGTTCTTTATTTCCATTTGTGTTGCAAGCAGCAGCACCTAAGCCTTATGAGACAAATTCTCAAAACATTATTGATGCGTTATGGAATAATGCTTCTCATGAGCTTTCGGCATCGTTATTTCATCAGCAATCATTTGGAGATGAAATTACTTTTATGGATGCAACCTTTCTTGGTTATTATGCGACAGGTAGATATAATGGCGTTAAAGCGGCTGCGGGCATGCTACTTGCTGCACCAATACTAGATTTTAGTCATGGGCATAATGAAACATATAATGATGTAAAGCAAATCTTTTTATTTAACACAGCATATATAGACTATATTAATCAAGGGCTAGGAATCCAAGCTATAGCAGGACGATACAAGGCAGATTCTGAATGGAATAATTATTATTCGCAAGGCTTTCAAATAAAATATAATGCCATTTCACATACAACCCTAGAGCTTTTAGCTTCATATGGAAGTGCTATGGTTACTAATGAATATGTTACGCCATTTCGCACAGACTTAAGTAGCTTTGGGACATATTTAGCTAGTGCTGAATTTGAGCTTCCACAACATATAAAGCTTCAGCCATATCTTTACATTACAGGCTTTTTCACTACATTTGGTATAAAAGCCATGATGTCATACTATATTACTCATGATATAAAAATGGAGACAAAACTTCACATAGCAGGATATAATAAATATTATCAGCATACATTCCCAGCTAATGTCAATCATAAATTTGAGCTTGCTGCAGAAGCCGGTGCGGCTAATCAAGATATGGCAGGCATTGCATGGATTGAGCAAAAGGCAAAGTTTTATGATTTGCTAGAAGCAAAAGTTGGACTTATAGGTGTTACACCAAGTGGAGCGGAGCTAATTGACTATTATGGACAAATGACTCCATTTAAATATGCTGTTGGTATGTTTTGGTCGGGGGCTATTACTACTTATGGTAGTGTTGGATTCCATTGGGATAATATATTTGAGATTAAGGCTGGTGTGCGAGGAAGCTTTTTGCCAACAGGAAGTGTAACTAGCTTTGAAATCAAAGGCGAGACAGAATTTCCAATATGGCAGCAACGCGATCGCTACGGACAGCTAAAGACTTATATGAAAGGCAAATTTGGGTTAAATTTTAGCGGAGTGTATAATAATACCCCAGCTATTAATTTCTATGGTGGAGACCATTACACGCTTATACGAGCTTATTTTAGAATCTCAATCTAATGATTAAAAGCTTAATATATTTTGAATTTAAAGTGTAGTTAAAATATTTAGAAAAGCAAGCTTTGTTATATCAATATATTTTATCTTTTTATTTATTGTGATAAATATAGAATCTTTTTGCTCTAGACTTGTATTACTAAAAATATTATTCCCATTTAAGATAATCTTTAGATTGCCTTATTGCTTCATATAATACTGCACCAACACTTGTTGCAAGATTGATACTTCTAATTCCTTGCTGCATTGGAAGTTTATAGACTTGATTTTCATAAGATTCCAAAATAGATGATGGTAGTCCTGCATCTTCTCTGCCAAAATATAAGAATCCGCCTTGAGTGAAATTTGCTTCAAAAACTATCTTTTTTGCCTTTGTGCTAAAGAAAAAATGTGTGCTATCTGGCATATATGTCTGCCAAAAAGATTCTAAGTTTTGCCACTCATAGACATTTAAATGCTTCCAATAATCAAGCCCAGCGCGTCTTAATTCTTTTTGCGTTATGCTAAAACCAAGCGGATGAATAAGATGTAATGTCGCATTTGTTGCAACACAAAGCCTACCAATATTGCCTGTATTTTGTGGAATCTGAGGTGCAACAAGCACAATATTAAATAAAGTTTGCATAACTTGCTCCCAAATTTATAGTTGTAATGGTGTATTATAGCCTCATTTTTTATTTTTACATTAAAACAAATTTTTAATGGCATTTTAAATAAGTATAGTTTTTCTTGAGGTTAAAAAGCAATATAGACTTAGTAAAATTGTTTGCATTCTAACTTTAGAATCTATAAAGATATTTGTAAGACTTTTCATTAAGTGAAAATTAGATTTAAATTTTATTTTTGATGGCGACCATAAAAAATATTTTATTTTTTATACATGTATTTATCATTATATCTATGAGGACTACATAAAAGTAAAGATTATGTTATAATAGCGACTTTGCATAATCCATTATGAAAGGTAAAATATGAATTATATTCCTTATGTTATTGAGAGAACAGGCAGGGGAGAACGTAGCTATGATATTTATTCTCGATTATTAAAAGATAGAATCATTATGCTAAGTGGTGAAATTGATGATGCGGTTGCAAGCTCTATTGTGGCACAATTGCTTTTTTTGGAAGCAGAAGATCCGCAAAAAGATGTTTTTTTATATATTAATTCACCTGGCGGTAGCGTTACAAGTGGTTTTAGCATTTATGATACCATGAACTACATCAAGCCAGATATTTGCACTATATGTGTAGGACAGGCAGCTTCTATGGGTGCTTTTTTGTTAAGCTGTGGGACTAAAGGCAAACGCTATGCACTTCCACATGCAAGGATTATGATACATCAACCATTAGGTGGTGCGCGCGGACAGGCAACTGATATTGAAATACAAGCAAAAGAAATTTTGCGACTTAAAACAATCATTAATGATATTTTGGCAACAAATACGGGGCAAAGTGTGAAAAAAATTACACAAGATTGTGAGAGAGATTTTTACATGAGTGCTGATGAAGCACAAAAATACGGCTTAATTGATAGCGTTATGACCCGTTCTAGCAAAAGTATTTAAAACTATAATCTTTAATAGTTACTTTTAGAATCTAAATATAAAGCAGATTCTAATGTATTCTATTTATAGAATCTAAAGTTTTATATTATGCTAATAAAGCCCAAGCATATTACTATATATTGCTATAATTGTAAGTTTTTATAATAACTTTGAAAGCAAAATGGTTTAGCATTTCTTTCTAGATATATTGTTATGTTGTTTGGGGATACAATATTTGGCAATCTATTGACATATTATAAAACAACTTAAAGTAAGTTAAATCATAATAAAATATTTTTTATATTACTATATTTTATACTAAATCATGCCATAAAATATGATTATTATAATTTCTAATTATATATAAATTCATGGTATTAGTGCGTAAAATAACTAAACTATAAGTTTTTATTACATGCTCTAATTATATGCTAATGGTAGTTTCACAAATACGCAAGATTCTATGATATTAGATACATTTTTAGCTATTTTTAAGAGTTTTTTGGATAGGATTATAGAATATATTGTTTGCAAAAAAGGATTATAAATATGGAAGATAGACTTTTTACATTTGCAGGGTTAATAAGCACAGACCACGCATTTGTTACAATTTTCTATACAATTTTGTGTGCAATGATAACCGTTGGAGTTAGCATGTTTGCTGTAAGAAGGTTGCAAGCTGTGCCAACTGGCATGCAAAATTTTTACGAGTGGATTATAGGTGGCATGCTTTATATTGGTAAAGATTCTTTGGGTGAAAAGTTAGCACGCAAGTATTTTCCATTAGCTGGAACCATAGGCGTTTTGGTGTTTTATTGTAATGTTATTGGTATGATTCCTGGCTTTGAAGCACCAACTGCAAGCATTAGTTTTACGCTTGTGCTTGCGTTAATTGTATTTTTCTACTATCATTTTGAAGGCATTAGGGCAAATGGATTTGGCAAGTATTTTGGGCATTTTGCTGGTCCCATTAAGTTGCTATCACCATTGCTTTTCCCTGTTGAGATTATTTCGCATTGCTCGCGTATTATTTCATTATCGTTTCGTCTTTTTGGTAATATAAGAGGAGATGATATGTTCTTGCTTGTAATGTTGCAGCTTGTTCCATGGGTAGTGCCGCTTCTACCATTTGGAATCCTTATGTTTATGGCTGTATTGCAGGCATTTGTATTTATGATTCTTACTTATGTTTATTTGGCAAGTGCTGTTATGCTTGATGACGAACATTAAAAGAGTTGCTAGGCAAAATGAATAAAACTGAAATGAGACGCTTTCTTGCGGTAATGGAGTTTTTTTATGGATTTCTGTTTGGTGTGGCAGTGTTTGGGGCGACACTTACTATTCTTGTTACACCAGATTTGTTTGTAGGTATTTTATTTGCTGTATGCGTTTTTTCATTTTTCATTTTTTTAACTGCTATTACAAGATATTGTATTATGCGTATAAAACTCGCAGAAGAAGCATTGCAAGCAACACTACTACAAACACAAACTATGCAAGACCAAATATTGCAAATAACACAACAAACTGCCAATACAAAGCAAGAAGACTAAATTCAAGCATAAACTACATTCAAAGCCTTAAGCTTTTCCATAGTAATATATTTCATAGCTATATAAAACAAATGCAATATGGCATAACAAAAGGAATAAAATTGTGAAAGCAAAGAAAAAACAAAAAGATACACAAAATATAGAAATATTGCTAGATTATTTGGCACTCATACCTCAAGAGCCAAATAAAAGAGTGCAAACTTTTTTTAATTTAATTTATGTGCAAGATCCCCCAAAACACATACTTTTACACAATCCATTGCAAACATTAAAAACAACACAAGAAACGCAATCTTATGATATATATGAAGCGTTCGCTTTGCTTCTTGCTTGTAATAATCAAAATATACATATATTTACTATGATTCCAAGCTTTATTACACTTTGTCAGGCATTTTGCTCTAGATTTCACACATTAGCAACCAAATATTACATAGGCTATATGCAATGCGTTCAAGCAAGTATTTTGCACTGCCTTGATTCTAAGGCAGCTCGAGCTATTATCAAACACACAAAGACATTGAGAAAACATGGCATTATAAGCTTTCATGACCAAAAATGTATAGAGACTGCTGTGCAAATAGGCATTACAAAAACACAAGATACGCAAGATACAACCACAATTACCACTAATTCTTTTATCCACCTATCACCCGCAAAAACACCTCTAAAAAATCAGTTTGATGCCATAGCAAAGACAAAAAAGATTCTAAAAAAAGTTTCATGGGCAAACAAACTTATTTTTCTTTGTGAAGAGGATTTTACAAAAAAAGTAGTTGTGCTTGGAGGGCAAAAGACTGGTAAGTCTACGCTAATTGCAACAATGCTTTATGATAATAAAAAATCTATGGAAGCCAATATGCCATTAGAAGCAAAAGCCCCAATAAAATATCTTTATGGAAAAGGGCTATCAATAATAAATTACATGCACTTAAGTGATTTGCAATCTTTACAAGAATCTCCAATTGCAGAAATTGCAAAAACATATAAAAAATTGCAAGAAACATTCCATGACAGCCTAAAACATGGAAATGAAAAAATAAAATATGAAAAAATATATGATACCTATTTTGCAAATAATAAAATTTGCATAGCAGACCATATTGTAGTGCCACAGGATTATGAGCCTTTGCAGTTTATGAGTTTTATAAATACCCCATCTCTTATTCCGCCAACTTTTCGACATTTGCAGGTATATGACTATACAGAAAAAGGCGATATTATCCTTTATTTAGCAAGCTTTAATGATATTAGCACATCTTTTTTGTATGAAAAGATTATTGCTGTGTTATTGCAGCTTATTAATAAAGTCAATATTTCTCATATACATTTTATTGTAACTCATATTGATCGTGCAAATATGACATTAAAGAAAAGACAGAATCTTTGTCAAAGAATACAAAGTGCAATAGAGCAGCAGCTAACATGTAGCCAAAAAGATAAACAAAAAAGACTTGAGAAATTAAATTTTCATTTCATTACAGCAGGAGTAGCTCATGCCATAAGATGCCATGGGCAAAGCACATCAGAGAGTGGTTTTGATATAGCAACAAGTGGTATTTTAGAGTTAGAGTCGGCACTTTTTACGCATGTATTTTCTCAACCTTCAAAGCATTTTTATATACAATTATTGGAAAATATGTTAAGGCTTTGTCAAATTCAAGCAAAATCTAGTGAAACAGATTCTAATTCAATAGATTCCAAAGAAGTGCGAACTCTAATTAATCGCATTAAATCGCTATGTCAAGAAGTATTAAAAAAACTCCCAGCACAATATTATTCTTTCTATAATGCTTTTGCAAATTTGCGTGATAATCTATACGCACAATTTATACAATCCCTAAATTATGAAGCAAAAAAACGAGGAAACATTGATATACAAAAGCTAAAAACATCTATGATACAAAGCATTATTGTTGGGCTGCGTGAGCTTAGTCGCATATTGCAGGATTATTTTTTTGGTATTAGAGAGCTTCATGAGCTTACATCTTTATTGCAACCAAATAATACAGAATCTCTCTCAAAATTTGCCACCACAAAGCCACATAAAAAGATTCTAGAATTAATATTTATGCAATATAAAAATAGCATACAATCTGACTTCTTTGGCAATAGCAATGCGATTGTAGCAGAGCATCTTGCTTATAGGCTTGATATTTTATTGCCAAATACAATTAAAAAGACAGATATACAAGAAGATTCTGTTATTATCCCATTAAAAGAGAGTTTTGATTACTATTTTCTACTTTTAGAACGCAATATCAATACGCTTTTTAACAATAAAATAAACTTATTTAATTTGCAGTTAGAGCGACTTGAATATATTCTAGAATCTTGTTTTATCGAATACTATAATGATTCTAAAAATTATGCGACAGAGGATTTTGATACATTAATTGCAATGCTTATACATGGAGAATAGCATGAGCCTTTTAACACAATTTATGCAAGAATATGATGATTTATATTATAAAAATTTAAGCAAAGAGAATACAGGCGACATTTTACAAGAAATAAAGCAAGTGGAAAAAATCATTAATATGCCAAAATTGCATCCAACACCAGAGATAAAGCAATTTTATAAGCAATTACGAGAGCATTACAAAAGCCCATTAAACTTGCAACTTGTAGGAGATTGCCATCTTAGCATGGTTGCTTTAATTAATGTGCTTTTTAAAGATTCTTTAATACCGCTTCATAATGGGCTTGCACAAAAAAAATTTATAGTTAGATTTAGTCCATATTGCTTTGCAAGAGCGTATTATAAGTATGGTAGCGTAGATATAGATTTGCATACACTTGATTGCTCATCAAGTCATTTAGAAGAGATTGAATACTTTGAGATATTTATCCCTAATGCCTTATTGCAAGAATGTATAATTATTAAAGAAAGTGATTTTAGTAATAAAAAAACGCTAAATGCTATAAAAGATTCTGATTGCATATTATGGGTGATTTGCAAACCAGAAAAATTAAAAAAAGAGGAATTATTAAAGACTATTAAGAAAAAACCAACTATTGCCATACTCTCACATGAGAAAAATGAGAAAGAAAGCCATGAGATATTAGAGCAAATATCCACACAAAGAAAACAGCTAGATCTAGAATACAACCTAAATGCCATATATGATATAAATATTTGGAATCTAATTGAATCTTACAAGCTTGATGAAAAATTTGCACTATGCAAAATAATTGGCACATTGCATAAGCAGCAGTTAGCAGGCAAAATGCGTTCAATGGAAAATTCCATATCCGCACTAGCTCAAGCACAAATACTTATAGAATCTTTTTACGCACAAAAGGATACAACAAAGCAAATTCCACTAGAACACACCATTATGCAAGACATTATAGACAATTTGCAAAGTATTTTTCAAGCCGCATATACAAAGCGGGGAATTGGCATTCTAAAAGCTGCATTTGAAAAAAATAAAAGTATAGATAAGCATTATAAAGCCATTTTTGAGCATTATAAAAAGCTTGATTCTATTTATCATAAAGCTAATGAATCTATGATATCAAGGACAAAACAGCTAATTACTGATTATAATCGTGAAATATTTGTTACGATTGCAAAAGGATTAAAAAAATATCTTGATAGTATTGTAGAGAGCATTCTTGATAATATTGAAATGATTAAGATAAAGACACGACCAAATCAACCAAAATTTCTTGATATATTAACAAATCGCCGTATTGTATATGAAAGCTTTCAACTTCACCGAGAAGAACTATTGCGAGAGATTGCAGATTCTAAGAGTCTTTTAGCACGTAAACATAAAAATTTACTTACAAAGCTATCTAGACTTGATTCTTATATTACACAAAGCATGCGGGATATTATGCAAACATTTGAGCAGGTTTTGCATGAGTGGGTAGCAAATGGACACAGACTTATTTTACAAAAAAAGCCAGCATATATTAGCACAGATGGCTATGTAAATCTTGAGGAATTTCAACTTGGAATCTTTCATAGCTTTACAAAGCAACATAAGATTCTTATGAATGATTTTATTACTCAAGTGCATACGCATATAACGACTTTGAGTGTGTGGGTGCAGGCTACAAAAACTATGCTACTTGAGTGCATTATATTGCGTATAGAGCAAAAGTTTCATGCCGATAAATCGCTTGTAAAGCAAACAAATAAGGCAATTAACGCACCACTTGATAGAGAGTTTTTACAAGATTGCATTATGGAACTTTTACCTGAAAAAATTGAGCAAATTTTTTGCTCTCTGCCAGCAGCAAATACGCTTTTTGATTCTATTCCTAATCAAATTTTGCAAGAAGCAAAAGAGAATGAAAAGGTAGTTAGAAGCAGGATTAAAGAAATTATAGATTTGCGTCAAACTCTTAAAATTGGCACAAAGATTCTAGAAAAAGCAATTGATGGGGGAGAAGATAGCGAAGCATTGCAATAGTAGTATTTTTACTATTTTTCAAAAACTACTAGTTGTTTTGAAAACTTTTTGCTATTTAAGATTATTTATATTTTTGCTTGCTAAATACTTGGTATTTTATCTATGACGCTAAAAAGCATGTTGGAATCTTTTTACTAGATTCTATGCACTCTGCAAATTGTGGAAATTTATAGAATCTAATAGCGCAAATACCAATAAAATTAAACCAAATATTAAAACCTTATATTCTTGATTATTTGCTTAAGCGTGATGAAAAATCATACAATGACTTTGCATTTTACTATAGCAGGGAAGAAATTCTACACCAATACAACAATATTTATAATCATAGATTTAAAAGAGTGGTATCTAAAGGACAAAGTGATGATAAAGGAAAGTTTATAGTGCATAATGTCTATGTAGGGAAAGAATATACTATATACAAGATAAGCTTTATTACTGATAGAGATAACTTTGATTATAGTGTAGCGTAAATGAGTGAGAAACAAGAAAAATGTAGAATCTCAAGATCATTTAGGAGTTGCAGTATAAAGATTCCACTACTTACATTATGGATTATTGTTTTATGGAGTTTTAGAATCTGTGTGCTGTGCGGATTTATTTGGATTTGTATATAGCTATTAAAGTTATATTAATCTTTGGATAAAGGGGTTTTTGGATAGCATTATTTAGTATCATAAGTCTAATATAGCTTTTTCAAATAGCTTTAAAATGCTATTTGAAAGATTTTATAAAATTAGTTAGATTGCTATTTATTGTCAGAATTTTTGCCAAAACGAATACTAAATGTTATCTCCGAGCCATCAAACATTTCATGAAGTTTATCCGTTGGCGTATTTTTAAATAAATCAATAATAGAATTTGCATCAAGTTCTTTTATTGCGTTATGCTGCACTTTGTCATCTTGCATTTTAGTGGTAGTCTCCATTGGAATTGCATTTTCTTTAAGACTTGTATCTTTTGATTCTGTTGTATCTTGCATAGAATCTGTATTGTCTTGCATGCTAGATTCTGTATCTAATGCCTGTTCTAAACGCACGATAGGCATTTCACTTTCACCCAAAGCTTCAGCAAGCTCTGTTTCTGTAAGTTTATCAATACTATCCTCATTTGATGGCAGAGTTACATATAGGGCATTATTATTTTTGCTTTGCTCTATTGCTTCAATATCCATATCACCTAAATCATTATTTTGCACTGCTTCAAAATCTTTGTCTTGCAAAGCAGATTTATCAGATTCTATAGAATCTAATTGTTCGTTATCATTTGATGAATTAGTATCTAGTAATAAATCAAGCTCGCTATAATCCCCCATAGAATCTGTTTCATTTGTATTTATAGAATCTGCTGTGTTTGTCTCTTTGTCTAGCATATCAAAATTTTCATTAGAATCTAGCTGCTTTTCATCAAATAAATCTGAAAACAAATCATCCATTTCATTATCATTGCTATCTAGAGATAATGAACTATCAAGCTCTGTATCAGGGGTAGAAATGTCTGCAATAGAAGTAAGCTCTGTATTGGAAGTAGAAATATCTGTGTCGCTATTAGCTTCATCTTTCATGCTATCAGTATTTATTAAAATATCATCGTTAATTTCACGCAAAGCCTCATTGACTTCCTCAATCGTTTCTTGTGGTATTATAGTTTTTCTTGCTTCAGTATTTTCAGTTTCAGTAAAATCACTCGTATCAAGCATTGTATCTAGGTCTATATCATCTTTGTGATTTTCGTCTTGCTTGATAGAATTATTAATTTCATGATTTTCTGCCGCATTTTCATCTAATGCAATCTCGCTTTGCATAGAATCTAATAACTCATCATAATCAGCTTTTTTAGTGGCACTAGAATCTAATTCCATATCATTGCTTAGAATGGAATCTAAGTCTAAATCATTGTCGCTAGATTCTGTATTTTTATCATCTATTGTAATATCTGCCTCTTGTTTTATATCACTTTGTAATAAATCATCAATATTAGAATCTTCTTGTTTTAATTCACTGCTTGTAAGCTCTATATCATCTAGATTAAGCTCATTATCTATATTGTTTGTAGATTCTGTATCTACATTTTTTAGATTGGCTTCATTTATAGAATCTAGGTTAGTAGATTCTAAGTTTTCTAAACTAAAATCATTAGCTTCATTTACATTGCTTTCATCTTTTATATTAGTAGTTTCTAGATTCTCTATATCAAGATAGTTTTCTATATCATTTGTAGATTTTATATCTAAACTATTAGAATTTAGGCTAGTATCTAAGTTTTCTATATCAAGCTCACTAGATATATCATCTTTAGAATCTTCTTTTTGCGTGTTTTCCTCTTGTATATTTTCCTCTATATTTTCAGAATCTTTAGCTGTGGTTTCTTTAGCTGTGTTGTCGTCTAAATCTAATTCCATATCATTGCTTAGAATGGAATCTAAATCTAAATCATTATCGCTAGATTCTGTATTTTTATCATCTATTGTAATATCTGCTTCTTGTTTTATATCACTTTGTAATAAATCATCAATATTAGAATCTTCTTGTTTTAATTCACTGCTTGTAAGCTCTATATCATCTAGATTAAGCTCATTATCTATATTGTTTGTAGATTCTGTATCTACATTTTTTAGATTGGCTTCATTTATAGAATCTAGGTTAGTAGATTCTAAGTTTTCTAAACTAAAATCATTAGCTTCATTTACATTGCTTTCATCTTTTATATTAGTAGTTTCTAGATTCTCTATATCAAGATAGTTTTCTATATCATTTGTAGATTTTATATCTAAACTATTAGAATTTAGGCTAGTATCTAAGTTTTCTATATCAAGCTCACTAGATATATCATCTTTAGAATCTTCTTTTTGCGTGTTTTCCTCTTGTATATTTTCCTCTATATTTTCAGAATCTTTATTTGTGTTATCGCTTGTCCCCATATCAAAAGACATGTTTTCAAACGCACTATTTAATGCTGCGGTTAAATCATCAAATGCGTCATCTAATGTGCTTGGTGTGCTATCTTGCTGTGCTGCCTGCATTTTTAATGTTTCATCAAGGTTACTTAAATCAATTGTATCTATATTTTCTTGCAAAGCCGCTTTATCTTTTTTATTTACATTGTCTATATTATCTGTAAGTCCCATATCCTCCAAATGCTCTTGGTCTATTGAGACAAGATGTTGTATATCATCTGCTTTATCATTTGTTTGCATATTATCTGTGGATTGGTCTTTGCTAGCTTCTTTTTGCGTAGTTTCTTTTTCTATCTCATCTAGATTAGATAGAGATTCTAAATCTAGATTTGTTGGCATATCTATATCATTGTCTGCTTGCAATGCTTCTATATTATCATTATTCTGTATATCTGTTTGTGGTTTTTCTTTAGAGATGGTTTCCTCTTGTAACTCCTCATTTAAAGCTTCAATAGAATCATTTGCATTTGCCACTTCTAGCTCATCCTTAGAATCTAGCTGTTCTCCCTCGCTAATTTCTTTTTCCTCAAGCTCTTTTGTCTTACGCTCTTCCTCCTCTTTTAATGCCTGCATAAACTTTTTAGGGCTAGGCTGCAATAAATCTCTTTCATCATCGCTTAAAAATAAATCATCTTCATCACTAATGTTATTTGCAACCTCTTTTGCTTCCTCCTCTATTTCATTTGGAATGCCAAGACTAGCGGCTTTTAACGCTGAAGAATCCATTATTGAATCAAGATCAAAATTTGCTAAGTCAAGAGGATTATCACCACTTGGTTTCAAATCGCTTAAATCGCTATCAAAGATTGATCCAACTCGCTGTTCTGGCACTTCATTAGACTTGCTATCCTCATTAATCTCACTAGATTCTGTCTCTGTATTTTGCAAAGATTTATCACTTTCCTCATTATCCTCTTGCATTTCCTCATCATCTTGTGCCTCTTTAGTTACTTCCCCTGCGGCTTCAAGACTTGAGAAATCAAGAGAGTCTGGATTAAAGTCAAGCATAGAATCTGTATCCTCATTTGCAATTTGCTCTGCTTCCTCCTGCAACTTCATAGAATCTATATCAATACCATCTGGTGGCGTAATCTCGGCAGATTTTAAATCCATATCAATTTCATTAATATTGTGTATATCATCATATTCTGAAAGTTCATCATGTGAGGCTATGCTATCTGCGTGATTTTCGGCTTTATTAATCTCTCCCTCTTTTGGTATGCAATCATTCAAAATTTCTAAAATATCAGTGGGTAAAAATGGTTTTTGTATAGCAATATTAAATTCATGTTTTTTAATCTGTGTTTGACGAGCAAAAAGTAAGCAAACTTTTACTTGGTCTTGCAAGGCGGTTAATCGTTCAAGATTTTTCCCCACATTCTCATCATCAACAATAATGCAAATATAGTTATTCGCATTAAAATCTGGGGCAATTCTAGCCACATTCTCAACTTCTAGATTAAGCTTTTTACTTGCCATACCAACAAGCTTTTTGATTACTGGATTTTGATTGATTAATAATACTTTCATATACGCTCACTTCAATTGTAAAAATAATGACAATTTAAACAAAATTCATAAAATTAACATTATAATACAAAATTGTTTTATTTTAAATATCGCTAGGAGTTTAAATGAGAAAAAATCAATGTTTTTCACCGCTAACAAACGCTTTAAGAAAATGCTATTTGATATTCTTATGTGCTATTATTGGTATATTTATGCCACTATATGCTAAAGAGCAAATATATCTTATGCCATACGAGCAACAAGACGCATTAAGAGATTTGATAAACTCAATTAAGCAAGCCAATGATAGCATTGACATTGCAATTTACAGCTTTACAAATAGAGAAATTGCGAAAGCTTTGCGTGATGCAAGCAGCAAAGGGGTAAAAATCAATATTATTTATGATATGGGGCAAAAAACCACTAGCAACAGCACGATTGGCTACCTTGAAAAATTTGCAAATATTCACACTTGTTTATTGGAAGGCAATCCTGCAAAAAAGGGAAAATATAAAGGCATTATGCATCACAAAATGATTATTGTAGATAATAAATTAATTGGTCTTGGCAGTGCAAATTGGAGTAAAAACGCTTTTGAAAACAATTATGAATCATTATATTTTACAGATAACAAAGAAATTATCCAAAAAGCAAATAATTATTATCAAAAAATGCTCTCCTCTTGCACACCATTTATAATACACTAAATTATTTTAAGCTATAAAAAAAAATAACAGATTCTATATAAAATTAGTGATAAAGTATTGAAA
>X347_Brown_Bear__coassemble_1557_pt1 | contig 14093 bp, 9 predicted proteins | sample X347_Brown_Bear__metabat2_high_PE_010 | metagenome-assembled genome bin X347_Brown_Bear | reverse complement strand
GTAGAATCTATAATTTTATATTTTAAGTCCTTAAAAAAGATGAAAAACTTTTTTAAAATGCAAGTTAAATTTTTACTTACTTTTAAAATAATATTTGCTAGATTCTATTTATAAACTAGCAAATATTTAAGTTAATAATATTTAAAATTAGGCTATAATGCTATTTTTTGTTTTTAATAGAAGGAGTTTATATGTTATTGACACTTAAGGCATTATTAATTTCAGGTGCATTACTAACGCAGGGCGACTTGCCATTGCAAGATAGAGCCATTATGATTTTAGGACAAGATACATTTAAAGCCACGCAAGATACAGACTATCATAGGGCGGTAGAACTCACATCAAAAAGCTCTTATGTTGATTTGATAAAGGATGATTCTGAACTTGCAGCACAGCTTTTACAGGAGGCTTGTAGTCTTGGTTATGGACGTGCTTGCTGGTATTATGCGTTTAAAACAGAAGATGAAAAAGACATATTGCATGCTAAAGAGGTTTTGGTAAAGTCATGTTTTGCAGGAGAAACGCAACAAAATGGAGAATCTTGCACATTTCTTGGCATTATGGCTTCCCAAGAGTATTTGGATATAGAGCAAAGCGAACGCGAGCTTTATGAACGTGCATGCCGCTTAAATGATGGTTGGGGTTGCTATCGTTTAGCTTATGACTACATTGCAGATAAAGATATGGAGCAAGCAAAAAAAGTGGGAGAAAAGGCATTAGACTTGCTTACTAAATCTTGCGAAAATGGAAATGCGTCTGGTTGCTACTTTGCTGGTAGTATTTATAGCGAACCACTCACGCCCAATTGGCTAAAAGATTCCGACAATAAAGCACAATATTACTATGACAAAGGTTGTAGGCTTGGTGATGGCGACTCTTGCGAAAATGCAAATACTTATGACGAAGGGGAATAGAAAATACAATCAATTTACTTCTAACTAAAAGCAAGATTTTTATATCTTGCTTTTAGTCTTTTTAATTAGGGTTTATAATTTGTTTTTATAAATATTATTCCCTGACTTTAAGGTGCTGCATTTATTAATACCTTGATACAAAAATATAAGCAAACACAAAATAAGTATTTTAATATTGCAATCCTTGCTTAAAGACAGCAACATTAAAATATAGCTTTATGTGCTTTTTAATATACATAAAACACTTTTTAAAGTAAAATTTATAACCCTTTGTGGAAAATTCCAATAAATAACATATTTTAGAATCTATCATAGAATCCATTATATTTGCTTTTTCTGTAGATTGCTTTGACTTGCTATGCAAGTCTAGCTCATGACTGAGGTGCTTAATTCTGAAAAGAATGTTAGAATCTAAGTTAGTTTTAAAACATGATAATTTCTAGAATCTAAAACAAGATTCCATAAAATAAATATTTGCCATTATGGTATTGCTATAATTCTTTATAGTTCATAAAAAGCTATAAATTTTATAACACAAAAGGCGTATCCTGATACACAGAAAAATTCAGCCAATTTGCAAAAAGCACGCTCGCACTTGATCTCCATGATAAAATAGGCTTGCCATCCTCACCAAAATAATCAAGCGGCTCTGCTATCTCTAAGCCCTTTGTTCTATCCCTCTCATACTCTAGCAAAAGCGTGTCTTTAGCGTATTCGGGGTGTGCTAGGATATAGAAATCTTTTTCATCTTTTAGCGCGCTTATGCCGCTTTGCTTCCCTTCAAGCAGAATTTTCAAGCTAGACTTTCTAACCGCCACTTCATCAATGCCCGCATGCCTTGAGTGCGGCATTTTCACAATAGAATCTAGCCCATTTACAAGCAAATCCTGCGTGATAATCTCATGGCTAAACACACCAAATACTTTTCTTTCAAGCATGACCTTTGGAATCTTATGAAAGTGATATAGCCCAGCCATTGCCCCCCAGCACAGATACATCGTGCTAGTGCAATTGCTTTTGAGATACTCCATAATATGCGCTATCTCATGCCAATACGCCACCTCCTCAAATGCCAAATGCTCAATAGGCGCACCTGTAACAATCGCCCCATCAAATTTGCGCCCCCTAATCTCACTAAAATTCACATAGAATCTATCTAGGTGGCTTTTTGCTGTGTGCGTGCCAATGTAGCTTGCTGTGGATAGAAGTGTGATTCTCACTTGCAGGGGTGAGTTTGCAAGCAGGCTTAGAATCTGATTTTCTGTTTCAATTTTTGTCGGCATGAGGTTTATAAGCAGCACTTCAAGCGGACGAATATCCTGATGTGCCGCTCTTTTTGCCCCCATGATAAAGGCATTTTGCTGTAAAAGTGTATAGGCGGGTATATCTTCTGGTATAACAATAGGCATGACTTCCTCCCTGTATGACTTCTTGGTATGGCGTCTTAGATTCTGTGCCATTAATAAATGTCGTAGAATCTAGCATGCCCTAGACCTGCTCTAGGGCGCGCTGTAAATCTTTAATCAAATCGCTACTAGATTCTAGCCCTATGCTTAGGCGAATGGTGCTAGGGGTAATCCCGCCAAGCTCAAGCTCCTTTAGACTAAGCTGAGAGTGTGTGGTGGAGGCGGGGTGAATGATTAAAGACTTTGAATCCCCAATATTAACCACCACAGCAAAAATCTCTGTGCTATTGCAAATCTTTTGTGCCGCCTCAAAGCTAGGTGCCTCAAAGCTAAGAAGCCCAGAGCCTTGCGCGTTTGTGTAGTATCGCTGCAAAAGTGCGTGATAGGGGCTACTTTTTAGCGCGGGGTAGGCGACACTTTGAACCTTAGCGTGAGATTCTAAGAATCTTGCGACTTCTAGGGCGTTTTGACTATGCTTTTTGATACGAAGCTCCAAAGTCTCTAGCCCCTGCAGTAGAATCCACGCTGATTGCGGAGATAGGGTAGCACCGATATTTCTTAGCCATTCAGTGATGAGGCGAATGCTAAAGCAAGGTAGGGGCAGGGAAGCATACACAAGCCCATGATAGCTAGAATCTGGCGTATTAAACGCAGGATAGCGAGGATTGTCTTTGATAAGCTCATTTAGCCCATGCCGCTCAATCACCACACCTCCTAGCGCGCTGCCTTGCCCATTGACATACTTGCTTAGGCTATGCACGGAAATATCCACACCAAAGTCAAAGGGCTTGTGGAGGAAGGCGGTTGCCACTGTGTTATCACAAATGCTTAAGATTCCATGCCTTTTAGCAATGGCGGTAATCGCCTCTGTATCGGCGATTGAAATCACGGGATTTGAAATGCTTTCAAAAAAAATCGCGCGCGTTTTAGAATCTATGAGCGTTTCTAGCGAGGCGGGATTGTCAATATCAAATACCCGCGCTTCAATGCCAAATCGCTTGAGCGTGTGGGTGAAAAGCGTCTGCGTGCCGCCATAGATTTTATTGGCATAGATGATATTATCGCCCACACTAGCGCAGTTTGCTATGGTATAAAAAATCGCCGCACTCCCGCTTGCCGTAGGCACGCCAAATGCCCCGCCTTCAACGGCAGCTAGCCGCCTGCCTAGCACATCGGTGGTGGGGTTTGTAAGACGCGTGTAGATATTGCCTAGCTCCTTTAGCCCAAATCGCGCTGCGGCTTGCTCTAGGCTCTCAAAGCTATAAGCGGTGTTTTGGTAAATAGGCACGCTAAGGGTGCGCTGCGTATCATAGGTGTAGCCAGCATGCAAGGCGAGCGTGTCTTGTGTGTAGTTGTTGTTGGGTAAATTTGCCATGTTTTCTCCTTGTGTTTTGTGTTTCAATAAACTTTACCAAAAGCCAAATAATACAAATAAAGTCAAACTTTTTTATATTATTGACCTAAAAATCAACATATTGCTGCTTAGTTTTTGCATTATTTATAGCTTAAAGATTGCAAGCCCTTTGCTGCCTAATTTCCAAAAACATAACGCAAGTTTGCTTAACTAGCTATCTCATGCTAAATAACTTATATATTTTTAGATAATTAGTCAAAAGATATTGCTGCAATTATTTTGCTTTAAAATCTCTGCTAAAAACTTAGTCCATAATATCACATAAATTTTAGAATACAATATGTAATCTATTAAAAATTGTAATTTTTTACTACTCTGTTACTTTTTTACATAAAATTAAAAATACAATATGTAATATTTATTTTTAAGCAATATATTATTTTATCAAATTATATTTTGGCTAGCTATCCTATAATAATAAATTTATTTAGCATTTTTATATTTTTTGCTACTGCTTTTGTTTTGCTTGTTTGTGGTTGTTTCTTGTTTTGCTTTTATAGTGTTAATATTATAGATTGCTTCGCTTACGCTCGCAATGACGATTTGGCTTTGTTTGTTTATGGTTTTTAACTTTGATTATTTTTTACTTCATTTTTTGTCATTGCGAGACTTGCGTAGCAAGGCGTGGCAATCCATTTGTTTAGATTCTGTGTGTAATTCTATTTTATAGATTGCTTCGGCTTTGCCCGGCAATGACGATTTGGCTTTGCTTATTTGTTGTTTCTTGTTTTTTATGTTTATGGATTAATTCGTAAGTTCAAGGCTTCCTAGCAATTATGGATTTGATTGTAATTTAAAGATTCTAAATTTAAATAAGCTGCATTTATCGTTATTGCAGGATTGTATTTATAGAATCTAAAAGTATTTAGTAAAATAAATATAGAAATGGTAGAATATTTAAAAATTAAGGAGAATTAATGCAAATAAGAAAGACAAATTCTTTTATAGCTAGCTTTATGCTGGCATTTATAAGTTGCACTGCTATTGCAAGTTGCAATCAGGAAGCTTTTAGCGTAATAAAAGATTCTATAGAAAGCAGTGAAAATTTAGAATCTAATTCCTATAAAACTTCAAAAATAGAAAAAGTTTCAAGACAATTATTCCCACTAAAAAAACGCAGTGAAAAAGAAATTCAAGAAATGCTACATCTACTTCCAAATGAATTGCAAGTATATATCATGCGTGTTGATATTGGAGGTGATACATATAATGCTTATGTTGGAATTGGCAGCTCATATAATAATGATTTTGGCATATATGTTGAGCTTCCTTACTACAATCAAATAGATTCTATAAATGAGAATAACATATTATATGTTAGCGATTATGAAATAGGACTTGATTTTGGTAGGCTTGAGATTAAAGGTAGATTGCAGAGTGTAGAAGATTCTAAGTTTTCTGGAATGGAGTTTATCGCTAAAACTTGCGATACTTGTAGCTTGCATGAAGTGGATTTTATATCAGGCTTTTTTGAAACTACTAAAAACATCAAGGGTAAAAATATCAGCTACACAAGGAAAATAAGTCTGCCCTCTATTCCAGAGAGCAATAAGATTCCAAAGCCTATTAGAGAGCGTATAAATGCAGCACTGCATACTTTAGGAGATAAACAAAACATTTCAAAAAGATTGTTGAAAAAGGCAAAAAGTAGCTTTATAGATAAAAATAAAATGCCTTTTAGTCTAGAATTTAACTCCGAATATATTGATAGTGTTGATTTAGGATATGTATCGCAAGATTTGCTTATGTTTGTGGAAAACTATTATTTCTATGAGGGTGGTGCGCATGGAGATACACTTTTTAAAACTCGCGCATTCTCATTACAAAGTGGAGAGGAATTGCCAACAAAGATTGAAAGCATTCTTGATATGCAAAAACAAGATGAGATTTTGGAATTACTAAAACAAAAGTTGCAGCCCAAAATAGATAAACTTTATAGCCCGACCTTATATATAATGCCAGATGCCTTTATATTTGATGATAGCGGTATAATATTTATGTGGCAAGCATATAGCATTGCTCCTTATTCAAGCGGACGTATTTTGGTGCATGTAGATTTTGATGAGTTAGCACCTTTTTTAAAAAAAGATTCTGTATATAATTTCTTTTTTCTAAAAAAATATAGAGATTATAGAATCTAGCCCATATAACAAAAGGAAATATATGCCAAAAATAGCATGGATTTTGCTAGGAAGTAGCTTATTGTATCAAGCTTATGGGCAAATACCTAACAAAACAAACCAACATAATGACAATGCAGTAACCAAAAATACAAATCAAGATATAGTAACAAAAGATATAAATGAAAAAACATTGCCATATATATCAAAAGAGCAAGATACAGATCAAAAAAATGATACCAAAGATTCTATATCAACACGCAAAATAGCCAAACTATCCTCTGTGGTAGTTGTATCCTCATGGCAAAAAAATAACCAATCACCTACATCAAGCATTGATATGTATGGCAAAGATACACCTTTGCATAGTGGAGATGTTGCAAAATCTATGTTGCTTATACCGGGATTTTCTATGACTAGAAAAGGTGGTGGTGGAAGTGAAATATTTTTTCGTTCTCAAAGTGCTTCTAGATTACCCATTCTTCTAAATGGGGGAGTATTAAATGGTGCTTGTGGCGGAAGAATGGATACAACAATTACTTATACTTTTCCAGAAAACTATGATCGCATTAGCATTTATAAAGGACCTCAAGATGTTCGTTATGGAGCTTTGATAGCGGGTGGGGTGGTTTTTGAGCGAGATGTAGTAAGACTGCAAAATCCTAGTTTTAGCAGTAATGCAAGCTTTCTCTATGGTAGTTTCAATCGCTTTGATATAAATGCAAATGCAATAGTTGGCAATAAATATGGATCATTGCAGGCTATTATTTCTCACTATTCTGCTGATGATTATAAGGCTGGCGGTGGCACTAAAGTTCATTCTGCTTACAATAGAGAATCTATAAGTATAATAGGAACTATAACTCCAACAGAAAATTCAGCTCTTGAGCTAGATATAGATGTGGGGAGAGGTTTTGCCTCTTATGCAGATAGAGCTATGGATGCACGCACTTTTGATAGAACTTCATATAATCTCAAGTATCAGCAATATTTCAGTGGCAACTTTGATTTGCTTGATATACGCGCATGGTATAATGGAATAGATCATATTATGGATAATTTTTCTCATCGTCCTGTTAGCAGTGGCATATATAGCATAAGCAATCCAAAACGAACGAGTATTGGTGGAAGAGTTGAGGGTAGATTCTATTTTAATGACATGATAGAACTTTATATGGGTGGTAGCTATAATAATGATTTTCATGAATTGCGTACGGGAAGCGGGCAAGATGCAAGTATGGCAAACGCGTCTCTAAATACCTCCTATAAAGAAAATTTTCGTTTTGAGAATGTAGGGCTTTTTACGCAAGGCTCATATTTGCCAGATTCTGACTTTGGGGTTTTTTTTGGTAGTAGATATGATTATATATTTACACTGCAGTATGGCACTTCAATAAGATTGCATGACAATCTTTTTAGTGCATTTAGCCGATATGAGAAGTATTTTAATGATACAACCTTGTATGTTGGATTTGGCATGGCTCAACGTGCCGCAGACTTTTGGGAACGTAGCAAAAGTGGTGGTATGGCACTTTCACCAGAAACAAATATGCAAATAGATATGGGAGCAACTTATAAACGCAAAAATTATAATATACGAGCAAGCACATTTGCTTCATATATGCTTAATTATATCGCTTTATATTATGGAACAACCACAAGTGCATTTAATACAAATGCCATGCTTTTGGGTGGAGAAATTGAGGGGGAATATATCTTTTTAGATTCTATACATCTTTATGGATCTTTATCTTATACCTATGGACAGAATCTTAGTGCATATTATGGCAATGGTTATACCATGCAGGCAAATTATCCATTACCGCAAATAGCACCATTGCAGGGGCAGATATCATTTTTTTATAATAAGGCTGGTTGGCTTTTGCGTTTTGATACTTTTTTTAATGCGGCACAATCTCGCTATGCAAAAGATTTTGGCAATGTTATTGGAAAAGATTTGGGGGCTAGCAATGGGTTTGCTGTGTTTAACTTATATGGTGGCTATCAATTTAAGCAGGTTATGCTGCTTGCTGGAATAGATAATATTGCTGATACTCTTTATGCTTATCATTTATCAAAGTCAGGAGTTGGTATAGGAGCTCTAGGAATAGAATCTACTAATAGAATTTATGAGCCAGGAAGAAGTATATGGGCAAAAATCAAGGTTAAGTTTTAGTTTATTAATTGCGTTTATAACATTTTTTAAGCCTTAAATATCTTAAGTAGCCATATTTTAAACAATCTGTAAAATTTTACTTTTTTAATTTTATATGATTTTTTGTAATTAAATTAAAAATATAAGAAATTATAAAATAGATAAGTGGTTTTGATTATGTATTTTTAATGGTATTTTTGATATATGGTTTTATTATTAATGCTTGCTTGAAGTAATTTTGTGTGGTTGCCAATAATAGTAAGTTACTCAATATTGATAACGCAAATATTAGTCTTTAAGTGTTTATTTTTTTTGTATATTTGGTTTTCACTATTTTAGAGACAATAAAGACAAAAAAACTATGATAATTATCGCAAAGATAACTATCGTATGGTTTTTAAATCATGCAACTTTTTTTTGATTTGTTGTTATAGTTATTTAAAGTGCGTGTTTATAATATTTGTGGTATGGGTGAATGAGGGGGATTAAATTTGCTGCAATGAAAATAACTAAAAAACTAACAGATAGATGAAAAGATATTTAAATCAATTCATAGCAAAAAGCAATAAAAATATATTTGCTAACATTAGACATAAAATATATAGCTTTGTTGCAATTTTATAATTTTGTAACTCTAGCAGATCAATTCCAAAAGCTAGACTTCACAAAACTATATTTTATTTATTTTGCATTAAATATAGCGTTTTTGTCTAAAAGTACGCAATACTTTAACATAATATTCAGCTTGTTGTGGTGTGCCTAAAGTAACACGACAGAAGTTATCAAATTTAGGGAACTGACGACCAACAAGAATATTTTGATTTTTCATATTTTTAGCAAAGTCTTCATAACTTCCTGTAATTTCATGGAAAATAAAGTTTGCATGTGAAGGTGCATAACGCAATCCTAAAGAATCAAGTCCTTTTGTTACAATCTGTCTTGACTTTACATTTGAATTTATGCAATACTGCCTAAAGTTAAAGTCATTAAGAGCAGCACTTGCTGCAACTGCACCACACACATTAATTCCAGCTAACTGCAAAAATTCATTAATTCTGCGTTGCAACTCTGGAGTAGTAATAGCATATCCTACTCTCAACCCAGCAAGACCATATATTTTAGAAAATGTGCGTGTTACAATAATATTTTTAGCACCCTCTTTTAATATATCAATACCACTTTTAAATGACGGATCGATAACATATTCTGCATACGCTTCATCAATCAAAAATATTGTGCTTTGTTTTGCATTTCGTATCCAAGAATATAAATCATTGGCAGATATAATATTTGCTGTTGGATTATTTGGGTTGCAAAGATATACAAGAGATATACCATCAAACTCACGCTCACTTTTCTTCATTTCGTCAATATTCATATTAAACTTTGAATCTAAATCAAAATTAACTACTTCAATACCCAATGGTTTAGAATAGGCTACTGGGAATTCAAAAGTTGGATTAGGGTTAATAATCCTAAGGGGCATATTAAATTCTTGTGCAAGATTATTAACCGCATAAATTGCAGCTTGCAACGCAGCTGAAGAACCATTGCTTACACATACTCTATCCTCTTTTATTTGATAGAATCTAGCAATATCAGTTCTCAAATCTGCTTCGGCCTTAAAAGGATAAAGAGATAAATCTGTTGCTTTTTTATCCAACGCTTTCTTTACGAGGCTGGAAAAACCATAGGCACTTTCATTTGAGTTAAGCAATAAAGGCTTATCTCTAGTTGGTAATTTAAAAGACTGAGTAGCAGCCTGCATAGGAGATAATAATCCGCCTAAAGCCAATGTGCCAACAAGCGTTCCAGCTTTCAATACATCACGTCTATTCATTGTTTTTTCAACACTTTCCATAAAATCAACTCCTTAAAGTTTATACACATAAGTCGCAATAATACCCTATTTTCATAGAAAATGCAATAAAAAAAGAAAAAATATTGCAAATTTTCAATAAAGGCGCAATACTTGTAATCTTTACAATCAAAAACACTTATTAAAAATAAACATTTGTTAATCATTTTAAACAAAAAAATAATTTCTTAATTTTACATTCAAATAAATTAGGATTTTATTAACCATGTGATATCATTTTAGACACAATATATTTTGTTTAGCAATGGTTTTAACCAGGCTTATCATTATGTTTTATATGGTATTTAATATTCTAGATTCTATAGACTTAATAGAATCTAGTCAAAAAGATTCTAAAAATATAGACTCCTCCATCATGAGCTATCCATAGCTTGCTAAGGCGAAGAAATCCACAAACAATACAAATAGCACAATAGATTTCAAGCTAGATTCCAAAAAAAAGTGGATTGCCATAGAGCCATAGAATCTTGTAATGATGGTGGGCTAGATTTTGAAAAATTAGATTACCACGATTTCTTGCGGAAGTTTTGCGATTACGATATAAGAAGCAAAATTGATTATAAAACAAAGAGTATTTTAATGATAATGTTTAGAAGCAATAAAGAGAAAATCTGTAAATTTAAAGGCATTTCTATGCTTTCTAAAAACTATTACAAAATCACAACCAACCTTTTTTCTTTATAAAGTCGCTTTATAGGCTTAAAGCAAAACTAAAAAGATATGGAATCATCAAATACAAGAAAACCAACTTTTATATATGTAAGCACTTAATTGCTTTAAACACAATATTATAAAATAAGCTTTATTTAAATATGAAACACTTAAAATATGTGCTTTTAAAGTGAAAGTAAATATCTTAAAAGCTAGATTATTTTAAGAAACATATAAAGCAAAGATTTATTTAATAAAGCAATAAATAATGTTCCAACTCTATATAGCAATAGCTCTCATATCTCCAAATTCCATAAACTCTCTAAATACAAGGGCAATAAGGCTAATTCGATTTACACGCAACTGCATATCATCTGCCAATATCAATACATTATCAAACACAGAATCTAAATCACTTTTAAGCTGAAATAATGTTTGTATTTGTGCAAGATATGTTTCAGAATCTAAAGCACCATCACGAGAAACTTGATTTTTCGCATTTTCATAGGACATAAGATTATTATATAGTCGCTGTTCGCTTGGCTCAAATAAGCTTGCATTAATTGATATATCTTGCTCTAAATTTTTATCATTTAAAATATTTGCTACGCGTTTAAAAGTGCCTATTACAGATTTTATATCTACGCTTTCAAAATAAGCGCTAAGTGCAAGAATTTTATCAAAACTTTGTGCAATGCCAAATTGCATAAGCAAGACACAACGCACAATGCTTGGATTAACACCCGGAAAGATTCCATAAACTCTCTCACTCATAAATTCTGCAAGCACTTCTTGTTTTACATTTGGATATGCCTTATTAGCAAGAGTGCATAACTCTTGTATGTTTATATCGAAATTAAATTGATGGGAGATTCTAAGAATGGCTATTGCTTGTCTCCGTAGTGCAAATGGATCTTTTGAGCCACTTGGAATCTTGCCTATATTAAATAGTGTAAAAATGGTATCAAGCTTGTTTGCAATATTTACAAGTGCGCTTATTTTGCTGCTTGGCAATGTCGAGTTTGTGCCATTTGGTAAGTATTGCTGTTGCAATGCAAGACAAATTTCTTTATCCATATTCATTTCATCTGCAAAATATGAACCCATAATTCCTTGCAATTCAGGAAATTCCCCAACACTTTGAGACAATAAGTCGCATTTTGCATATTTCAATGCCTGCATTATTAATGCCTCATCATTATCATTAAAATGTTTATGCTTTGTGTTTAGCAGCTCTATTATATCGCTTGCTAATCTTTGCTCTCTTGTAATCTTATCAGCAAGACTACCAGCTCCCTCCATAAAGCTAATTGCCTCAAGGTTTCCAAATGCCATTTTAGATTCTATATCTTGTGTATAAAAGAACATGGCATCTTCTAGCCTTGCTCGCAATACTTTTTCATTCCCTTTTACAATTAGATTTAAATCACCACCAAAAGCATTGCTAACCATTACAAAACCATTAAAAAGTTTAGAATCTTTATAAACAGCAAAATATCTTTGATTTTCTTTCATGGAGGTAATAATCATCTCTTTTGGAATCTTTAAAAATCTATCCTCAAATCCACCAAGTAAGGCTTTCGGATATTCAGTAATAGCGACAATTTCTTGCAATAAATCACTATCAAGCTCCACTCGCACATTATTTGCCCTCTCAATTTCTTGTATCTGCTGCAAAATTAGCTCTTTTCGTTTTTCCTGCTGCAATATAACGCCATTTTGTGCTAAAAAAGTTAGATAAGATTCAATGCTAGTTACATTATACTTCTTTATAATGTCTTGCGTATCTTTTGCCTGTCTATGTGCGTAAATGCAATTACTGCTTTGCATATTATAAGCATTGCATGAAACGAGATTACCATCAAGCAAAATGCAAATATTTCGTATAGGTCGTATAAAGCTTTCTTGACAATCTCCCCAACGCATGCTTTTACCAAACTGCATAGACTTTAGCCAAGTTGTTACCATTATTTCCAATAACTCTTTAGATTCTAATCCCAATACTTCCTTTTCATAAAATAAAACTTCCTTATTGTCTTTTATAGCGGTTGTAACCATGCTAGTTGTAATATTATTTTTTTGTAAAAAACTATCCATAGCTTTTGTTGGATTCCCATTAGAATCATAAGCAAGTGCAAGCGGTGGTCCATAAACTTTTAATTTTGTATTTGGTTGCTTTATTGCAAAGTTATTATGCAGTAATGTTAATCTACGCGGGGTGTAAAAGAATTCAAAAGGAGCTTCAAGTTGGTGTGCTTGTAGGATTTTTTTCCAGCTTTCTTCAATATTGCTTAAATTCTTTAAAAGCGGAATTGCAGGCAATTCTTCTGTAAATATTTCAATCAATAATTCTGCCATTATGTTAATTTCCCTTTTTAAATATAATTGTATAATTTTAGCAAAAAAAAGTTTAAAAGGCGTTGAAGCATGCAAAGAATATTTGTAGCTATGTTGTGGTGTTATGTCGCATCTATACCACTTTTTCACAATCTGTTTGCACAATCAAATATTGCAATTAGGATTGAGGGAACATGTGCCACATTGCAAGATTTTACCACAGAGCAAAAAGATGTGTTAATGTATGCGTATTATTATGGTAGAGATTATGGCTTTGGGTATCTAATGGCAGCTATCGCATGGAAAGAATCTTGTGCGGGAGAATATCTTTTAAACTTTTCTGACCCATCAGCTGGCATATATCACGCACATATTCCTAATGTTATTAAAAAATACACGACCTATAAAGATACTTCGTTTTTGCGTAATGTTGTAGGGCAAATGCTAATTTCTGATCCCATGTTTGCCTCATCCATAGCCCTTGATAATTTGAGATATTGGCATAAAGTCCATAAGGGTGATTTGCAAAAAATTGTCAAATCATATAATAAAGGTTTTGCATGGAGGACGCAAAGCAATGTCAATAAACAAGCCCAGTCTTATTATTTAGACATAATGCACAAAATAAAAGAGCTTGAGATTTTCATTCCCCAATATCTACACACATATAAGTTAAAAACACCTTATAGAAATTTCAATGTAAAGCTTGATAAAGAAAACTAATAGTTTTTGCCTGCCAAAAGACCCATCAAAAGATAAGCACCCCCCCCTTATTTTCATCAATATATTAGCATTGAGATATATGAATGCCTTGAAAGCATGAAATTGAAAGTATAGAATCTAGATTATTTGTATTTTTAGATTCTAGAAACTCTATAACTTTGAGTTGGTGCAGGGCTTGGGGTGAATTTTATAGAATCTAGAATTTTAGAGCTATAAAAAGTTTAGTAAATATTCTTATATTAAAAGTAGTATAGATTTTAATAGCTTGTTATATTGAAGTAAAAATTACAAAAAATTATAAGAAATTATAAAATATTATATATAGATATAGTTTAAATATGTGTGTTTTAAATATTGCTATTAATGGAGTTTGAAGCTTAAAAAAGTTTATGATATAAATATTGGGCTAACACATATTTTTAAGAATTAGTTCTTAAAAATACCATTAACTTAAAATTTCAAAGCTTTTATATTAAAGCAGTTTATAATAATAC
>X347_Brown_Bear__coassemble_1556_pt1 | contig 14096 bp, 17 predicted proteins | sample X347_Brown_Bear__metabat2_high_PE_010 | metagenome-assembled genome bin X347_Brown_Bear | reverse complement strand
TTTCTCTTAATAGTCTTATACTTTTAGAGTCTTTTAAGCTCATGGAGAAACCTTAATTGCAGTTTTAAAACATTATTGTAGCACAAAATGGTTTTTATATGAAATTTAATTCCATATAATATTTTAATACGCACATGAATAGTTTTTTAATGTTTTTTGCATATTATTCAGCTTGATTTGATTCATAATAAAGCCATATAAAAACAAGCATAATGTTGAATTATATGGATTCAAAGTAGATATAAACTAGATAGAGAAATGGTAGCGAAGCGATATAATATCGCGAGTTTTAATTTATATACAAACTTACTTTGCCTCTTCAAGCTTGCGTAAAGCACCAGCAATTATAGAGGTATCGCTAGATGCTTCTTCTAAAAGTTTTTTTGCTTGTTCTAATGCCTTTGAAACTTTGCTATCGCCACCACGCACACAAACAGCACCATCGGCTAATACACTCACTTTATTGTTGCTTATGGATACATACCCCCAATTTATTGCAACAAGATCATGACCTGTTTCATAGCGAATATCAATAACACCTGTTTGCAAAAGCACTAGCATATCGCAATGACCAGGCAAAACGCCAAACTCACCTTCCTTGCCAGGCAAATATACCGACGAAACTTTACCTTTAAAAATCTCACCATAAGGAGTAACAATATCGAGTTGAAAATCTTGCATACTTTCTCCTTATTTAGATTGTTTCATATCCTCAGCTTTTTGAAGCACTTCTTGAATATTGCCAACCATATAGAATGCGTTTTCTGGAATATGGTCATATTTGCCCTCTAAGATACCCTTAAACCCTTCAAGTGTCTCCTGCAAACTAACATATTTGCCCTGGCTACCTGTAAATACTTCAGCCACAAAGAATGGTTGCGACAAGAATTTTTCAATCTTTCTTGCACGTTCAACCGTGCGTTTATCTTCTTCTGAAAGCTCGTCCATACCAAGCAATGCAATAATATCCTGCAAATCTTTATATTTTTGCAATACCTGTTGAATTCCTGTTGCAATCTTATAATGTTCCTCGCCAACTACTTGTGGATCAAGTATTCTTGAGCTAGAATCAAGCGGATCCACAGCAGGATAAATACCTTTTTCAGCAATCTTTCTATTAAGAACCGTTTTTGCATCAAGGTGTGAAAAAACAGAAGCAGGTGCGGGGTCAGTAAGGTCATCTGCTGGCACATATACTGCTTGCACTGAAGTAATAGAACCTTTTTTTGTTGAAGTAATACGTTCTTGCAATTTACCCATTTCACTTGCAAGCGTAGGCTGATAGCCAACCGCCGATGGAATCCTACCCAAAAGTGCCGACATTTCTGCACCAGATTGTGCGTAGCGGAATATATTGTCAATAAACATAAGAACATCTAGCCCTTTTTCATCTCTAAAATACTCTGCCATTGTTAAGCCCGTAAATGCAATTCTATTCCTCGCACCCGGTGGCTCATTCATCTGCCCATAACAAAGTGCAACTTTATCCAAAACTCCACTTTCTTTCATTTCATGATAAAGGTCATTACCTTCCCTTGTCCGCTCACCTACACCAGCAAAAACAGAATAACCGCTGTGCTTATAGGCAACATTATGGATAAGCTCCATAATTACAACGGTTTTACCAACACCGGCACCACCAAATAACCCAACTTTACCACCTTTTGAATAAGGTGCAAGTAAATCAACAACTTTAATGCCTGTTTCAAACATTTCTGTTTTTGTGCTTTGATTGTCAAAGCTTGGAGATTCTCTATGGATAGGCCATTTTACCGCCGCTTGAACCGGCTCTCCATCATCTACTACTTCACCAATTACATTAAAGATTCTACCTAAAACCTCTTCGCCTACAGGCACCTCAATCATTGCACCACGTGCTACAACTTCTTGCCCTCTAGTGAGTCCTTCAGTCATATCCATAGCAATTGTTCGCACAACATTGTCACCTAAATGTGCTGCAACTTCCAATACAAGTTGCTTGGTTTCATTATCAAATTTATAATGCACATCAAGTGCCTCATTAATTTCTGGCAGGTAATTGTCAAATTCAACATCAACAACTGGTCCCATAACCTGTGTGATTTTGCCTATTTTATTCATGGTATAACAGCTCCTCTCATATATTTATTTCATTGCTTCTACGCCGGCATTAATTTCAACCAGCTCTGTTGTAATTGCCTCTTGTCGTGCTTTGTTGTAAGAAATGGTAAGTGTTTTTACCAATTCTGTTGCATTATTGGTAGCCGCATCCATTGCCTGCATTCTTGCACTATGTTCTGCTGCCAATGAATCTACAAGGGCATAATACATATTATATTCAACATATTTTTTTGCCAACTCATCTAAAATCACATTTTCTTCGTCCTCTGGAGATATATTAAGCACTTGAGACATTCCATTATCGCGTTGTAAAATATCTTGATTTGGCACAAGTGGCAGAATCTTTACGCTTTTTAATTCTTGTGAAATAAGATTTTTAAAGCCATTATGCACGATAATAACTTCATCTGTTTTGCCTGCCAAAAAATCATCAACAACCATTCCTATAAATGCACTTGAACGTTCATAATCTGGCGAAGCACTTAGATCTGCTATACTATCCTCTAGGGCAATATTATTAAATGCAAAAAAAGCATAACCCTTTTTACCGATACAACGGAATCTAACTTTTATTTTTTTCTTTTCGTATTCATCACGCAAACGCAATACTTCTTTCATGGTAATGCTATTGAAGCCACCACACAATCCCTTATCCGCAGTTACAAATACAATATCAACAACTTTTATATCATGAGATTCTGTATCATGAAAAAATTTACTATCTATATTTGTTAAACCACTCTGTTTAATACGCAACATCATATCGTAAAAAACTTCATTAAGTTTATCCGCAAACACTCTCGCTCTTCTTGCCATCTCTTCGGCTTTTTTGAGCTTAGAAGTTGAAACCAACTTCATTGCACGCGTAGTTTTTTTCGTGTTATTTACGCTTGATATTTTTTTTCTAATCTCTTTTAACCCATTTGCCATAAGTATGCCTTAATTAGATTGCAAAGCTTGTTTGAAATTCACTTAACGCTTTATTAAGCAGTGCTTCTATTTCCTTGTCTAATGCTTTTTTTGATTGTATATCCTCAAATATGCTTGGATATTTCGCTTCAATGAATGGATAGAGTTGTCGCTCAAACTCTACTACTTTATTTGCTGGCACATCGTCTAAAAAGCCTTTTGCACCGGCATAAATAATGGTTACCTGTCTTTCAATTGGCAATGGGCTATATGGACCCTGCTTTAATACTTCTACCATTTTTTGCCCTCGTTCAAGTTGTCTCCTGCTTGATTCGTCAAGATCTGAAGCAAATTGTGCGAATGCCTGCAATTCTCTAAATTGTGCAAGATCAAGTCGCAGTGTTCCTGCAACTTGTTTTGTTGCTTTGATTTGAGCCGCACCACCAACACGAGACACAGACAAACCGACGTTAATTGCTGGTCTTATACCAGAATTAAATAAATCTGTTTCAAGGAATATTTGTCCATCTGTAATTGAAATAACATTGGTAGGAATATAAGCTGAAACATCTCCTGCTTGTGTTTCAATAATTGGCAACGCAGTAAGAGAGCCAGCACCAAGCTCATCGCTAAGCTTTGCAGCACGTTCAAGTAAGCGAGAGTGGATATAAAATACATCGCCAGGAAAAGCTTCTCTGCCTGGAGGTCTTCTTAGAATCAAGCTCATTTCACGATATGCAACCGCATGTTTTGTGAGGTCATCATAAATAATTAACGCATGTTTTCCATTATCTCTAAAGTATTCTCCGATTGTAACACCAGAATATGGAGCAAGATATTGCATTGCCGCACTTGAGCTTGCAGAAGCATTTACAACCACAGTGTAATCCATTGCCCCATGCTCTTCAAGCTTACGCACAACTTGCGCTACCGTTGATTCTTTTTGTCCGATTGCTACATAAATACAATAAACGCCCTGCCCTTTTTGATTAATAATGGCATCAATTGCAACTGTTGTTTTGCCTGTTTGCCTATCGCCAATTATAAGTTCCCTTTGCCCTCTACCAATTGGTACAAGAGCGTCAATTGCTTTAATCCCTGTTTGTAGTGGTTCATGCACGCTTTTTCGTTGCATAATACCCGGAGCTTTCTGCTCTATAAAACGAAACTCATTTGATTCTATTGTGCCTTTTCCATCAAGAGGCTCGCCAACGGTATTTACAACACGACCAACAACGCCTTCACCAACTGGAATCTTCATAAGGCGATTTAGCCTTTTAACAGTTGTGCCTTCTTTAATTCCTTTGCCATTTCCAAGGACAACAATACCAACGCTACCTTCTTCAAGGTTTAGTGCCAACCCTTTCTCGCCTGTGTCAAACTCAACCATTTCGTAAGACATAACATCGTTTAGACCATATACCTTAGCCACACCATCTGCATAGCTTGTTACTTTACCAACTTGGCTAATATCAACTTGTAAATCAAACTGCTCAATCTTTTCTCGTATAATAGAGCTTATTTCTTCGGGTTTTAATTTTGCTGTAACCATGTGTCTCCTTCTCTTAAATTGCTTTTAGAATAAAATCTTGCAATTCTTGGGTAAATTTATGTTTTAAGAATGCAACTTCAATGCTTAACTCTTCAACTTCAAGTTTAATTCCATCAAGGCTCGGATCGATTTTTTGAATAATTTGAAGTGTTACATTTAATTTTTTGCTAAGTTTTTCTTGGATATTAGCCAATGAAGCCTCATTTAACTCTTGTTTTGCATAAAGTGTGGCTTGATAAACATTAAGACGACTATCAATAATTTTCTTAAGTTCAAGCATTACAAAAGGGAGCAATGAGATTCTATCATTGCGGACAAGAATTGCTAAAAGCCTTTCTGCATGCACACTTCTTGTTGTATCGGTAAGAGAGTGCAAGAATGCAAGCTTTTTATCATTTGTAATAATGCGGGAATTAACAATTTCCTTAAATTTATTTATACTAAAAGCTTGACTAATAGTTGCATATAGGCTATAAACCTGTGCTATTTCTTCGGCACTGCAAACATTAGCAAGTGCTTTAGCATATTTTTTCGCTATAACATGTTCTTGCATTTACACCACCTTCTTTTCTAGAATTCCAACATAGTCTTGTGCCTCAAGCTTAAGTGCAGGACTTGCAAATATTTCTTGTAGCACTTCTGCAACGAGCTGTTTTTGTAGCATTTTTTCTTGAAATTCCATTGCCTCTTCATTTGCTCTTAATAGATTTGCTATTTGCTCTTTTGTCTTATCTTCAATGCGTAACACAGAGGCATGGGCTTCTTTTTTAGCAGTGTCAAGTATTTCTTTTGCTTGCTCTTTTGCTTCTTGTAATCTTTGTTGAGCCCTTTCTTTTTTCTCTCTTGATTCTCGCACTTTTGTTTGTGTCTGTGATAGCTTATTTGCAATTAATTGACTGCGTTCATGCAACATCGATTTTAATTTATCAGCAAGCAAATACCACATTAAAGCTACGAAAATAATAAAGTTTATTAGCCTTTCAATAATATCTGTTTTAGAAATATCCATAGCATGTGCTTCTCCGCTGGCATAGGCTATGCCAAATAGACCCAAGCACAATAAAGTTGTAAATATATATCGCATAATTTCCCCTTATAGCTTATGTCTAGATATGTTTAATTTTCGCGACAAGCAAAGATTCTATATCTCCAAAACTAGCATGCAAATCTTTTTTCATTGAATCTTTATTGTCTTGCAACTTTGCCATAAAGGCTTCCATTTTTTCTCTATTTTCATTTTGGATAGCCTCTATTTTTGAATTTGCTATTTTCTTTGCTTCCTCAACCTGCTCTTCTTTCATTGCAAATGCCTTTGCCTTTGCATCTGATAGGATTGTATGAATTTCATTTTCTATACGCTGCAACTCATTATCCTCTTGTGTTGCTAGCTGCAAATCGTCTGCAACTTTTTGTTCTCTTTTGTCCATAAAAGCGAAAAGCGGTTGAAACACAAATTTATTGAGTAGAAACATTGTAGCCATAAAAACTATAAACACGACAAGCATTACTTGCGGATTAGGCTTAATTTCCATATTTTTCCTTTTCTATGACATTTATTTGGCAATTATTGTTACAATTTTTGAAAAACTAAGGTGCTATTGTAGCAAATTTATTGAATAGTTACAATAGCAAAATACTAAAAAATATGTAAAATGAAATCAAATATTGCAAAAAAATGCAATTTCAAACAAATAAATATATATTTTGTATTATAACTTTGTGAGAAATGAGGTAAGTATAATGCGTTTTGTGCCACCAAAATTAATTGTAGCTTGACATGCGTTACCGCTTCCTTGTATAGATTCTATTCTACCAAAGCCAAAAAGCTTATGTTGCACACAATCGCCTTTTTTAAAGCTTTTATTCTCATTAGATTCTGTCTGTTTATGTGAAGTGCCTATTTTATATGTATCAGATGTGCTTTCTGTATTAAATCCTGCTTCTTTACTTGATACTACGCCAGATTCTATTGCAAATTGAGAAGGCTCAAAATCCCTGCGTTTCCCGCGATACATTCTTGTTTTAACATAGCTTAGTGTGAGAGTTTCTTTTGCACGCGTAAATGCAACATAGGCAAGTCGCCTTTCCTCATCTAGATTCCATGTATTATTTGCCTCAATATTCATTTCATCAAAATTATAAAGCGGAAATAACCCTTTTTCCATGCCTATTACAAAAACATGTTTAAATTCCAATCCCTTGCTATTATGCACGCTCATGCAAAGCACATTGCCAGAATCTTGAGTATCGCTACTTGAGCTTAATGCCACATCGTTTAAAAATCCCTGCAACATCTCTTCATTATTTGTAAAATTTCCACTACCCTCACACTCTTCTATAAACTCTATCAAAGTAGCAAAAAATTCCTCCATATTATGCCTGCGATCCTCATTGCTTTCAGAATCTTTTGTTGGAATATCATCTGCGTATAACCTAACTTTTGTTAAGAATAAATGGGGCAATTCTTTTGGATAAAGCTTAATACATTCTTTCAAAGATTCTATAAGTGTAAAAAAATCTTGTAATTTTGCATGGCATTTTAGCCCTGATAATGCACCTTGCTTCCACGCACTATATATGCTTTCATATTGCGTGCTTGCTGCTCTTATATCAATAAATGTTTTTTCACCAATGCTGCGTTTTGGACGATTGATAATGCGTTCAAGTGAGAAGTTGTCATCTGGATTTAGGGCTAGTCGCAAATATGCAAGCACATCTTTAATTTCTTGTCTTTCATAAAAACGTATTACACCAATTAATTTAAATGGAATCTTTGAGCGATTAAGGCATTCCTCCACATTTCTTGCGAGTGAATTTAAGCGGAATAAAATAGCAATATTATCATAACTTGCATTTTTTGCAATAAGTGTTTGTATAGATTCTATAATTTTTGCCATTTCACTTCTATCATCAAAGCTTTTTATATATTGCACTTGTTTTCCATTAGGCTTTGTAGCTTTTAGAATCTTGTCGTAACGTTCCATATTGTGGGATATAAGGTTATTAGCTACTGATAAAATTTGCGCTGTGCTGCGATAATTTTGCTCTAGTTTTACAATCTTTGTATCTTTAAATTGTGAGCCAAAATCTAAAATATTTGCTATATTTGCACCACGCCAGCTATAAATGCTTTGATCATCATCTCCCACAACACAAAGATTTGTATGAGTATGGCAAAGGAGTTTTAAAAGGTTTGCTTGCAAGTTATTTGTATCTTGATACTCATCAACCATAATATATTGGTATTTTGTGCTTATTTCTATCCGCAATTCTTCATTTTCGCATAAGATTCTATAAGGAAGTAGCAATAAATCATCAAAATCCACAAGATTATTTTTTACTAAATATTCCTCATAGCTTTGATAAATCTCGGCAGCATATTTATCAATGTGAAAGCCATTTTCTATTGCTTCAATTGGCATGATTGTGTTATTTTTAAAGCGGGAAATAAAATCTGATAGCGTTGATGGCGTTGGTAAAATATTGGATTGGCTATGTGCTTTTTTTAAATTGCTTAAAATCTTGCGTTTATCGTCCTCATCAATAACATTAAAAATAGACTTGCGAGATAAAACATGGATATATCGTTGTAAAAAAAGCAATCCAAACCTATGGAAAGTGCAAAGCAAGGGGGAAGTTGCTAGCGGTATTCCCATTGATTCTATAAGATGCATAGCGCGTTCTCGCATTTCTTTTGCTGCTTTGTTGGTAAAAGTCAATGTGAGTGTATTTTGCGGTGGAACGCCAATTACACTTAAAAGATAGGCAAGACGCGTTGTAAGTGTCTTTGTTTTGCCACTCCCAGCCCCAGCAAGAATAAGCAATGCACCATCAACATGCGTAGCAGCCTCTCTTTGTGCCTCATTGAGTGATTGCAAAAAATCCATAATAATCCTTTACTATAAAGCTATATTTAGTGTTAATTTGCTTGTAAATTTATACCAAACCCTATAAATCTATTTTTATAACTTTTTATCAAAAATATCGTTATTTTGATTTAAAGCCTTATATATGCCGCTTTTAACAAATTCAAAATTAATAAATAAGTTATAATTTTTTCATAGCCATTTTAATATTTGCCATTATACTAAAAATATGATTTGATAAATAACACTATATGATAATGTTTAAATAATATGGATAAAAAGTTAATTCAAATAACAATATAATGCTTGCGATTTTGAGCCTTTTTAAAAGGCAAAAATCTTTTTAGATTCTAAATTTATATTTTTTAGAATCTAGCCTATCATTTTGTCGTCATTGCGAGATTTTGCGTTAGCAAAATCGAAGCAATCTAGAATATACTCTAATATTTTAGAATCTAATCTAATTTAATATTTTAACCAAGCAAATGATTTGTTTTTGTTTTAGATAAGTTTTAGTTTCTTTATTTAAGATTCTGTGCGTAAAAATCTTGCATCTTGTGTGATTATCTGTCTATCTTTTAAATTGATGCTAAGCACATATCTATCAATGTATGGTATCATAAAGTGTTTATCTAGCACAAAATAATGCGTGTTTGCTATTTCCTGAATGTCTCGCACAATGCCAATTTCTACCCCATTTTCTACAATGCTCATGCCAATAATGTCAAAATAAAAAAACTCATCTTTAGATAATTTACATAATTTACGCGTATCATCAATAGTGCTGTAAAAAAGCATATTGCATAATACCATTGATTCCTCTCGCCTTGTAATTTCACTAAATTGTATTACATTATTAGAATCATTAAAGCTATGCAGGGTTATAGGAAAATAATAAGATTTTTTTAAATGGCTAGAAATATTTTCTATATTTTCACTTATAGAATTATTGAGTGTTTTTGTTGATTTTATCTCTTTAGCAGTCTTATTGATATTGATTGAAGTAGTATCAAAAATATGTGCTAGCGGTAAAATATGCTTTGTATATGGAATGTAAAAACTAGTATTTTTGCATAGAATCTCTGGAAAATCAGTTAGTATGGAGATACGCATACCGCCTTTTAAGCCTATGCTTTTACCAAATTTACCAACTACAACCATTTGCATTTGCTCTATGCAAAGTGGCTGAACCTTTTGCATATTCGCAGTCTTATTTGCAATGCCACAATTATTTGTCTGCATTGTCTTTAGGCACTACTACAAGCTCGTATGAGACATTATCCTTTGCTTTGCAAGCAGATACAACATTTTTTAGGGCACTAACCATTTTGCCATCTTTGCCAATGATTTTTCCTACATCTTCATTAGCCACTTCAATGCAAAGCATGTAATCAGAACGTTTGCCCGCACTTGCTTTTACAACCACATCATCTGGATATTTTACGATTTTTTTGATATATCCCTCAAGGAAGTTTTGCACAGAAAGTTTTTGCATGTTATTTGCTCAAAATTGCAACTCGCTCGCTCATCTTTGCCCCAACACTTTTCCAATATTCAAGTCTCTCTCTATCAAGTTGCACTACCGCAGGGTTTGCCACAGGATTATAAAAGCCAAGAGATTCAATCCAGCCACCATCTCTTCTTTTTCTTGAATCTGTTACTACAATTCTATAAAAAGGCTTTTTCTTGCGTCCCATACGTGTTAATCTAATTACTGTTGCCATTGTGTTCCTTAAAATAAAAATTTCTGCTAATTCTAGCAGAAAATTAAGAATTTTTTCTATTTTTGCTTAAAAATCATCAAGCAAACTTTCTTTATAAATGCACTTTTTATACGATATAGCCACAATTCTTGCTATATGTTTAGATATTTAAAAAATAAAAACTACATTATATCCGCTCTACAATCCATTTTTTCATTTTATCACTTTGCAATAATTCTTTTACACTATCGCCATAATATTTTTGTTGGATAAAAATTGCATTAGCAAAATATTCACACACGCCAACAAAGCCAAGAAATATAAAATTCCTTTTTTCAAGATAGTCTTTTATGTCATCAAATAGCGGTTGATTTTCATAAATTTCCATAAATTCAACTTCACTATAAATCAATTTTACATCAAAGATTCTATCCCCAAGTCCCTTAAGAGCCTCAAGCTCGCCACCTTGTATATCCATCCATAAAATATCAATATGCGAAATATTATTACTTTCCATAAAGCTATCAAGTCGCACCGATTTCACACGCACTTCATCTTGCACATAATTTTCCATAGGGTATTTGCCTGAAGCCTTAAATGTGGAGCTAGCTCCTTGATTGCCATCAAAATGCGTTGTTTCTGTTTTTTGTGCGTTAATTTTATAAAAACTTATAAAGTCATTGCTCTGTGATACAGCGGCTTCGGTTAATGTTATATTCTTATAGTTTGCTACATTTCGGCGACATTCAGGAAGTGTGTTTTCATTGCATTCAAAACTCCATACATGTGCTTTTGCATTATTTTCTGCAAGAGCCTTTGCAAACGCTACAGAATCTTCTCCATATCTAGAGCCAAACTCAAATACATGAGTTATGCCCCCCCCCCCCCCCATTATTATGCGAGGCATTAGAATCTTTAGTTGTTTGCATGCTATTTGCAATGGATATGATATTTTGCACTTCTTCTGTAGAAGTGTGCGGTATATATGGTTTTAAGCGATGCAAATTCTTGCTTATAAAAGCATTTTTAAATTTATTTTTAAAATATTTAATTGGTATAAATTTAGAAATTCGCTCAATTGTTTTTCTGCGAGCAGAAATACGCATTGGTATGCCAAAAACCTTCTTTTTCCATTCTTTGCGTATGCGGTTATCAGCAGAAAGTGGAATAAAGGTGTGTAGCGGGGAGTGCATAGCAATATAACTAACATTGCGTCCCACAAATACATTAATAGGCTTGCCAAGAGCAGCAGCTAAAGTCGCAGTCCCGGTAACAAAACAATATAGTGCCTTTGCAGAATAGATTAAATCGCAAAAATCCTCAAGGCTTTGCGTGCGGATAAACTCTGCTTCTATGCGACTATCAAAACATCTCTTGCCGCCTAAATCCGCCATTACAGCATCAATATGGATATTATTGCGATCAAAATACGCCACAATATCAGCAATATCAAAAGTATCGCCAATGTTTGAAATCCAATTAGGATCAAAGATTACTTTATGATATTCCTCTCTAAACTTTGGTTTATAGGCAATCTCTGGCTCGTGCATTCGCGCTCCATCATCAAGCCCGTAAGATAGCATTAATTTATCTAGTAAATTGCATGAGAGTGAAAATGTGTGTTCTATCTCATAATGAGGTGTAGGTGGTGCATGAGTAAAGCCATCTACATAGGGGTTTTGCTCCCAAATCAATCGTTTATAGTCATTATGTCTAAATGGGCTAGAGGAGTGGATAAAAACTCTATCATATTGCCCCCCCCCCCCCGCAGTTATTAGCATTAGAGCCATTAGTGCTAGAATTTTGCATTCCTAACTTTGCAATACGCGGTATATGGCTAAAAAACAAATGATCTCCTAAACCACCATATTCTATTTTAATCACTAAATCCATAATTATCCTTTCATAAAATATAATGCAAAAAAGCAAAAAGTATGCCTACTAGTTTATGCGACATAGAATCTAGTAGCTATCATTTTAAAAATATTAAAAACTAGATTTAGATTCTAACAAACTAGCAACAAGGTTTTAGAATTTATTCCAGAATCTATAGGTATGGATTGCTTTGCCTTAGCAAGCTAAGTCTCACAATTGCGATTAAATGGCTTTGCAAAGCTAGCTTATTGCGATAAGACTAGTTTATGATTATGTGTAATGCAGGGTTTTGATTGCCACGACTTAGCGTTGCCTAAGTCTCGCAATGACGACAAATAAACAAACTAAGATAAAGAATAAAACAAGGCTAGCCCATGAAAGGAATAAAATTATTTTATTTGCAAACTCTCTGCCATTCATACTGCCTTGTGTATTCATTATATATTTGTGCTTGATAGCATGAAGTTGTGCCTAAAGGTGTGAGTTGTGGGGGCTGTAAAGGCTCGACACTAGGGGGGACAATAGGACATACTCTAGGGGTGCATACAGGTCGGACTTCATAGGCATTGCTGCATATTGCTTCCACATTACCATTTACACAAAGACAATCGCATTTTGCATGCAATATGCTAAACACAAATAAGCTAGATAGCACTATTCTCATAAAAAACCTTTAAACATTAAGATATTAGTAGTATTCCTACAAATATACAAAAGAAAGCAAATTGCAAACCAATAATCCATTTTATATCTGCTTTTCTTTTTGCCATTTCGTCTTTTAACTTTGCTTTTAAGTTGGCATTATCGCACTTTAGTATAGCAACTTCTGTACTTAATATTTCTCTTAAGTTAGTAATATCTTGCTTAAACTCTGCACGCAAATCTGCCATTTCATTTCTAATCTTTGCATTGTCTTGCTTTAATTCTGCAGGCAAATCCGCCATATCTTGCTTTAATTCTGTTTTTAGCTCGGCTATTTCTGCACGCACAAAATCATTAGTGGCAATTTCGCCTTTTATATCTTTTATTGCAAGCTCTTTTAAGTTATTTATGCTTTTTGTATCCTCGCTTGCCTTATTGCTTACAACTTCGTCTAAAATGTGGATAACACCCTCACTTTTTTCTTGAAATACTTCACGCACTAGGGCTTTAAAACTCTCATTAAAATTAACGCTCATGATTACACTTCCGATATTTGCTTTTAAAAAATTTTTATATATAGTTATTATAACTTATTTAAGGTGTGAATAATGACAAAAAGTGAAAAAGAATTGCTGAAAAAAGAAGTAAGAACATATTATGAAACTCACTATGAGGATATAAAGCAAGTAGCAAAGCTTTTTAAGATTAATGAACGCACTTTGTATAATTGGATACAAACAGAAAAATGGGAAAAAGGTAAGCTTGTAAAAAACACAGAATTAAAAGCCATTACAAAAAAGCTTTTGGCTGATAAAGATGTGCTAGATAATATAGGTGTGGCAAAATTACTTATATTTTTAAACACACACATAAAAACACTTGATTGTAATGCTTTTTTACTTGTTTGATTTATAAATTTTTTTGCTTAATCTAAAAAGGTTATGCAACATGCAAATGCCTTGCATTTTTTAAAGAATCATATAAGGTTATACATTTTTTTACTTTAAATCGTGTTTTATATGTATCAAAAAGCATATAAACTACATTTATTTATAAAAATCTCAAGCAAAGAATACAATATTAAAAAAATATGTTTTGTTTAATTGTGTTTTTTGTTTTGTTTCAATGTATTATAAATTTATAACGCTTTTAGTAGTAATTTTGTATTTTGTAATTGTAGTTATTTGTATTTGCAAAAACACGCTTAAACATTACATAAATATAAAGGCTTTTAATACTTGCTTTTGTGTTATATGTATGTAGTGGCTTTAATATATTTGCTTATGATGTAGATTTGTTTTGTGTAGCCTAAGCAATACAATATTAAAATATGAATTTATGAGGTAAAGGCTTTTAAATGCTTTAGTGGTTTTAATATCGTTTTGGCTTTTTTCTAATTTGTATTAACTCTAGTAAGCAAAATAAGCAAGGGCTAAATGCCAAGTTCCT
>X347_Brown_Bear__coassemble_1540_pt1 | contig 14775 bp, 14 predicted proteins | sample X347_Brown_Bear__metabat2_high_PE_010 | metagenome-assembled genome bin X347_Brown_Bear | reverse complement strand
ATTACAAATATGGCAAAAATCATTCAAGAAGCTTCTGCCTAAAATACAAAAAGTGATTTTACTAACACTCTTTTGTAGCTTTTTCTAGCACTTTTAAAAAGCCATTTATATCACTTGATTCTATATCGCCAATATTTGCTATTCTAAACATATTTAATCCGGCAATTTTACCCGGATAAATCGTATATCCCCTATCTTTGCAATACGCATGCAATCTTTCAAAATCTAGTGAATCTGGTAATGCAATAGCCGTTATTATAACGCTATAAGAAGTTTTGGGATATATGTCAAAACCTAGTTTTTCTAAGCCACTTCGTAATACCTCATTACTTTTTTGATAGCGTAAATAGCGATTTATCAATCCCTCCTCACGCAACTCTTTTATGGCTTCCTGCAAAGCATAAAGAGTTTGCACGGGTGGCGTAAAACGCATTTGATAGTTTTGCAAAAAATACTCATGTTGTGCTTTAAGATCAAGATACAGACTTCTTGCATGCGTAGCTAGAAGTATATTTTCCTCATTTGCAATAACAAAGCTAATGCCTGCCATGCCTTGAATATTCTTATTGCTTGAAGCGATAATGTAATCCACTACATCAAGACTTATATCATAGCAAGCATAGCTACTCATACAATCTGCAATGATTTTTATCCCTAATGGTTTGCAAAGCTTGCTTACTGCCTCTAAATCATTTAAAAGTCCGCTTGTAGTTTCACTATGAATAATTGCAAGGTAATTTGGTCGCTCACTCTCTAAAAATGCCCCTAAAGCTTCAAAATCAATAGGCTTCAAATAATCTTGCTTAAAAATAACAGAATCTATGCCTGCATAATTTGCCATATCTGCAATTCTTGCACCATAAGCACCATTTACCACTATTCCTAGCTTCTCATTTTTTCCCACTACGGAGTTAATACACGCTTCTACTGCAAGTGTGCCACTTCCTCCAAATAGCACTGCAATAGGCTTTATGCCACCACTTACAAACTCAACCAATCCTTTGCTAACATTTTCCATAACTTTGCCAAAATCAGATTCTCTAGGGCATATATCTTCTACAACTTGTGCCATTTTCACACGCAAGCTAGTGTTTGCTGGTCCCGGATTTAAAAGTATATTTTTCATAAATGTCCTTTCATAAAATTTGCCAATTAGCTATCAACATAGTAAAATCTCAATACTTATTTAAATTATAATTTATGTATAATAGAAAAATTTAAGCTATTGCTACAAAATACACATAAAGTATGGATATGCAAATTATATATTAAATTATAGCTAAAATTAGTATTTCTTGCTATTAACAATATGTATTTATAAATAAGAGAATTGCTATAAAAATTTTAGTATTGTATAGAATAAATTTTAAAAATCATTTTACAATTATTTATATGCTATAAAAATGCGGTTTTGAATGTAGTATTTTGTATAGATAGAATCTATATTGCTAGCAAGCTAGTAATATAGACATTTAACCCTAATTTATTGGGATTAAATTAAAGTGAATTAAAAATAATTAAAGTTTATCGCTATTTTGTGATAAATATTCTTTAACACCATCAGCAGTAGCTTTCATGCCTTTATCGCCTTTTTGCCAACCTGCTGGACATACTTCGCCATGCTCTTTATGGAATAAAATTGCATCAACTAAACGCAAATATTCATCCATGTTTCTACCAAGTGGTAAATCATTTATTGTTGCATGTCGAACAATTTGATTTTCATCAATAATAAAGCTTCCTCTTAATGCAATTGCTCCATTAAACAATACATCATAGTCTCTTGAAATTTGCTTTGTAATATCAGATACCATAGGAAAACTTACTTGTCCAATGCCACCCTCTTTTACAGGTGTATTTCTCCATGCAAAATGCACAACATCAGAATCAATAGACACACCAATTACATTTACACCACGTTCCGCAAATGCTTTTACTCTTTTATCCATAGCAATAATTTCACTAGGACACACAAAAGTAAAATCTTTTGGCCAGAAAAATAATACTGCACCATTTTTACCTAAATTTTTACTTAATTCAAAATCATTTACAATGCTACCATTTGCCAATACCGCAGGCGCAGTGAAATCTGGGGCTTTTCTTGTTACTAACATAAAATCTCCTCAAAAAATAATATATGATAACAAATAATTATTATCATCTGTGTGATTCTATCAAAGTTTGTTTAATGTATAATGTAATATAATATATATAAGAGAGTTTATTGTATTTAAAAATTGCTTGTTTGCATGGCATATAAACATGCCATAGTGTATATGATATTTAATAGTTTTTATAATCTAGCTGCATTGTGTTTTGAGTGATAGGCTTGGATTTTTCTAATTTATGCGATCTATATAAAAGCGGATCAAAGAACACAAGCAAAGGATAGCCTTTCTCTTTCAATGTGCTAAAAGCACTAACAGGCAAAAAGTCATCTTTTGGATATTGCTGCTTTAAATCCATTGCTTCATCTGTTTTGCCAACTTCAAGCAATATATAAAAATATGCAAATACACTTGATTCTACTTCTTTACTTAAAGTCTCAAACACATGTAGCCAAAAATTAATATTATTTTGTTGAAGTAGCTCACATACAGCGATTGCAAGCCCAAGGTATTCTTTTTCATTAAGAGATACTGATTTGCAAACATTTATAAGCACTTCTTTTGAAATATTAATTTCACCCTTAGCACATGCCTGCATAAGCTTCAACAATGTTGCATAAGTAATATGATTTTGTGTAAGCTGCAATGCCTTTTGCAATGCCTTTTGCTGCCCTGAAATTAAAACTTCCCATGCTTTATCATAGACTGCCTGTCTGTTTGTTTGAGTGTAAATATCTTTTTCTATTGCACTTGCACTTAAATCTTGTTTTAGCGTCGCTAATGCCTTATTTGCATCATCTCTTATTGCATTTTTTGCATTGAGATTATAAAATGGGTGTGCTTGATTTAGTCGTATTTTTTGATCATTATTTCCATTTAGAATCTCCTTAAATGCGTCAAAAATCGCATCAATTTTTTCATAATTTGCATTAGGTGTGTTTGTATTTGGCAATAAATCAAATCTTTGTAGAGATTTCGATAGCAACTTTAGCTCTGGATTTGAAAAGACTCTATCTGCAACTTTATTTCCAAGCATTTGCTCTTGCACTTGTGTAAAAATTTTCTCAATATCTCTATGCAATGCCATATTTCTAATTTTCTGAATCAATGCCGTAAAAGATATAAAAAGTAAAGCTATTATAAACAATAAAATAGCAGGCAGACAAAGCCATAATGCAATAGGTAAAGTTAAGTTAAAATCGACAAACAAAGTATTTTTAAGCGTATAATAATCTGCGGTAATGTAAAACGCATACGCACCTGCTAACACCAAATAAATTAATGTAAAACCAAAAAAGTATCTAATTTTCATGTTCTCTCCTTTTGCTTTTCGCCTTTTTCATAAATTTCACGACAATTGATACAGAATCTTGCGTGTGGTTTTGCTTGCAAACGTTCAATGCCAATTTCATCCTCACACATTTCGCAGATTCCATAGATTCCGTCTTCAAATTTTGCAAGTGATGAGCGAATCTCTTTCATTTCTTTTTGATTGCGTTCTAGCATAGAATCATCAAAACGCAACTGAGATTGTGTTGAAATAATATCTGCATTCTCATTCAATTTTAATGAACTCATTTCCTGCAGGCTCTTATGAAGATTCCAACTCATATTGTCTAAATATTCTAAACGCTTTTCTAACACATGTTTTAATGCTAATAAATCTTCGTTACGCATCTTTTTCCTTACTTAAAGCTTATGATATGGGTGTCCATTAAGAATGCTTAATGATCTATAAATCTGTTCTAAAAGCACAATTTTTGCAATTTCATGACTAAAAGTCAATGTGCTTAAACTAATTGTTCGGTATTGTTGCAATATTTCTGCTTCGAAACCAAACGTCCCTGCAATAAAAAATTTCACAATCCCACTTTGCATGCCTTGCGTTTCTATCATGCGACTAAATTCTAGTGAATTATAAAGTTTCCCACCAGAATCAAGCAAAATGCTTTGTTTATCAAGATGTTGCAAAAATGCTTTTGTGTAGCTTTGTTTTGCGGTTTTAGAATCTTGTTTTTGTGCTTCTTGTATCCGCTTATTGCAAAGATTAAAAAATAGTATTTCTGCGCCAAAACCCTTGCAAACTTTGCTGTAATGTTGCATGATTGTAGCCAACATTTCATTTTTATGAATTGTATAGATATGTATTTTCATAAGGCACTAGCATTGTGATGAGGTCGCTTAAGGTTTTTTTCAAATCCTTGCGAGATACAATCATATCTATTAATCCATGTTCAAGCAAGAATTCTGCTGTTTGAAAGCCTTCAGGTAAGTCCGCACCAATTGTTTGTTTAATAACCCTTGCCCCAGCAAAACCTATTATAGCACCAGGTTCTGCGATAATAATGTCTCCCAAAAATGCAAAAGATGCAGAAACCCCGCCAAAAGTTGGATCTGTAAGCACAGAAATATAAGGCAATTTAGCTGCTGCCAACTGCCCTAATGCTGCTGATGTCTTTGCCATTTGCATAAGTGAATATGTAGATTCTTGCATACGAGCACCACCACTTGTAGAGACAATGATAAGCCCTTGTTTTTTTGCAATGGCACGATTTATGGCGCGCACAATCTTTTCTCCCTCTACACTTCCTAAACTACCACCCATGAAAGAAAAGTCAAAAACAACAAGTTGCACTTCTTTGCTATGTATGAGTGCTTCTCCTGCTATAACCGCACTTTTTCTTTTTGTCTTTGCAAATCCCTCTTCAATGCGTTTTGTATAGCTTTTTTTATCCACAAATGCAAGTGGATCGTTTGGCTCTAATTCATTATCATACTCACGAAATGTATCTGTATCGCATATTAGATTCAATCTATCTTGCGCATTGATTCTAAAATGATGAGAACATTTTGAACACACATGCGAGCTTTCAATTACTTCTTTATTATACATAACTGCACCACAACTAGGACATTTTGTCCAATGCTGTGCTGTATCTTTCTTGCCTCTTGAATCTTCGCGTTTAAAATTTTTAAAAAAATCTGAAAAACCCATTTTACCTACCTATAAATTTATCAATTACTTTGGAATCTGTCGAAATAAGGACATGAGAAACCCGTTTGCTACTCTGTTGTAAAGATGGAATAGCCTCACAATAAGCCTGAACATTACCATATATAAACTGATTCTGTGCGAGATAGAATCCTGCCATGCCATCATACTTACGCACACATGTTGGCAATAATACAAATAGATAGCGAAAGCTAAAAGCAAGACTTAGAGCAATTGCTCCAAGACTGCGAAATTTTAAATCATGTTGAGCTAAAAAAGATACCCAAGTAGCATTTTGCATAGCCTTTTCAAATACCCCACACTCAAACCTATTTGAAATGGTTTGCTGTGGGCGATAAATAAGCATTTTATTTTCAAACATTGCGTGCATTAGCTTTGTATCAAATATGGGAAGATTTTTCGCTGAAGCCTTAATTGCATTGCGTGCATTAGCCATAAAAGCATCTTTTATGGTGGTGCTATTATTTATCAAAAGTTTGACAAAATCGCAAGGTATATAGCATAGCTGTATATTACTGCACTGCTTGCTAATACCTGCATAAATCACATTTTCAAGTAATAAATCTGAAACAAATGCCTGCAAGCTAAAAACACATGGAGTTGTTGTGATAGATAATAAATCATCATTAAGATAGGCAATTTCATGTGAAATATAATTTACAACACATGCTTCACGCACCCTCCCAGAATTATCACAAAGTGCCATACTTGCACCATAATAAGGGATATTGGATTTAAAATTACTGCTACCATCAAGTGGATCAAGCACAATAGTACCCTTAGCTTCTTTTCCACCTTCTATTAACCCACTCTCTTCAGAATCAATATGGTAATGTGGTAATAAGAATTTGCAAAATATAGATTCTGCCAATAAATCTGCCCCACTGCTACAATCACCACCAGCTCCAATACCAAAACTCTCATGCAATATAGAATCTTGCGTATGCAAAAGGCGAATGACTTCTATGCTTGCTAACACAACGCGCATAAAAAAATCGCGTTGCAACAAAGGAAGCATTGTATCAAATGGCAGGCTATTCATATCTTATTTTACCTTCTCTATATATTCGCCTGTTTCTGTATTAACGCGTATTGTTTCGCCCTCTAATACATGGAATGGAATCTGCACGACAGCACCTGTTTCCAGAGTTGCGGGCTTTTTACCCGCACTTGAAGTGTCCCCTTTGAAATTAGGTGGGGTTTCTGTAATTTTCAATTCTACAATTTGTGGAACATTGACTGATATTGCCTTATCATTGTAAAGCAATACGCTTACATTCATGCTATCTAAAAGCCATTTAGAACTTTCGCCAACTTGCTCTTCGCTTAAGCCAATTTGCTCATAAGTTTCATTATCCATAAATTGATAAAACTCACCATCATGATAGAGATACTGCATACCTTTTTCAATGATATTTGGCGTTTCACATTTATCACCGGCATGAAATGTTTTTTCAATCACTTTGCCATCTAAAAAACTTTTAATTTTAACGCGCACAAATGCGGGTCCTTTGCCCGGCTTTACATGCTGATATTCCGTGATTCTATAAGGGATTCCATCTATTTCTATTTTTAAGCCTTTTTTGAGGTCGCCCATTTCAATTGTCATTACTATCCTTCTTAAAAAATATTTTCGTATTTTACTCATTTAAGCCTAATAAAACCATAAAAAATACAAAAATAACACGAAAAATGCACTACTCACTATAGAGCTGCAATACAATAAAACATACAAACTTAGTTGATAGACAAAAACATTTTATATAAATTTGTTTGCAATCATGCAATAGTTTTCATAATTAATAAAACAATCAATTAAAGCAAACTACAAGCCATATAGATTCTATAATTTAATATTTAGCTACATGCGATAACTAAAAAAAATGCCATTTTTAGATTCTATAATTATGGCATCTATATATGTGCCCATGCAGCAAGAATATCTCGGAGTTTTTTGGGGCGAAAATATAATCTTTCTGTGCTTGCGTTAATGCAATAGTCTTGCACGCTTTCACGCGAATGAATATGTCCGTGTATATTAACTTCGCATCTCGCTAAGCCATAAGCATAGTCTATAATATCGCGTGCTTTATGATATTTGTCATTTTTTTTACGCTCACCAACTGGAAAATGGCTAAACATAATACGCACATTATTCACATCAACAATAAGTCCTGTTGCGTATGGGTTTTTAAGTTCATCTCCCCATTTCTTTTTCATTATTTTTTTAAGCTCATCTTTTTCTGGAATCTTAAATTTCAATTTTTTAACAACTCTCCAATCTTTTAGCTTTTGATATTTTCCCATATCATTATTGCCTACAATAAGCATTTTATTCCCTTGCAGTTTTGATAACACACTCGCACCATTACCAAAAAATAAATCCCCCAAATGTAACACATCATCTTGCACTCCAACAACTTCATTCCACCAATGCACGCTTAAATCATCAAATGTTTTATAATGTGTATTGTTTAGTGTAATTGCTCTCAATGGTTCTTTAACAAGCACATGCTTATGTCCAAAATGCGTATCAGAAATAATAAAAGTATCAAGCGATATTTGCATATTTTGCCTTTGTTGCTCTTTTTAAGATATTACAATGATTTGATAAACCTTAACGCACAAAACGCACGCCAATTCCAATTCTATGCCCCATAGTATCGTATTCATAGAGATAATCACCATAGCCCAAAAAATATTGCATATAAACACCATAATATGGGCTAAGTTTATAAGTATAGCTAAGTCTTAATCCACCATGCACGCCACTAAGTTTATCGCCGGGCTGAAGTTTTCGCAATAATCCTGAAAGTGTCAAGTCTGCTAAATGCTTATTGTAACGCATAAAAATTTTTATATCAAGACTGCCTAGATATTTATAAATAAGTGGATTCTCAGGATAGAATCTTACAGGAAAAAAACTCTCCATATCAACACCCCAATGCCTTGTAGTCCAACGACCTTTTAATATCCATCTATCACTACCGCGACTTTTATCGCTAGTTCCACCTTCTGCTATATTTATTTCACCATTGCTAATATGTCTCCAACCTGTTGTAAGTTCTGTTAATGTGCCTCCCCAAAATGAGACATTCATAGGATAGGTAAAAAGGAATTCAGGTTGAAAATCATTGTCCCTTACAGGCGAGCTAGCCTTTTCATTAAAAACTTGAAAGAAAAAAGTATCTGTAAATGCAAAATAAAAGATTCCACCGCTATTAAACGCATTACGCACTAAAGGCACGCGAAAGCTTACTTGCCCTTTAAGCTCATTTGGTATATAAAGTGGATTTGCCATTGGCGTGAAATTATATACATAGATAAAATAATTATCCCTCCATTCTTCCATGCTCAAAAGTGCTTTTGTTGTAAGTGGGGCTGGTATGGCATTTGGAACATCTGTTTGCTTAATGGTGTCAAATAGCTCATCTTTTGCTTGCTTGTCTAAAAGAGGATATTCCTCATATTCATAATGTGGGGATAACGATTGATCGTTTTTTGTATTTAAATCCTGTGTTGCTTGACTTGTTTGTTGTTGTAAATTGGATATTAGTTGTTTATATGCTTTAGAATCTGAAATCGCATGTCTTGTGTTATATGATAGCTTTATTTCTTTTGAATGTAGCAATATTGGCATAATCACAAAATATATTAAGTATTTTAGTTTTATAAGTTTCCTCATAGTTATTACCTTAATTTGCAAATTAGATGAAAGTTTGACTAAAATTTTAATTTTGCGAAATTTAGTGTAATTCTAGATTCTATGCTTATAGTAAATTATTATGAATAAATACCTCATGTAATTTAATTAATGTTACTAAAAACTACATAAGTAAGACTAAAAACAAAAAATCGCAGTAATTAAACTTTATATTTTTAGAATATTTAATAAAACGATAAAAACAACATTTTTGCTTTATTTTACTTATATTTGCCTTATTTTGTTTATATTTGCTTTATTGGGACGATATATTGTATAATTGCGCTTGCAATGTTTTGTTGTATGCAAACATTGAAATTTCGTGCAAAGTCGAAAGGATAGAAAATGAAAACAACAAAGTGTATAAAGGCAGCCGTATTAGCAAGCTTTCTTGCAGCAGGAAGTGCGCAAGCACTACCATTTATATCGCCAGAAGTTGGTGGTATGGTAGGCACAAGCTTTGATAATGCAAAAGGCTGGAAATTTGACGATGATACAAATATTACTTATGGGGCGTATGCGCGTTTATGGCTTAAACCAGGTTCATTCCGCATTGCACCATTTATTAAGTGGGAGAATATCACAGGTTTTTCTAGAAGCAACCTTGTGAATACGCTCTTAAGTGGCGGTGATAGAAATAATAACCTCCAGTATGGTGCGGTAGTTGGTCTTGAGTTCTTCTATCTTACACCATATGTGGGTGTTGCATACTCTCAATTTACAGATTCAACAATTTCAAATACTTGGGCTTTAAATTATGGCTTGAAGTTTAAGATTCCAGTTCTTCCTTTGGCAGTTGGTATTGATGCTTCTTGGCAAAAACCAAAAGTATTAAATACTGTTGAAGTAGATATGCATAGAGTAAGCGTTACTTTAGGTTTGCATTTCTAAAAACACAATCTTAATCAAACTTACACGGAGTCTCATAAAACATGCAGACTCCCCACATAAAACACACCTAAATCAAGTTGCAATTATGAAAAAAGAAACAAATTATAGAATCCAAAATTATAAAAAACAAAAAACAGCCTTGCTTGGGCTTAAGAAGCAGTCAAAAGATTTAAATACAAATACACAAAAAAAACATGCAATAAATGGCAAACAAACAAAAAATAGCAATATAGATTCTATTGCACAGGAAATAAAACCTATCGCAAGTGTAGCCATTATGGGCAGACCAAATGTTGGCAAAAGCTCGCTTTTTAATCGACTAAATCAAAAAAATATTGCCATCACTTCACATATAAGTGGTAGCACAAGAGATATTAATAAAAGGGATTTGAGACTTAATAATTTTGATATTACACTAATTGATACAGGTGGGCTTGAAGTTTTAGCACACAAGCTAAAAGAATTTTATAGGCAAACAGCTACAAAGCAAAGTGTAATAATCAATGAAACAGATGATCTACATAGCATTAATCTTAGCAATCCACGCAAACAAGCGCTTATAGCAGAGCAGCTTAAAGAGCATATAGCTTTTCATTCTTATCAAGTGGTTGCCACAAGCGACATTATTATTTATATGGTAGATGGTAGTGGCATGGTATCAGATGATGATATTAGAATCTTTAGAGCATTAAGTAAGCAAAAGCCACTTTTACTTGTATTAAACAAAGTAGATAGCGATAAAATAGCTATGCAGGCTAATGAATTTATGGCATTTGGTGTGCCATATATAACAATCTCTGTCGCACATAATCGTGGTATCACAAAGCTTTTATCAAGTATTGAAAATATGATACAAAGCCTAATAGATTCTAAAAAAATCAAACCTAAAAAAAATAAAGTAAAGACACTTGACTTCTTAGACTACTTTGACGACACAGAGAGCATAATTACATTTGAGGATTATGAAAACATAGAATCTAATTCTATTAGGACAAATAAAGATTTTCAAAATCTAAATTTAGACAAAATAGATTCTAATCATATTGAAAATAGTGATACTTTTACAAATAGTATTTCACAAGAAACTTTAGATAATATTAACGAAGTAGAGTGCAACAAAGCAGAAGAAAAAAGTAATAACATTTCAGTAGGCATAATAGGCAGACCAAATGTTGGCAAAAGCTCATTGCTTAATGCACTAACCAACACAAACAGATCGCTAGTATCCGATATAGCCGGAACTACAATAGACCCCGTTGATGCACATATTGTATATAATGGATACAAAATTACTTTTGTTGATACTGCCGGTATTAGAAGGAGAAGTAAGATTGAGGGAATAGAAAAATATGCACTAGATAGAACGCAAAAAATGCTACAAGAATGCGATATTGCTTTACTTGTGCTTGATTGTAGCACTGATTTTGTTGAGCTTGATGAAAAAATTAGCTCCATGGCAAGCAATAATCAACTTGGCATTGTTGTGGTTTTTCATAAATGGGATATACGCAGCAAAGAATTTGATAGTCGCATGGAAATCTATAAAAGAAAATTCAAATTTTTAGAATACGCTCCAATCATTACCGCCTCAAGCACCACACATAGACATATAAAAGAGTTAAAGCAAAAAATAATAGAAGTTTATAAACATTTTAGCTTTAGAATACCAACTGCAAAGCTAAATGACTGCATACAAAACGCACTTAAAAAGCATCCTATACCAAGCGATCATGGGAAGCTTGTTAAAATTTATTATGCAACGCAGTTTGATTCTAAACCACCAAAGATTGCATTAATAATGAATAGACCAAATGCCCTGCACTTTAGTTATAAACGTTATCTTATAAATACATTGCGTAAAACCTTTGGTTTCATCGGCACACCAATAATTATTGAAGCAAGAGATAAAAATGCAAAAGAATTGCCTGATACAGAAAATAAGCACAATAATTGAACCATAATATTTACCCAAATTATAAGCATGCTATTTGCTTAAAATATTCCATTATGGCTAGTTTATTTATAAAATAGCTTCAATATTATTAATTTTATTTAAAACTGCAAATATCTAAAATTTTATAAAACTCCATCTCTATTTGCAGATTTTGAAATATTATTATCAATTGTATTTATAGCAAGATATTTTATATTAGTAAAATCGCAAAAAGACTTTTTATCTGAGTGTATTGATTATTTATTGCTTATATAAGTGTGTTTAATTTCTATGTGATTATTATTTGTTTGGAATATAAATTATTGCATAAATGTGGATTTTTAGAATCTAGTCTAGAAATTATTATATTATTTGCTTTGTTTTTGTGGATTGAACGCTAGCAAGCAAGGCTAGCTAATGATATAAAATAGACAAAATAGAATAAAAAAAGAGAAAAATAAGAAACAAAGTAAAGTCGAGAATAAAAGCAATGGCAAATATGAAGTAATAAATTTAATAGTATTTATTTTAATAGATTCTATATCTAAAGACAAAGAATTAAAAATAATATAAAATGGAAAAGCCCTATTGCTACAATATAGATTTTAAATAAAAGTGTTTTGGGTCTTTAGTGAAATATTAGCAATTAGTTAAAAGTAAAAGCAAAAAGCCAAGCTATAATATGCTAATAAAACGCACATTAAGGATATAAAATGAAATTAATAGGTGCTAGCATTATGATTCCGTGTGATGAAACATGGGAGATTGTAGAGAATGGTGGCGTTGTTATTGAATCTGGTGTGATTAAGGAAGTTGGGAATTTTGATAATCTTAAACAAAAATATAATAACTGCGATTTTGTATTCTATAAAAATCATGTAATGCTGCCCGCTTTTATTAACGCACATATACATTTTGAGTTTAGTAAAAATGATACAAGCTTTTGTTATGGAGATTTTGATAAATGGCTTGATAGCGTTATGGCAAATCGCGGTGAAGTATTAAAGCATAATACACAAGCAATGCAGCAAGCTATAAAAACACAAAAACGTAGCGGTGTTGGAAGTGTTTGTGCTATTAGTAGCTATGATTTAGATTTATCTTTATTGCAAGATTCTAAACTGCGGGTTATTTATTGTCATGAAGTATTAGGAGCTATGGAGCAAGACTTTACTAAGCAGGCTTTAAATATATCAAATAGACTTGAAAAAACCTTGCAATTAAAAAACGACACTTTTATACCTGCGTTAGCGATACACGCACCATATTCTGTGAATCCAAAAATAGCACATTATATAGTGGAGCTTGCGATACGTTATAATCTATTGCTTTCAACGCATTTCTTAGAATCTAAACAAGAGCTTATTTGGCTTAACTCAAGTGATGGGTATTTTAAAGATTTTTATGCTAATAATTTTGGGCTTCCAAACGCAAAGGCACATTTTAGTATTGATGAATTTTTGGATTTACTAAGTGATGTTCATACGCTTTTTGTGCATTGTTTGCATGCAGATTCTAAACTACAAGAGAGATTATGGAATCATGGTGCAATTATATCTTGCCCGCGTTCTAATTTATTATTGCAAGGGAAAATGGGGTTAAATGCAATTATTGCAACAGATGGTAAGAGCTCAAATGCGGATGTGGATATTTTAGAGGAAGTTCGTTACGCATTTTTTGCAATGCTTGGACGAGATGGACAGCAAGATATTGAGCTTTTAAGCCAACAGCTATTATATGCTATTACTCGCAATAGTGCGAAAGCCCTGCAACTAAATAATGGAAGTCTAGCTTCTGGCAGGCATGCCGATATTGCTTTATTTAAATTGCAATTTAATCGCCTTGACAATGTAGCTTCAAGCTTTATTCTACATGCAAAGCAAGCAACTAGAGTGCTTGTAAATGGAAACGATATTTTGTAGATTCTAAGTTTAATAATATAGTGTTTGTTTATTGCAAGTTATAAATATTTTATACAATACACATAGCCTTTGCTTCATATAATTTTTATAACTTTTGATTTAATTTCATTAATTTTTAAATCAAAACCTCCTAATTTATAAGTTTATAAGCATAATAAAAAATCTAACATTAGATTCTAAAAGAGTTTTCCTATTTAAAATAAATTTTTATAAACTAGAGTTTGATTAGATTTCAAAATAGATTCTAGGCTAGATTGTGTGTTGTAATTTTCTAGAATCTACTCACCTCGTCTGAGCTAGCATAAGCTAAGCAATCCATAAATTAAGAAAAGCAAAGAAACCACAAGAAACAAGGCAATCCACAGAAAAACAAACGCAATGGAATATTGGATTCTGAAAATATGGATTGCCACGATTTTGCTAACGCAAGGCTAGCTCATGACGAGTAAGGCTAGAAAGCGAATTGCAACGCTAGTGCTAACTCATGACGGAGTGGCGTATTTTGAATTAATTTCAGAATCTAACCTATCATCATTGCGAGGGAGTGAAAAATTAAACTGCATTTGTCATTGCGAGCCTTGCATAGCAAGGCGTGGCAATCCACAAAAAAAAGCAAATAGCACAACAAACTCCAAGCTAGAATCTAAAGTATTTTTGTGTAGTTAAATTTTACCTTATTGATTTTAAATCTATTATAGATTCTAAAATCTCATTTGCAATTCTAAGCCTCTTAGCTAAAAAATCCACTAGCCCTAAATACAAAAGATATTTTGGGCTTTTCTTTCATAATTACAATCAATAGAATCTAAAAAATTATATTTATAGCTTTTAAAAAAGAATAAAAATCTATTTTTTAGATTCTAGCAATTATCATGTTTTAGCAATATGGATAATCTAACTTGAGAATCTAAAATGTAGTTTTAAACATAGCAAAAAAACTAATTTAGAATCTAGCTTAGAAACCATTGTATTTGCTTTTTCTGTGGATTGCCACGATTTTGCTAACGCAAAATCTAGCTCATGACGGAGTTGGTTGTTTCTAAAGATATTTCAGAATCTAGCCAATTGTCATGAGCTAGCCTTGCGTAGCAAGGCGTGGCAATCCACTTGTTTTATTGCTAATTAAAATTTAAGCATAGCAAAATGTTTTTTAGATTCTATTGCATTATGGATTGCTTCGGCTTTTTCAAAGCCTAGCTCATGAC
>X347_Brown_Bear__coassemble_1539_pt1 | contig 14776 bp, 12 predicted proteins | sample X347_Brown_Bear__metabat2_high_PE_010 | metagenome-assembled genome bin X347_Brown_Bear | reverse complement strand
ATTTTTAACAATTATTATTTCAAAAATATATTAACTTAAATATTTATCATTTAAGTGGTGTGTGAGTTGAAAGCAATGCTTAATGTTTTAGGATAATTCTTGAATTTGTTTGTTTCTTGCTTTAGTGGATTTAATATAATTGCAAGCTTTTTAGATTCTACATTTTTGCGTTAAGCATATTTAATATATAGATAAAAATCTTTGCATAGCTTTGAAATTATTTAAAGTTTGCTTGTTGAGATAGAAATAGTTTGGTATCAAAATATGGTTATATTTGATACTAGATTCTATTAATAAAACAAGAAACCCTTTTGCGTGGCTCAATGCGTCTTAATTATGCTAAAAACTTCATTGCTTAATTCTTTTCTCTATCTTTACTTTCAATAGTATCTTTAAAAAATAGAATAATCTAATTTTTTTATAAATCTCTTTATTTTTTAATATCTTTGTTATATCTATCTAGCTTTTATTAGAAAGATTTCACAAAACTGCTTAAAGCTTCAGAATCTAAGTCTAATTTAGATTCTAAAGCTATTTCAGAATCTCACACAGAATCTAAAACATAAATTATCACTCTCTATAATGCCAACTAAAATAAAGCTTTAGAATTTTTGAAAGTGTTGCTAGCTAAAAAGCTAAAATATATAAGATTTATGCTAGCGTTATTTGCAATATTTAGAAAGTGTATTTTAATTCTGATCGAGTTTTAAAGAAATTTATATCACCAACTAATGTGCCTGCTAGAATAGATAGCTCCAATCTGTCGAAAAATTTATAAGTAATTTGCGGTGTAATTTCTAAAACATTTGCTTTCCATATAAATTCTTGCGTTCCTATTGTTGCGTGCTGCATTGAGTTGCCATGAGGCGATACTTTTAGCTCTGGCATATTTGTGTTACCAAATACATAGGCTATATCAAGCCCTATTTTTAATGGAATCTTAAAACCATATTCTGCTGTTATGTAGGGCATATAAATGCTTGATCCCTTAAAGCTACCAGAACCCAACATTCCTAAACCCTCATAGGTTGCAGTTATATTTCCGTTCCATATTTTTCCTGCAACATCAATGCCACCTTTATAGTCTAAGAGTGTGCCATAGCCATCGCCAAAGCTTCCTAAAAAGCCTGCTTTTATAGATAGTTTATCAACTGATAGTTTTGCTTGAAAGTTATATAAGCCGCGAAATTTTGCTGCATTTTGCAATTCTGTATCAAAATTGCTTGTTATGCTTTTTCCATTATAGCCTAAATATAAACGCGGATTGCCATTTAGTGCTGCCATGCTTGTTTGTGCTAAAAATGTAAGTTTCATAGAATCATTTATTTTCATATTATACTTTGCCTCACCATAAAGCAAAAAATCCATAAAACCATAGATATTTCCAACATAAGCATTGAATTGCAAAGCTTTGCTCATCATATCTCCGTCTATACCAATCAATGTTAGATTATTGCCAATTCCAATGCCTGCTGCTTTTTGATCTTTTAATTCCGTGCTACCATTCATAGGCTTTCTATTGCGAATATTGTAACCCAAATGATCGCCATTAAAGCTATCATAAAATGAAGCATGATATTTGAAGTTGCCTATCCCATCAATACTATGCTTCACATTTGCAACTATACCTGTGCCTAAATCCACTTTATTATCGTTTAATGGTGAGGATATATTGATTTTTCCTGCGTCAATTTTTGTGCTTATTTGATTTATATCAAATTCTTTACTTGCAAAAATTTGTGAAATATTGAATCTATCAGAAAAATTATCTGTAAATGCTGTGCCACGACCGCCATACACTGCACTATCTGTATTATTACCAACATCAGGTGTGCTTGAACCTTGCGAAAAGAAAATACCCGCTGTCGCACTAAATCCATATACCTTACCACTTGTTACATCAAGCTTTATTCTATATTGCTGACTTTGTCCATTTTGTCCAATATTATCAAATCCATTAATAGTAAAAAATCTAGCAAAACCAAAACCACTTACTTTTGCCTTAGTAATAATATCTTTTAATGTGTTGTCTGCTGGCTTTGCTTCTGGTATTAAAGCTTTATCGTTATGACTTTCTTGCGAAATAGAATCTTTTGTAGCTTGTGGGTTATTTGTTTGTGTATCTGCATATGCAGCTTGGAATAGTGTGGCTGCAAGTGCAATAGAAAAAACTTTATACATATAATCTCCTTATGTGAAAATATGCGTAGCATTGTAAATGTGCTTTGTAAAAGCATAAAAGAAGCTATGTAAAATGTGTATCAAATATTTTTTGCTATTGTAAAGTGTGATAAGATTAATAACATGGCAAGCTATGAAATTATCAAAAAGAGTGAAAATGATATAAATTAGTGTTTAGAGAGCTAAATATATAGAAAATAAACTATTGGCTTAAAATTGTAGAATATGTTTTGGAATCTAAATGCCTATTGGCTACAATTACTCTTAGTTTTTTGCGATAACTTCTACTGGATTAATATGCTTACCATCTTGAACTATTTCTAGATTCAGTCTATCATTTACACGACCTATTACATACCCGCGTTTTACTACAAAGCCCTTTTTTAATGTTGGAGCAATTTTATCAAGCATAGAATAAATTGTATGCATGGAATTTGCATGCTCCACAACAACAACTTTTTTTAGTCCCGGCATATCTTCAGCATAAATTACCTTGCCATCCATAACATTATATACTTGTGCATCATTTTTCTTTGGCTTTAATACAACTCCATTATTAAAAATCTTAATCTTATATGCTGGGTCAATATAATCACCAAATGCCTGCTCAATCACATAGGAATCAAGTGGAGAACCAGCCCTTTTGCCTGTATATCGTGCTGTTTCTGGACGCTGATATACGCTATCTACGCGTTTTAGCTCCTCAAAGCTATTAATTGTATTTGAGGCTTCCGCAGAGCTTAAAGCAGCATCATATTGTCTTTGTATTGCTTTATTTTGCTCACCTAAGAATTGCTGTGCTTTTTTACTATCTGTCTTTGCTATTTTCTCTGCTTCTTCTTTTGCTTTTTTCTGTGCTTCTTTTTTTGCAATTTCAGCTTTTTTACGCTCTTCCTCTATTTTCTTTTTACGTTCTCTCTCAAGCTTTGCAAACCTTTCTCTCTCAAGCTTTGCAAGCCTTTCTTGCTCTTGTTTTTTGCGAATTTCTGCTTGAGTATTTTTCTTTAAAATATTAAGTTGTCCAAGTAGTTTATCAAGCTCTTTTTTTTGCATATCAATGGCTTTTAGTCTTTGATTATATACCTGCATTTCATTACGCATATTATCAACTAGAATCTTTTGCTTTGCTATCATTTCTTGTAGGTCCTGATGTCTTGTTTCCTGTGTTGTTATTATTTGCGTTACTTCTTTAATGCTGCTATTTATATCATTTATTTGCTTTGCAATTACTCTTTGCTGTTTTTCTATATTTGCAATGTCCTCTATTGTTTGCTTTTTTAGAATCTTAAATGCTTCTCTTGCTACCATATCATCAAGGCTTAGAACTTCTTCATCATCTAGCACATAAGCAATTGTTGTATATTGTAAAATTAGATTTGATAGCTTTGTTTGCGAATTGTCTAGCTCTTCATTTAGTGAAGCAAGTGTATTTTCTAATGTTTGCAATTTTGCTTCTTGCGAGCGATTTTGGTCTTTATTATTTTCAATATTTTTTGATAGATTCTGAATCTCTGTGTTTAATTTTTTAATTTGCTGCATATTGTTATTTATATTTTGCCCTAGTGTGCTTAATTTGAGATTCAAATTTACTCTTTGCTTATCAATATCGCTTTTTTGTGCTTCGCCTTTTTGTATATTTTGATTGATTTCATTTAAATCTGCCGCTTGTGCTGTGAAACACAAAGAAAAGCTACAAATTAGCATTAAAAGCACTAGATATTGTTTCATGAACGTGCCTTAGATAATATCACAAACACAACACAGCAACTAGATGATATAAATGCTGCAAAAAATAGCTTTATAAAATCTGGTGGTATTTTAAAAATCCCTAGCCCAATATTTAAAGCTTGCAAGGTATCAAGTGTAATTTGTAGATTAGCAATATAAAAAACAAGCAGCATAATAAAAAAACTTGCTAAAAAAGAATCAATAAGGGCAAGTTTGAAAAGCGAGCGATTGCGTATCCAAATGTTTGCTCCCATAATATCCATAATCTCCATTTTATCCTTATTGACATAACGCCAAATCTCAATTTGTTTCAACATAAGCATAAAGCTAATTACTGCCAAAATAATAGCAAAGGTAATTACACTAAATTTAATGAAACTAAGCAGAGTGTAATTCTCTAAATGCCTTTTTGCAAATGTATCAACAGATATAATATTGGAATTTTTTTTAAGCACAGCTTCAATAACACTAAGTCTCTCTGTGCTTGGAAAATATTCAAGGCTTAGGCTATAAAAATATGGTAGCTGCCTTGTTAAATTTGTAAGATTTGTGTCGTTAATATCTTTTGTAAGTTTTGCAATAGAATCTTTTGGATTAAGCTCTGATAGCTCCTTTGCCTCTACTATTTTTGAACGTATAGAATCAAAAGTAATTGGCTTTTTTGCGGTAATTCCTATGGCATATTTTTGCGTTATAAACTGCTCTTGTTTTGCGACTATTCTTTCTAAAATTAGCAAGCATTGCAGGCTAAAAAGCATAGTTATTAATGGAATTAGTAGTGAGAAATGTCTTTTAAGCGTATTCATGGATTAAGCCTTCTTTGATTTCTATTTTTCTATATTTTAGATTCAAATGTTTTGGGATTCTATGTGTTACAACCACTATGGTAATGTTTAATTGCTCATTTGATGATTTTAGCAAACCCCAAATCATATCACTAGAATAATCATCAAGGTTTCCTGTTGGCTCATCGCAAAGTATAAGTCTTGGTCTATGAGCAATAGCTCTAGCAAGTGCCACTCTTTGCTGTTCGCCGCCACTTAGCTCTTGAGGATATTTGTTTGCTTTATGCAAAAGGCTTATATGTGAGAGAAGTTTCTCGGCTTGAGTTTTTATTTCTGCTTTTGGAAATTTATTAATAATCATAGGCAATGCAATATTTTTTTCTACATTCCAATCTTGAATAAGTTTATAATCCTGAAATACAATACCCATTTTACGCCGTAAAAGCATAAGCTTATGGTTGCTAACGCGTTTCATATTGCAATGCAATACACTAAGGTCTCCCTCTTGCACATTAATATTTCCATAAATTGAACGCAAAAGAGTGCTTTTGCCGCTACCACTTGCTCCAGATATAAATACAAAGTCTTTGGGATATATGGTAAAATTTGCATTTTTTATGACAAGTCCAGTGCGTTTGTAGCCTAAACAAAGCTGTTTTGCTTGAATGATTGTATCCATAATGCTGCCTTTATTTTTTATGCTCTAGGCATGTGCCTTGCAATATTTTACATAAAAATGTATGTGCTTTAATATGAGAATTTATATTAAGCGGGTTTTTAAGATAATGTAGTCCCTCATAATCATCTATTACAAGATAAGTATTAAATGGCATATAAAAGCTACCAAATGCAAGTTGTGCAATGCTTATATTATGACTTGATTTTGTGCAATATAAATCCCCAATATTAATAAAGATAGAATCTTGCACCCATTTTTGATTGCAAAATGGTTGTAGATTTTTAAGATTCTGTGGTAATGTAAATATTGCTTCATTGTTATCATTATTTTGCTGTTTAAAATCATGTTTAAAAATACGCATTTCATAAATATCTTTTTGCATATTATGCCAACGCTCTTCATACTTACTTACAATATGCGTGTCCTTATTTTTTAGAATCTCAAAGTGTGTATAATCTGCACTCATCGCCTCTTTAATGCTATCTTGAATATATTCCTCATCATCGCTACGCATATTTATATGTCCGTTTTCTTTTAAGATTCTGAAACTATTTTCAAGAAAATCTCTATGAAAAACTCGCCTATGTTTTGCCTTATTCCACGGAATAGGGAAATGCAAAAATATAGTTTCAACGCTTTTTGTATGTAGAGTTTGGATTCCAAGCCTTGCATCAAAATTACAAATAAAAAGATTCTGTAATCCATGTATAGAAATAGCATTCATAACCTGTCGTATTGAAGGAGTGTGAATCTCAAACCCTAAAATTATTTTTTGTGGATTTGATTTTGCTAAATCAAGTATATGGCGACCACTGCCAAAGCCTATTTCAATATAATCTGGTTTTAATTCTGCTAAGGCTTTAGAATCAATTAGAAAGCCTGATTGCATTCCCCTTGTATGTTTTGTTTGTGTTTGAGCTAAGTTATGCGTTACTACTTCTAGCTTGTCTGCCATAAATTGTAGCACTTTTTTAATCAATAGCAAGTCGCTTGGACGCGTTAGTTTATCAACCTTATATAAAAAATCATCTTTTCTTTTAATACAACGGATAAAAAATATTTTATCTTGATACATAATAGGTATCAAAGATATATCTGGAAAGCGAGTATTTACAAGTGATTCCATAATGATAAAATCATTTTGCTGGCTTTTATCATGTATAAACATATTTTTACTAATAAAATGTGGCATGAGTTAGTTCTACTTTGCTTTTTGTTTTGTATCTTGAGTATTATTTTGTATTGTAGCAATTGGTGCTTTAGGTGCTACTACTTTAGGTTGCAAAAGAAGTGTAACCTGTCTGCTTTGCATAGATTCTATATTATTTTTATCAATACCTGCCACATAATAAGTATAGCTCACTCCTTCTTGTATATTTTTATCTATAAATTTTGTATCTGTTGTATGGCTTAATTTACTAAATAATCCATCGTCGTTTTTACGATATATATTGTAGCTTAAAGACCTATTATCATCGCCATTTTCCCATTCAATTATTGCATAGCTATTTTCAATAGCACCTTTTGTTAAATTTGGTGCTAGTGGTGGCGGCAATGTTTGTCCTCCAACGCCATATTCTTGCAATTCTGATTCTAATTTATATTTATCAACTGCTGCTACTTTATAATAACGAGTTGCTCCATTTGAATCTATTTTATCGATATAAGATTCTCTTGTAACAAAGGCAATTTTTCTATATTCTCCTGCTAGACTATTAGCAGCCCATATATTATATCCAATCACATCTTTAGAGGTGCTAGGATTCCATTCTATCCAAATTTCACGCACCTTATTATCTGTGGTCTTAATGTCTTGTATCATTGGCGGCAATTCTCGTGTTTTTCCTGCAACAAGCTTGCTTGGCAAAGACCTTGCCCCATCATAGCTTTGTGCTACTACGCGATAGTTATGAGTAGCACCATTTTCTATATTTTTATCAAAAAATTCTACTAGCATGCGATTTGCAGTTGAACCAACAGCAATGAATTTTCCATTACTCTCTTGCCTTTCAATTATATAGTTTTTAACAATAGGATTTGGGCTTGGACTCCAAACAATCTTTATTTTCTGTGCGTAATCTTGCGAAGCATATACAAAATCTACTGGGTCTATAAATGATGTTTTAACTTTTAGCGGCATACTTTTGCGTGAAACTCTAGAATCTTTTCCAACTGATGCAATGGCATATATATATTCTGTTTGTGGTTGCAATTTATCATCATAATAATGTGTTGAAAGGGCATTTTTAACAAATGCAACTTTTTCAAACTCCTTCTTTTTATTTTCACGATAAATTATATACCCATCAATATTTGTTGTATCCTCTGGTGCTTTCCACTCAAATCCAACTGAAGTTACATCAGGTAACGCACGAAAAGTTTTAATCGTAGGGAGATTAGAATCTACCTCATCTTTTATCCCCATAAAACCAAAAATCTGCGAAGACGAACAAGCACATAAAAATAAACTTAGTAGAGAAAATAATACAATAATGCTTTTACTGCATAGATATTTCATATAATAAAGCTCCTTAATAATTACTTAGAATCTTTAGAATCTAGATGTTTCAATTCATTTTGCCATTGCGATAAAGTTGATTCTAGCTTATTTTGATAATCGTTAAAGTTTTCTTCTAGGAATTTTACCAAATCTTTAGGTATTTTTGCACTAAAAACATTTCCTTCAAAATAAAGAAGCTTTGCATGCAATAGCATTTTTGTCTTATAAGTCTGGCTAAGATTATGTGGGCTATATAGAGTATCGCCATAAATATAACGTTGTAGCGTGCTTAAATGCAGTCGTATTTGATGTGTTCTGCCACTAAAAAGTCGCACACCAATAAGCTCAAATAATCCATTATCACTATCCATAATCTTTCTAAACTCGCTTTTAGAATCTCTTGCATTTGGGAATCTAGCTTTATCTAGCTTTGCCATTTTTAGACGATTATTTGGATTCCTACCCATGAAGCATTCTACAACTACATTACTTTGCAAGGGTTTATTAATTATGCAAATATAGATTCTACCCATTGTGCGATTTTGCAACATTTGTGAAAAATGTATATGACTTGCGTTATTTTTTGCAATCAAAATAGCTCCACTTGTATCTTTATCAAGCCTATGCACAATGCCAAAACGAAGCTCGCCATTAATTGTTGAGCATTGATAGTTGTTTGCTTGCAAATAATCAGTAAGCGTTACTTCCTTAACGCTTGGGGCATGATGAACCACAAGATTTCTAGGCTTATTAAAAATTACATAATCATTTGTTTCATGTATAACCTCTATATGCAACTTTTTTGCCTGCATTTCATAATCATTTTGCAAAGATTCTAATTCATTTGCATAAACTTGCAAAACTGATTTTTTATTTATAAATTGACTTTTTTTTGCCACCTTGCCATTTACTTTTATAAGGTTTAGTTCTATCCATTTGCTTGCTTGTGAGCGTGAGATTTTGAGAATATCTTGTAACGCACTATCAAGACGCATATAATCATATAATATACAAAAATGATAAAGCAGATGCAATTCTATTTTCCTTATCGATAAAATTAATAACCACATTTTAGCGAAAACTTGCTATAATTTGGTCGCCTAAAGGTTTCGTGTTTCTCTTTATACATTGGTAGTCTATTTAAATTATATTTTTGGGTTGCGCTTGAGTTATGTGTGTCAGCACTTCTGTTCTATGTTTCATAGTGAATGATGCCACTGCATTTTAGGATTTGCCGCCTAATTAGCTCGCAATACCCTCTTTGTTGTAGCTTTATTGGGCTTACACAATAAGTAAGAGTAACGGACTTTTGGGTATTCCTTAAATAGATTCTGATTTTAATAAAAAGGCATATTTTGCAAACTTCATATAATACTTTACAATCTATAAATGTTTTAATTATTGGTAATGGCGGGCGAGAATATAGCATAGCCCTTGCATTACAACAAGATAAGAAAGTAAAAAAAATCTTTTTTGCTCCAGAAAATCCAGCCGCTACATTATTTCTAAATGCAGGACATTTTACCTATAATAGCCATGATGAGCTTTTAGAATATATTCATGCAAATAATATTGGTTTTGTTATTGTTGGTCCAGAAGCTCCACTTATGGATAGAATTAGCGATTTTTTAGAATCTAATAATATAATAGTCTTTGCTCCAAGCTATGCAAATGCAATGCTTGAGGGTTCAAAGGCATATATGAAATCTTTTATTAAAAAACTCTCAATACCAACAGCAAGCTATAAAGAAATTACTATTAATAACAAAGATGAAGGATATGAGTTTATTGAATCTTTACCACTGCCTATTGTTTTAAAGGCAAGTGGGCTTTGTGGTGGTAAAGGTGTGCTAATTTTAGATTCTAAAGATGAGGCAAAAAAGCAGCTAGATTTAATGCTTAATGGAAAACTATTTGGCGATGCGGGCAAAAGTGTCGTTATTGAGGAGTTTTTAAATGGCTATGAATTATCTGTCTTTGCGTTAAGCAATGGCAGAGATTATGTAGTATTACCAGCATGTCAAGATCACAAAAGACTACTTGATAATGACAAAGGACCAAATACAGGTGGCATGGGTGCTTACACAAATCTCCCACAAACACTTTACAATAAAGATTTAGAAAAAAAAATTAAAGATAAGATTCTAACGCCAACCTTTAAAGCATTGCAAGAATCTGGCACACCATATAAAGGTGTTATTTTTGCGGGCATTATGGTTGTAGCAAATGAGCCTTATTTGCTTGAATATAATGTGCGTTTTGGAGATCCAGAATGCGAGGTTTTAATGCCACTTTTAAAAACTTCAGCCCTAGAACTCATGCTAACATTTGCACAAGGTGGAATGTTAGAATCTATTGAGTTTCATAATGACTGCATTGTATGCGTAGTTATGACAAGTAGCGATTATGCACTTGATTTTAAATCTAGCGATTATCCCGCAAAAATTACACTACACGATATAAATCCAAAAGATACAATAACAGATATAGGACATCTTGTTTTTGCAAATACAACCCTAAAAGATTCTATATTGCATGCAAATAGCGGACGAAGCGTTGTGGCAGTAGGACGCGGGAAAAGTATGCAAGAAGCAAGAGATAACGCATATAAGCTTGTATCAAAAGTGGATTTTTGTGGTAAGCATTATCGCAAAGATATTGCATATCAGGCACTTTAATAGTTAGAATCTAAGGAAGCGGCATGGATAGATTGGAGGCTGATTTATATCGAGAGGATATAAAAATTGCACCACTAAGTAGTCGTATATGTGCGTATTTTGTTGATATGATTTTACTTGGCTTGTTTATAACTATATTTTTTTCATCAGCCCAAAAAGAACGAGTTTTACTTGCAAAAGAGACGATTGAAAAAACTTATAGCATGCAAAATAAGCAAATGCAACTCTCAAATATATCAAATAATAGTGAAATTTTAGAGGAAATGCGTAAAGCAACAAAAGATGCCTTTGAAACACTGCTAATCTATATGGCAATATATATTGGCTTAGAAATAATTTATTATTTCATATCTGTATATTTCTATGGAGCGACAATTGGTCAAATTATCTTTCGCATGCGTATTGTTGATGTTCGCCGTTTTGATAAGCCCACTTTGCATGTATGTATGAAACGCGCTTTAACAAAATGTATTTTTGGAGCAGTTCTTTATGTTGGTTTTATTGTTGCATTTGTAGATAGATTTCGTCGTGCTTTGCATGATAGAATGAGCGATACCATTGTTGTTGTAGCCTAATATGTTTCGTTTTTTCACACATTATTTTAAAATAAAATCCATATCTACATGCCTTATATTGTTTTTATGTATATATTTTCAGGCTAGCTATGCAAAGACAACAAATAATTTACATTCACAAAATAGCACAACTTTTATTTATGATTCTGGAAATCAAAAATTAGTGCCAACTTTTCCAGATACAGAACAAAAAGATTCTAAAGATTCCAAAGAGGTTAAGCAAACATTAAGCCCTAGCGAACAAGAAGAAATGACTAAAAATTTGCAAACAGGAGTAAGCAAACGCGATACAGATTACACAAAACTTTTTGAACTTTTAGGCGAGCATATAGAGCATTATGATAATTATATGGTTGTTCGAGGCAATGCTATTTTAAAAAATAAAGAAGCCTATATACTTGCAAATGAGATTATTTACAATCCAGAGCTAAAGCAAGCACGATTGCTTGGAGATGTTCGCATTTATAAAGGAAATACTTTATCTATGCTTGCAAAGCAGGCTACCATTTATCTTAATAGCAACTTTAGCATTATTCGCCCATTCTACATTCAAGATACTGATACGGGTATTTGGACAAAAGCTGATAGTGCAAGCTCACAAAAATCCATTTACCGCTTTGCAGATTCTATGGTTTCAGGCTGTTCCTATGTTAGTCCAGCATGGCGTATTAATGCAACCAAAGGAGCTTATAATAAGGATAAAAATACACTTTCATTATGGAATCCTCGCATTTATATTGGTGATGTGCCAGTATTTTATTTTCCATATTTAAAAGTATCTTTAGAAAATAAACGAACAAGCGGAATCTTATACCCAACACTAGGAAGCTCAAGCACAGATGGTTTTACCTATATCCAACCATATTATATTGCTTTGCAGGATTTTTGGGATATGACCATTAGCCCGCAAATACGCACAACAAGGGGTGGTGGGGCAAACTTTGAGTTTAGGGCAATTGATAGTAGCAATGATAAATATATATTGCATCTTAAATACTTTTTTAATAATGATGAATATATGAAACGATTAAATTTGCTTAATCAACATGTATATGGCTTTGATTTTAAGCATAGCAAACGCAATGTTATTCAAAAATATTTTGGTATTAATACAAAGATTGATAATGCTATGTATTTTGATATGGCATTTATGAATGATATTGATTATATGCGTCTTGATGATATTAGATATTATCTTAATCAAACTTCATATATTTCAAGAATTAATCTATACGCACAGACACATAATCATTATTTAGGCATGAATTTACGCTATTATCTAAACTTATATACGCCAAATAATGCTACTACATTGCAAAATATGCCAAATATTCAATATCATAAATACATGGGCTCACTTTTTCTTAAAGAGCTGCTTTACTCTTTTGATTATAAAATGCAATATGCTTATAGACAAAGCGGCTATTCTTATCTTGCAAATGAAATGTCTTTACCCATTGGTATGCAGTTTTCTGTTTTGAATAAATATTTTTCCATAGGTGCATGGTTGAACATATTTGCGGGAAATGTGTTTGCATTAAATACGCGTGATACCGCAGTTTATACTGCACCAGATACAGCAACAACTATGCAAGATACAATTGGAAATTATGCAAATCTAAATTATAGAATCTCGGTTAATAGCGATATTGGTAGAAAATATGGTAACTTTTTTCACTCTATGCAAACTTCAATTTTATTTAATGCCCCTGTTGATAGAGCAGTTTTTACAAATGGAATCTTAAACCAACAGATTCTATCAGCATACACTAAGCTTCCTTTGAGTGTGCTAGATTCTATACAAAATGGTGCAAATATATGGAATCCACAATCCTTTAGCAATATCTATCAAATGATAAGGCGACTAGACCTTACTATGTCAAACTATATTTATAATAGCAGTGGTGCAGAAATATTTTACTGGCGTTTAATACAATCATTTAATTTTGATGATCCTCAATCGCCATTGCGTATTCCTATGGAAAATAAGCTTGGCACTTCGCCAATTCAGGGCTTAAATTTTAGCCTTAGTATGTTTTACTCATGGTTTTATTCAAATTTTACAGAGCTTGGTGTGAATGCAAGCTATACAAAAGGAGCTTATGCTGCTAGTATTTCATATTATCTAAAACGAGATGATGCAGCATGGAGCATTGACCCTTCGACTTTAGTCTATAAGCCTATTGATTCCTCAAATTATCTAAGTGCTTCTTTGCGTGGAGATTTGGGATATTTTGGAGTAGTTGGAGATTTGGGCTATGATTTTCGCACGCAAAGTATTGTAAATATTGGAGTTGGCATTTATAAGGATATTAAATGTTTTGGCATTGGACTAAAAGCTGGTAGCAATAGAACACCAGTGCTATCACAGGGCAATACTATTAGCGTTATTGATAATATTTATGTTAAGGCAGAGTTTAAATTTGTGCCTTTAACAACCTTTGGTTATACTTATAGATTACGACCAGTTATAGAACAGCAAGAATAATTTAATAAAAGGATTCCAATGATTTCAACAATATATGAAGATTTCTACCAAAGTGCAATAATAGCTCCAAAAAATGCAAAAATGATTTTGCGACATTCTTTGCGTGATAAGATTCCACCAAATGATATGGGTAATGATATTTTATTAACTCGTGAGGGCGAGGTTATGGCAGAGCATTTTGGCAGGCATTGCAATTTAAATTTATCGCACATTCACACTAGCGTTGTAGAAAGATGCAGACAAACTGCCTCTCTTTTAGCAAAAGGCTATCAGCAAACACATAAAATTTCACTTCCAATTACCCCAACGCATATTCTTACAGATTCTTATATAAACAACTTAGATAAGGCTGTAAAGCTTTTTAAGACCCATTCACCATATTGGATAATGTCGGCTTTTTTGCGCGGAGAAACATTGGATGGCATGCGTAATGTAAATGAGAGTATGCGGCTACTTTTTGACTACATTTTTAAAAATCAAATTGATAATGGCATGGAAGTGTTTGTTACTCATGATACTTTTTTGATAGCCATTGTTTGTTTTTGCCATAATATACAACCAGAGCTTGATGATTTTAGCTGGCCCTACATGCTTGAGGGGGCATTTTTATATCTTGAAAATGAGCAAATTAATTGTATTTTTCGTGGCAAGACAAAATCAATCCCTTTTGATTTCAATGTAAAATAGAGTTGCATGGAGCTTTTATGGCAGATAAAGATACAATATCTAATCATGATACAACTTCTAAGCAGACAAATGAAAATTTAGATTCTAATGCTTCTAATATAGAATCTAATGATAGCAAAATACAAAAACTCACACGAGGTGCAAACGACCTATCACTTGGAATCTCAATGATAGTTGCAGTGCTTTTAGGGCTTGGCATAGGCTATGGACTTTATAAATGGCTTGGATATTATTGGCTTATATGGGTAGGTCTTGGCTATGGCGTAGCGGCTGCTTTTTTGAATGTTGTGAAGGCATATAAGAGGCTACATAAAGAGCTTGATTCACTAAGACATGAAGAAAAATATAAATATATACAAGACAAGATTCTAGAAAAACGAGAGATGGAAGCCATGCAGAAAAAAGAAAAGAAAGAAACTAAGCATTAAATTTATAACAATTTACTATATATATATATATATATATATTACTATAT
>X347_Brown_Bear__coassemble_1538_pt1 | contig 14840 bp, 15 predicted proteins | sample X347_Brown_Bear__metabat2_high_PE_010 | metagenome-assembled genome bin X347_Brown_Bear | reverse complement strand
ATATTTAAATGTGTAAAATATTTACACATTTAAATATATTTCTTAAAAACTAGGGAATTTGCGGGATAAAATGACACACTTCTGCTATATTTCTTTGTGTGAAACTTTAAGTAGGAGATAATGTATATGCAAAGAATTTATTTAGACAACAACGCCACGACTATGCTTGACCCAAGCATTTTGCCGCTTATGCAGCCCTATTTTTGCGAGCAGTTTGGAAATCCAAATAGCCTCCATAAGTATGGCACGCAGACCCACCCTGCCATCGCCGAGGCGATAGAGAAGCTCTATGCGGGCATTAATGCGCGCGATGAGGATGATATTATCATCACTTCCTGTGCGACTGAATCTAATAACTGGGTGATTAAGGGCGTGTATTTTGATGAGATTGTCAAAAAGGGCAAGAAGCATATCATCACCACAGAGGTGGAGCACCCCGCCGTGCGCTCTACTTGTAGCTTTTTAGAATCTCTAGGCGTGGAGCTTACCTACCTGCCTATCAACGCGCAAGGGAGCATTACCGCTAGCCAAGTGCGTGAGGCTATGCGCGAAGACACCGCACTTGTAAGCGTGATGTGGGCGAATAACGAGACAGGGCTTATCTTTCCCATTGAAGAAATAGGCGCGCTGTGTAAGGAAAGGGGCGTGCTCTTCCACACAGACGCCGTGCAAGCCATAGGCAAGATCCCTGTGGATGTGCAAAAAGCGCAGGTAGATTTTCTAAGCTTTAGCGCGCATAAATTCCACGGACCAAAGGGCATAGGCGCGCTCTATATCCGCAAGGGTGTGGAGCTTACCCCGCTTTTGCACGGCGGCGAGCATATGCGTGGGCGACGCAGCGGCACGCTCAATGTCCCCTATATCGTGGCGATGGGCGAGGCGATGAAGCTAGCCACTGATTACCTAGACTTTGAGCTATCCCAAGTGCGCCGCCTGCGCGATAGACTAGAAGATGCGCTACTTGCCCTGCCTGATGTCTTTGTCGTAGGCAGTAGGGAAAACCGCGTGCCAAACACCACGCTCATTAGCGTGCGTGGCATTGAGGGCGAGGCTATGCTCTGGGATTTAAACAAGGCGGGGATTGCCGCTTCCACAGGGAGCGCGTGCGCGAGCGAGGATTTAGAGGCAAACCCTGTAATGGTAGCCATTGGCGCGGATAAGGAGCTAGCCCACACGGCTATCCGCCTATCTCTAAGCCGCTTCACCACGCAAGAGGAGATAGACTACACTATTGAGGTATTCAAAAAGGCGGTAGCCCGCCTAAGGAATATTTCAAGTTCGTATTAGTGGTGCGATAGATTCAAATGCGGCTTTAAGCGTGTTATTATGAAGTTTGCACTAGAAGTGCATGAACCCAAAACAACAAAAGAAAGGAAAGAAAATAACAAGGAATAAATAAATGAGGTTTAAATATATTTTTTACAAAATACTGTATTTCATTATGGGGCAGTAAATGACTTTTATAGATTTTTGTAGTGGCATTGGCGGTGGACGTTTAGGTCTAGAATCTTGTGGCTTTAAATGTTTGGGTTTTAGTGAGATTGATAAGCAAGCCATTAAGACCTATAAAACTTTTTTTAATACTTCAAATGAGCTAGAACTTTGTGATTTAACGCAGATTAATCCTCAATCTTTGCCTGATTTTGACTTGCTTATTTCTGGTTTTCCTTGTCAAAGCTTTAGTATTGTTGGCAAAAGAGAGGGGCTAGGAAACAAAGAAAAAGGGCAGATTATTTTCTATCTTGCAGAGATTCTAAAAGTGAAAAAACCTAGCTTTTTTATCTTAGAAAATGTCAAAGGTTTGTTAAATCACAACAAAGGGCAAACGCTAAAAGAGATTCTAAGGCTTTTGGAATCTTGTGGTTATAAAGTTTTTTATAAGCTTTTAAATAGTCTTGATTTTGCCTTAGCCCAAGCTAGAGAAAGAGTTTATTTTGTAGGAATTAGAAATGATAAAAAGCGTGATTTTAGATTTACGCTATTTACGAATAATTTAAATAGAAGGCTAAAGTATGCCTAAAATTGCAATAAAAAATAGAGATAAGCTTATAATTTGTGGTTTGTTTCTTGCAAAATTTGACACATTGGCTTATAAGTCGCTAGGCTTTTCTAGCTTTATGGAATCTTTTAATATCTTAGGGCTTTCTTTGCATGGGAAACCTAGCAATATTAAAAATTACAGAGATGAGTTTGACCCATATTTTGATAATGCTAGAAAAGGTTGGCAGAGAGAGTTAAGGGATTATACAAAAGTAATTTTTGAACAATATAAGCATATGGAATTTGAGGTTTTTAGAGATTTAGTTGCTGGTTTTTTGATTAAAAATTATGAGAAAAAATTGCAAGTGAATGAATTTTTAGATTCCAAAATAGAATCTAGTTTTATTAAAAGAGTGGCAACAGGTAAAGCCGCAGAACAGTATTTTAGAGCTAATTTTATGCAGTATTTTAAAGATTTCTCTTTGCTTGATAGTAGAGATTTTGGCTGTGGGTTTGATTTTAAAATGCAAAATGAAAAAGAATTTTATTGTGTTGAGGTGAAGGGATTAAATGGGGTTGGTGGAAATTTTATGCTAACAGAAAAAGAATATAGTGTGGCAAAAAATTTGCAAGATAAATATTGTCTTTATATTGTAAGTAATCTTAAAGAAAAACCTAGAGAAAATTTATTTTTTAATCCTATAAAGTGCTTTAAATTTATAGAGCAAAGTCAACAAATCACACAAACAAACTATCAAGGAATTTTTAATGTATAAAATACAAGTAGAATATTTGGGTTGTATGCACGAATATATAATACCAAAACTTATTGAATTTTTTAGCTTTGAAACTAAGCAAGAAGCCTTAGAAAAATATAGAATCTTGCTTGCTACTTATCTTGTGGGTTATGGTATATTGTGGGATAATATTAATGAAGAGGAACACGAAAAAAGCCTTTTGGGAAAAAGTTTAGAAGAACTAAAAGATATGGAATCTAAAGCCCTTTTTAATAAGGAGCTAGATTATAAGATTAGCTTTGTGGAGTGTGTATAATGTGTCTAGCAAAAAAGTTATTTAATACGTTTTTAATGCTAAAAAAGATTCTAAACGATATTCTAAAAGGCAGAGGGCAGTTTGCAAGTGAATGGTTTTTAGTTATTTTGAGACTAGAGGACAAAATAGAATGGGTGTTAAAACCTATCAATGAAGTGATAAATTTTTATGGTGGCAAAGTTGTATTTTCTCCACAAGGAAGCCTTAAGATTGGTAGGTTACTATGCAAAGAAAGGGTGGCGATGGCGGCAGAGAAAGTGCAAAAATGTTGCAATTTAAGATTAATCCCTTGTTGCTTATGTAAACACAAACAACCAAACCAACATTGCATAGAATAAATTAAACAAAAACTTAGCAACACAACATAAAGTGTTACTAACTTTTTGTTTAAACCAAATTTGAAAGGAAAGAAAATGGCAAAGAATGATCTAATCGGCGGGGCGTTATGGGACGCCTACTCAAACAAAGTAAGCGAAAGAATGGATAATCCAACCCACCTTGGCGTCCTCACCCAAAAGGACGCTGATGAGAGGGGCGCGAAGCTCATCGTAGCAGACTATGGCGCGGAGGCGTGCGGCGATGCGGTGCGGCTGTATTGGCTGGTGGATTCTGAAGATAGAATCATAGACGCGAAGTTTAAGAGCTTTGGCTGTGGGACGGCGATCGCAAGCTCTGATATGATGGTGGAGCTCTGCCTCAATAAAAAGGTGCAAGAAGCAGTGAAAATCACAAACCTTGATGTGGAGCACGCACTGCGCGATGACCCCGATACGCCAGCAGTCCCTGGGCAGAAAATGCACTGCTCGGTAATGGCGTATGATGTGATAAAAAAGGCGGCGGGGCTGTATCTGGGCAAGGATGCAGCGGACTTTGAGGAGGAGATCATCGTGTGTGAGTGTGCGCGGGTGAGCCTCTCTACTATCAAAGAGGTGATTAAGCTAAATGACCTAAAAAGCGTGGAGGATATTACCAACTACACGAAGGCTGGGGCGTTTTGTAAAAGCTGCGTGAAGCCCGGGGGACACGAGGAGCGGGAGTATTATTTGGAGGATATTTTGCGCGATGTGAGGGCGGAAATGGATAGGGAATCTGTGAAAGAGATCGCTAAAAAAGGCTCTAGCGTGGGCTTTGCTGAGATGACTATGGTGCAAAAGGTCAAGGCGATAGATAAGGTGATAGATGAGCATATCCGCCCTATGCTGATGATGGATGGGGGCGATATGGAGATTTTGGATATTAAGGATAGTAGCGATGGCTTTATTGATGTGTATATCCGCTATCTTGGGGCGTGTAGCGGCTGCGCGAGCGGGGCTACCGGCACACTCTATGCGATAGAATCTGTCCTGCAAGAAAACCTAGACCCTCAAATCCGCGTGCTACCGATATGATGACTTCTCTCTAAACCCCCTCTTTTTAATTCACTGCAAGCCCTTGCGAGGGCTTGTGGCGAACGGCATGAGAGATTCTAAATACTTCAGGTGCAAAGCGATAAAGGCGTGCAACATATTAAAATCAAAATATCTTTAAGGATTTTAGCAATAATGAATGGCACAAAGATTCTGCTTGGTAGAACGCAAAGCCCACTCATCAAGGAGAATGATTTATGAAAGCCCTGTTTTTATGTGTCGCTTGCTTGTGTTGCGTTCATCTCTCTTTTGCCTTTGATTTAAAATTAGCCAAAGAAAATTTACTTAAGAAAACAACAGAAGCCTCTGAGCTTAGTGTTGAGCAAGAATATGTGAATGCCGAAAATAAAACATTTCATAATCAATCCTATGTGTTTATAATTGCTCATGTATCTGGCTATACTGATAGAACAATAGTGGGTACTTCCTTTAGCTGTATAAATATTTTACATTCAGATAAAGTCATCTTTGCTTTTTGTAGTAATGGATATATGCAAACACAGACTAAGGGTGATTTTTGGACTTTGGAAAACAAATCTAATGAGTTTGGATATGAAGAATCGTATCGCAATGAAAGTTATTACACATTTAGACTTATAAATGATATATTTTATCTACATCAATATAGCCAAAAATATTTCTACTATGATAGATTTTGTGGTAGATTTGATGACCGATTGATTAGCTTTAATATTTTCTATCGCCAATCACGAGATGACCCAAAGAAAGAGAATCTTATTCCTCTAGATTCTATCAATGATGAATTATTTTCAAAATTAGCAGAATCGTGTTATAAAGCAGGGCATTGTAAAGAAGTTGATTGGGAAGTCGTGAATGAAAGAAAGCTAAAGGATTTTAGTGAATCTTGCGAATGAAATACTTGAGATGAATAACCAAAAAAGTCAATGGTGGTTATAATGGCTTACACAAAAGGCAAAAAGCCTTTAAAAGAATACGATTTGGAAGTAGCAATACTACTCACATAAACAATGGAATCTTTAGAGACTTTTAAGGAGGCAATATGAAAAAGCTTATATTTATAGGTTTGATAGTGGCTGCAATGTTTGCTAGTGAAAAAGAGGGGATATATGATTATTTTCATAAGAATGGAGATATTCCAAGAAAAGACGGCACGACTTTTAGAGAGAATCTAAGCCCTAGCTTTGATTGTGCTAAAGAGAGCAGCAAAGAGAGCAAGGTGGCAGAGGATGCTATATGCAATAGTCCATTTTGGAGTCCAATAGTTGATCCTGATATTAAATATATTAATCCAACATTCGTATATCTAGATAACCTATTTTCAAGCTACTATAAACTTATCATGCAGCACACGCCCAAAGATAAAAGACAAGAGGTAAAAAAAATAGCAAGAGAGGCAATGAAACAAAGAGATTCAGTAGCCTTTTGTGAAAAGGAGAGGGAAAGGGATATTAGATGGATATGCACCAATGATTACATTACCCAATCGTATCAATATGGGATACAGGAATTAACCAAATATCTATCCATCAATAATCCAAAGCTTTTAGATTCTATATTTTCGCAATACGCAAAGGATATTGGAAATATTGAGTTCGATGGAGATTATAAAGCAGAGCTGCTTGATAAGCTCTATAAGGACAATATTATTGATGAAACAGGCAAGCTGATTGCAGGGGGTAGATTCTAAGTAAATACAGAATCTTGCGGGCAATGCTAGCCATTAGACTAGCCTTAAGCCACTCCAAAGCATAGCGACAAAATCGTGGCGATAAGAGGAGGTGCGCTTACAAGTGGAGCGAGATTTGTTTGAGGGGGTAGGCAGATCTGTGAGCGCAAGAGATTCTCCGCCTGTCTGTGAAAGCTGGGGCGTGATAATAGTGGTGGGCTTTGGAATCTGAATTTGGAATCTGCAAGGGTGGATTCTAGGCTTAGAATCTCCTGCCGCAGACAAAGCGCGCAGACAAAACGCAAGCAAGGTTTAAGCAAGGCGCAAATAATACAAGCCCAGCCACAAAATTAGCGCGCAAATCAGGCAACAATCATACAAAAACACCAAAGGAGAGATGATGGATCCACACACAAAAGATACATTGATTTTGACCGCGTGGCTGGTGCTTATGGCTGTGTGGGCGTTTCACCTTCCCTATGCCTTAAGCGATGAGGTGATGAAAGCATTTTTTTACCCTCGCGGGAAGTCCTATGCTCCCATTGTTGATGTGTTTATCCTCTTGTGTATGGTGGGGTGTTTGCTTCTCTTTATGGGAAAACGATTTTTAGATTCTAAATCTAGCCATAAGATTTATAGAATCTGCGCCGCATTTCTCGCCAATGTGGCGTTTATATTCGCGTGGCTAGCGGCACACTTTATGCGATAGAATCTGTCCTGCAAGAAAACCTAGATTCTCAAATCCGCGTGCTGCCGATATAAGCCCATATTTATGGGCTTTGAGATTCTAAGAATCTTAAAGCCCCCCTTTTTTTTAGCAAGGGATAAAACCAGATTTCAATAATCTATAAGAAATTATAAATACATATATTAATATTGACATTTTATTGTAATTTGCCTATGAGTAAATTAATGGCAATAGGACAAGCTTCAAGGCTTCTTGGTGTTACCATACAGACTTTGCATAATTGGGATAAGCAAGGATTGTTAAAGCCTGATGAAATCACAAAAGGTGGTAGCCGTAGATATAAACTAGAATCTTTAAAAAATATCAACAAGAACATTAAATTCAATACCGACAATCTTAAAACTATCGCTTATGCTAGAGTAAGTAGCCACGACCAAAAAGATGATTTAATAAGACAGGTTCAAGTTTTAGAACTTTATTGTGCTAAAGCTGGATTTAGCTATGAAGTCATACAGGATTTAGGGAGTGGTATGAATTATTACAAGAAAGGCTTAACTAAGCTTTTAAATCTTATTTTAGAAGGACAGGTTAAAAGACTTGTCCTCACACATAAAGACAGATTATTAAGGTTTGGAGCAGAATTAGTCTTTGCCATTTGCGAGGCTAAGGAAGTTGAAGTGATTATTATAAACAAAGGCGATGAAAACATTAAATTTGAAGAGGAGCTAGCTAAAGATGTCCTAGAGATAATCACTGTGTTTTCTGCAAGGCTTTATGGCAGCAGGAGTAAGAAAAACAAAAAGCTCCTAGATAATATGCAAGGCGTAATAAATGACCATCTCTCATAAAATAGAACTCATTCCAAACAATCATCATATCACTTATTTCAAAAAAGCCTTTGGTTGTTCTAGGGTAGAGAGTGAAGTCTCTGCGCGCATTTATCGCAGGAATTGTAAGACAATGCTACCAATCCCCACAAGCAAGGCTGCAATAGATAGAGTAAGGCTCATTTTTCCACTGCTCTTTTCTAAATCCCGCACGCGATTTTGTAGCTCGCTAATCTTTGCCTCCTGCCCCTCATCTATGCCCTGCTTTATATCTAGCTGCTTTTGCAGGTGAGTGATTTTCTCACGCTTTTCTTGCAGGGCATTTTGGAGTGATTGTATATTGCGACTTTGCTCTTTATCTATGGAATCTTTAGATTCTAATCGTGTGTGAATATCTTGTATTTTTTCATCTTGTTTGGCTATGGCTTGCTCGTGTTTGGCTTGCTGCGACTCATATTCAAGTTGATGTTGGACAAATTTTTGTGCTTCAACAAGCATAAACTCTGCCTGTTCTTTTGCTACGCCTGTAAGCTTTTTAATATTTCCATCCCTATCTCTAAATCCATTTGCTAGCATTCCAGCAATAGCCTGTATCATTTTCTGGGCGTTGTCATAGGAGTTTTTTGTAAGTTCTATGCTTTTTTGGATAATGGTATTCATCTCTGCTATTGCTTGATTTTGTAGCTCAATGGCTTTTGTGTTGAGTCTACTGCGTTTATCTGCCTCACTTTTAGCAAATGGATTGAATCGATCCAACAAGCTGTTTTCAACATTCGTTGCCTCTTTTGTTAGTAATTTTGCCTTCTCCAAGTCATAGTTTATTCTATCAAGATTTATAAAAGTCCCTTGGACATATTTTTCTGCTTCATCTGGCTTAAGCGTGGCTGCTTGCTCTTGTAGCACTTCTAATTCATTTTCTTGTTTTTGCCCTGAATCTGTAGCCTTGATTAATAAACTCACTTTTACTCCTTTGTGTTAGTTGTTTTGCGCTTGAAATGCGCGAAGCCTTGCCATAGTAGAATCTAGCTCATTGCAAGATTCTTGTGTTGTTTGCGAGCTTTGCGTGATACGCCATTGTGAATCTTCAATCTTGCGTATGGTTTCTTGCGTTATTTGCAATGTCGCTTGCCACGCATCGTGCAAGACAAGGTAGCTTTGGGCGACTTTGAGCTGCACGATTTCGCCGCTTTTTCCCATTATTTGTAGCTGCAAACGACCCTCTTTGCTTTCACTTGCCCATTTATCAATGTAGTAAATGGCAATGGTGCTAAGCACTGCGCCAAGTGCTGCTGTAAGGCATAGTGCGGTAGCCCCCAAAATAGTCTCATTTTCTGCAAAAGGTAGCCGAATAGCCTTTAATGCTGGACATATCCCCTCTAGCATTTCGGTTAGTGCCGCTGCTCCAAGCATTGTAGTCGCTGAGATAAGCCCTGTAACAAGCACTTTTGCCGCCTCTCTCATCACATCTTCTTTAGGCATATCTTTTGGGGGATTTACTAGAATCTTTACTGCCTGATAGAGTGAGGTAAATCCCGCGCGGATAATCTGCACTACTTTTTTTAAGGTTGTAAAAATTGTATTAATCACAAAAACAATGATATTGGAGAAAAAGCTAAGAATAGCAGATTCTAAAGAGCCAGCGATAATATCTTTCCACCTTGCTTTTAAATCCTGCCAGATTGCTTGCAAACGATCTTTAAAGCGTGTAAAGATTTCTTTTAGGCTTTCATTGCCAAAATCTTTCACAAGTATTTTTATCTCTATCATCATTCCTTTAATCAAATCGTGCAGCACAATGCCTATCACAGAATGGATTGCCATTTTCCCCGCATCCTTTGCGCCTGTTAAGAGGGCTTCTTTATATGGCTTAGAGCTTGTATAGTAGGCTTTATCTACCTCCCTATCAATATCCTTTTGTGCCTTATCGCATTCTGCTATAAATTGCTCATCATTAATTTCTTTTAGCCTGTCTAGTTTATTTTGTTCCTTATCGTTCAAAGAACCATTTCTCTCTTGTTTTCTTTCTGATTCGGCTACTTTTTTATGTTTATATTCAACAAATTCTGGGGCAGTTTTGTCTTTTTTGGATTTATTTATTGTTTCATTTGTCATTGCTAAATTAGATTCTCTGTTGGCAAGCTTTGTGCCATCCATTTCGGCTAAAACCCTTGCCCTATCATCGTGGATTCTTTTTGCTGCGACCTTGTGATCCAAATTTACCTTTTCATTTCTTCCAAGTTTTTTACCTGTTGTATAGTCTGTCAGTTGCCCCTGCTCTTTTTGCTTTGTTTGCTGATTGTTTATAGCAATGTAGTTTTCATCACTATGATATGCATTTGAATCATACTCTCCCCTCTGCTCATATCTCTGCCTCTCTTCCTCGCTCGCATAAATCCCTTTTCGCACATTATGCGTGGTATTGACATTCCCGACATCTTTAGAATCTAGCACAGCAGCTGCTAGACCAAAATGCCCTACCACCGCATTGAGTGCATTTGTCGCACACTGCTCAAAGAGGCTTGCACCCTGCTCTTTAGGCAGTTTCGCCTGTAGCTCTTCTAGCTCCTGCATAGCAGATTCTAATTCGCTATCAATGTGGATTCTAAGTGCTTGTATAGGATCATTTGGCTGCGTCTGCCGCCCCTCTATTACTTCTAGCTCATCTTGCATTTGCTCATAATCTGTGCGTAAATAGCCCTCAAATCTCTTTTTGCTTGTATTGTTGATTTTTCCCTCTTTTAGTTGCATAGCTTTACCTCGCTAAGATTTATTGCATATTTATTTCATAACGCAGAAACAAAAATATGCAACCATATCAAAAAAAAAATAAGTCAAGGATATTTTAAATCTATGAAGTGAGCGTTTTTAGTAAAAGTTTAAGGTAAATATTTTATGCTTTCCTTATTTCTCGGCTTGATTTATAGTCTTGTTTGATTATAGTCTTTCTTGCATAGCATTAAGCAGGGCAAGTTTTAAAGCAAAACTCATATCGCTAATACTGCTAGCCACATATTAGATAACATAAAGATTCTAAGTAAAGATTCCAAATATAAGAGGCTTTTATATTGCAATGTTTGCTTATATTGTTTTTTGCGGTTTAAATACACAATAAAGTAAAAATACATACACAAAAAAAACTTTTTTAATATCTTGTTTTAGCGACTTTTAAAAAGTCTTTGTATATTAAATTATATTTAATCATCATTGATACAAAGTAGTTGCAAAAGGGTAGCTGCTAATAGATTTAAGACGTTTTTTTAGCTGCAAAATATTTATATATGTTTGCAATTCTTGCGGTTTTGCATTTTGCATTATGCTAGTATTTCCCGTTTGTATGATTTGTCTATAATGCTGCATTTTATCCCAAAATTCTCTTTTTGTTTGTTTGTTTGCAAACATATCAAATGGCGATAGAATCCTACCCATTTCCATATCTCTTAAAAGTAATGTTTGTAAAATAAAATTACTTGCAACATCATATTCAAGCGCTTCTAGATTCTGAAAGTATGGCAATGCCATGATATTTGCAAAGCTGTGTCTTCCTTGTATGCGTAAGATTCTAAGAAAATATGCGCTAGATTCACTCTTTGCTATTACATTATCAAAAGATACAAGAAACTGCAGTGTTGCATAAAGTATATCATCATTGGTATCTGCTATGCCTTGCAATAGGGCATTTATTGCGCGCGTGTGTAAGCCTGCCATCATAAGATTACTATATGCCATAAGATAATCTTCTTTATCTTTTTTGCTTAAAGCACGACATAAAAATGCCTCTCCAAGCAAAGCATAGGACTTTTCAAAGCTACCACCCTCAACAAATAAAATCTTTTGCATAGTTGCATTTTTATCGCGATAATAATCAAACATACTTAAATCACGCACTTTCTCGCAACGCTCGCATTGCTTGCTAAAGTAAAGCTGCAAGGCAAGTAAAAGCGATGGAGTATTATTGTGGCGAATAGATTCTGTAAGCAAATCTTGTGTGAGTTTTGCAATATCCATATCCACGCGATTTGTCTCAAGCAATGCGTTATAATATTCGTAAAATGAGCTTGGGTAGGTGAGTTTGGCTATCTTTTTCTCTTGTGGTGTAAGCGTGCATTTTATAGAATCTGTCTTTGTGTTTTTAGGCTGTATTTTTTCTGTCATAAGGCTTTTTATTGTGTTTTGTAGTGATAGGGTGTTTGCAACTAGCTTGCGTTCAGGTTTAATCGCAAAAGCATATTGTGTAAAACATAGAAGTAGCAAAATTAGGGATATGTATCGCATATTTTTCTTTCGGATAATTTATTTGATTATAGCAAAAAGTTTTCAAAGAGTTGCACTAAATATTATTTATATTTATTATTTAAAAGCATTAGGTTATAAATGTCAATTGCTTAAGTGTTTAAAAAAAGTTTTTGTTTAGCTTTTTAAACTTTCATAAATATTATTATTTAATTAATATCACTGCAATATTTTTATTTAATATAAAGAGTTTTTTATAGAATCTTTTTCTAATGAAAGTAGATATTGTTTAGTGTCAAGTCCAGCACGATAGCCACCTATTTTCCCACCACTACACACAACTCTGTGGCATGGAATAAAAAATAATATTGGATTTTTAGCACATGCACTGCCAACAGCACGCATAGCATTTGGATTTTTAAGCATGATTGCTATATCTTTATAGCTTCTTGTTTCTCCGCAAGGAATTTGCAATAGAGTTCTCCATACAGATTTTTGAAAATTGCTACCATTTGGAGCTAATGCAATATCGCATATTGTATTAATGCCTAAAAGATATTGCATAATGTAATTTGCTGCTTTTTTACTTACATTATCCTCGCATAAGTTACTATATGTATCATATTTATGAAATGTATTCATATTATTCTTAAAAAGCTCTACATATATAAGTTTGTCTTTATGTGTCATAATGCCTATATCTCCAATATCACTTGAATATATACCACCATAATAATTATTCACCATAACTTCCTTTCTATTTTTATGCGAAATGATATTATATGGCTCTTTCAATATAATGTATATCAAAATATTATGTAATAATCATTTTACATACGCATTTTTATTTTTTTTGCTACAATAATACATATTGATAACTTATAAAAGGATTATTTATGAAATTAAGTGTTACAAAAAAATTACAAATAGGCATAGCAAGCATACTTATTGTTACATGTAGTGCATTTGGGATTCACAAGTATCTTGATTCAAAAGATAATTTTATGAAAGCTTCTAATACGCAAAAACAAGTTTTGCTTGATGCTGTATTGCTTTATATTAATGATTATATGCGAGAAAAAAGCGATAAACTAGCAAATGCAGCATTGACTTTAGAAAAAAATACGCAGTTTTTAGAACGCAATCAAATCTATGATTTTTTAAATAAAACAGCTCGTATATCGGGATTTGACGCATTTTACATTGCTTATGTTAGCGATGGAGAGGCAATTATGAGTAGAAAGGATGAGCAATATAGCTATCCTAAGATTCTAATGGGTAGCAATGGTAGCAAGTATAATGCAAATACAAGGGCTTGGTTTCAAAATGCACTTGCATTAGGTAAGCCCGGAGTATCTACTCCTTATGTTGATTTTATAACAGGCGATTTGGCTATTACTTTTTTTGCACCTATACGAGTAAATGGGCAGATTGTAGCAGAAATTGTAGGAGATTTATATCTATCTCAATTTTCTAAAGACATAGGCTCTATTAAGACATCGCCAACAGGACGCACATTAATTTTTGAAGATTTATTCTATGTTACACCTGGTAAGCATATCATGAGTGATTCTGGCAAACCATTTATTGATACATTGCAAGATGGCATTAAAAAAAATGGTAGCAAGCCTTTTCCTTATTTGTCATTATTTGATAATGAATGGAGACTGGCAGCATGCGGTAAAGCACAGCTAGGCTGGACTACTTGCATTACAAATGCAGTAAAAGATTATGATGAAGCTTTGCGGGATATTGCTATTAACGCATTTGCATGGTCTCTTGGCATTATTATAGCTGCCTTAACCCTTATGGCATTTATCATTAAGTATTTATTAAGTCCATTGGATATTATACGCAAGAATTTACATCAATTCTTTGATTATCTTGCATATAAAATACCAACCTATACGCCAACTCATATAGATAGAAATGATGAATTTGGTCGTATGTCAAATGAGATTAATGACAATGTAGCACTCATTACGCAGCTACATAAGCAAGAAAAGCTATTGCAGGAAGGATTTGAGGAAGTAATACAAGAAGTAAAAGAGGGAAAATTTGGCAGACAGCTTATTATAGATTCTAAGAATCCAAATATGATTTCCTTGCGTAACTATATTAATGAAATGAGTGCAGCATTATGTGAAACTATAACTATGGATTTATCACGCATTTTAAACGCTTTTAAAGAGGCAAATAATGGTAATTTTAAAGGTAAAATAAATGAACCAATAGGAATAGAGCAAAGCGTTAATATGCTTATTGCAAATATAGCTCAAATGTTACAAACCTCACAAAAGCTAGCACATACTTTGGATACTCAAAGTGATTTATTGAATCAATCTGTTATGCGACTTCAAGAAAGCTCACAGCAGCAAGCAAGTGCCTTGCATCAAACCGCAGTAGCAATTGAAGAGATTACAAGCTCAATGTCAAGCGTTAGTGCGCGTAGTGGTGAAGTAATATCTCAAAGCGAGGATATTAAAAACATTGTTGTTGTGATTAAAGATATTGCAGAGCAAACAAATCTACTAGCCCTTAATGCAGCTATTGAAGCAGCAAGGGCAGGAGAGCATGGCAGAGGCTTTGCAGTAGTTGCTGATGAGGTGAGAAAACTTGCAGAGCGAACACAAAAATCTCTAAGCGAAATAGATTCTAATGCAAATATTCTAGCACAATCAATACATGATATGACAAGTGCAATTGAGGAGCAAACAGATGGCATGAATCAAATTAATGAGCAAGTTTCGCAGCTTGAAATAACAACAAGAAACAATCTTGATGTAAGCAACGAGGCACAAAATATTAGTAATAATGTAGCCAATCTTGCGACAGAGATTCTAGAAGATGTAAATAAAAAGACTTTTTAGAGCCAAGATAAAATATTTGAAGCGATTTTCATAATTTGCATTTTGTGGCACTATGCCATAAACTTTTTAGAATCAAATTAGAATCAAATTTAAGAATGGCTAGAAAATATCTTTTTGGCTAGTTGTTTGCAGCTAAGT
>X347_Brown_Bear__coassemble_1533_pt1 | contig 14951 bp, 11 predicted proteins | sample X347_Brown_Bear__metabat2_high_PE_010 | metagenome-assembled genome bin X347_Brown_Bear | reverse complement strand
TCCTATTGTGTTTCATAAACTCACCTAGATTTTAAGCATATTTTAGAATCTAGACCTCCGTCATTGCGAGACTTGCGTAGCAAGTCGTGGCAATCCACAGAAAAAACAAATAGCACAATAGAATCTAAGCTAGATTTAAAAACTATGGATTACCAAAGAGACATAGAATCTTGCAATATGGAATCTTATAATGATGATAGGCTAGATTCTGAAAAATTAGATTGCTGCGATTTTACTAGCGTAAAATCTAGCTCATGACGACAAAATAGACTCCAATCTAATTCAGAATTTAGAAACTATGGACTTAATAGAATCTAGTCAAATAGATTCTAAAAATACAGATTCATCCGTCATTGCGAGACTTGCTTTGCAAGTCGTGGCAATCCACAGATATAATAAATTTAGAATCCACCCTTTTAGTAACTTTAAAATTATTAAATATGGCTTATAAAGTTGCAATAAATATAGATAGATTCTATTGATTGTTGCAATTTGGTTTATTTAAAGCAATGATAAGATTTAGAGATAATCATACAAAATTAGAATCTAAAGTAACAAAATTATTAAAATTTTCAATGTTAATGTCAATTTTTATTGCATAGAATTTTTGTATATAAATGTAACAAGCTTGATTCTATATCTAAATAATTGTAACTATATTGCAAAGTTAGCAAAAATATTACTAAATAATGCTATATTTTGGGAATCTAATTAGAAAGGCTATCACATGATCTCAAAAAACCTTTTGCCATATACTAACCGCGAGCTTATATTTCTATAAGCATGTCTTAATGCAAAATTTATTAATAAACTATCGCTAAGGAAAAACCATGCAAAATATGAAAAATACACACACGCAAGGCACAAATAGTGAAACAAATGAAAAGAGATTCTGTAGAACTAATATAGCCTTTATTGTGTCCTCATTTCTTTTTGGCATTCCTATTGTAGCCCATGCGCAGTGGGTAGATTTAAAAAATTTCTTTTATCGCGATTTTTTGGATTTGGGACAAAATAGAGGGCAGTTTCAGCCCGGCACGACTAATCTCACCATAGAATCTATTAAAAATCCCGGCGTATCAGTGAATTTCCCTTTTGAAATGCCAAATTTCTCCGCACGCTCCGAGCATGGGAATATGACTGCCATAGGCAGGGGCTATGCTGCGACAGCGTGGCATGTTGTTACTATTGATAAGAATTTTTGTCAAAATAACAAAAACTTCTGCACTTGGGGACAGACACAATATAATGAATCTAGCTATTCTGTCGGGCAGTATGGTAAAGATTCTCGCTTTGTTCGTATGGATAAATTTATTGTAGAAGGCAGTGCAAATCTTCTTGATGGGACAGGCATTACAGGCACGACAGCACTAGATGATTGGGATAAGCAACAGGAAAATAAAAAGAAGCTCTTTGAGCGCATTGAGCAAATGCAAGATGATAAGGGCAATGTCTATCTTATTCAAGCAGGGCAGGGCAAGCTCAAAGTAACCGGCGAGCAAGCAAGCGATGGCACAGGTATATTTAGCAATGATGGTGAGGGTTTAGGAAGTCTGTGGGGTATGAAAGGTGGGACCTATGGCACGATATGGCGGGATAATAATTACAATGAACTTTTTGTAGTTTATGAAAAGATAACTAGCTATAATCAATATAGGGACGCTGGATTGGCGATCCGCTATGATGGAAATCGAGATTTTTTAAACAACATCACAGGCGGGGATAGCGGCAGTGGATTCTATGCCTATGACGCACAAAAGAAGCAGTGGTATCTTATTGGCGTTACTTCCGAGACCAATGATAGATATGTATCGCGTATTTCTTACCTCGCACAGAGCGATTTTGATGATTATAAAAAGCAGTTTGAGCAAACTATCAATCTACAAAACGATAGCTGGACTTTAAACAACAATAATCTTAGCGAGGGTGATCCTAGCCTTAATCAAACCTTACAAGAAAATAAAGATATTATCCTACAAGGTGGTGGGACTATCAATGTGGAAAGCGATGTGATACTCAATAAAACGCAAACTAATGGTAGCACTCAAAAGCTCATTAGCGGGGGTTTAGTCTTTATGGCAAAGGATGGGGCAAGCGAGGCTAATCCCACTCAATACACCATTACGCAAGGCAATGGAAACCATAAATTTGATGGAGCTGGCGTTGATGTGGGGGAAAATGTCAAGGTAACTTGGAATCTAGGGCTAGGCTCTGCGCTGCATAAGGTAGGGGCTGGCACACTAGAGATTACCACCGCAAGCACACCTACTGATAATAAATATCAGGTATTAAGACTAGGTGAAGGAAAAGTGATTCTAAACACAGATAAAAAAGTATTTAGCAGTGCCTATATCACCAGCGGGCGCGCCACACTAGAGCTAGTAAAGGGTAAGGGCGAGGCACTAGGCGCGACAAAGGATAATGGGGCGAATAGCTATAAATTAGAGCAAAATAAAAATAGCGAAATGGGCTTTACCTTTGGCAATAGCGGGGGGAATCTTGACTTGAAAGGCAATAGCTTTACGCTCAATACCATTTCAAGCAATGACGCCCGTGCGAATATTATCAATTCAGATTCTGATACAAGCACGATGACAATCCAAGGCTATGGCTACAATGACAAAGGTGAGAAAGGCAACACTGCCGCAGATACCATTATCCACGCAAGCTTTGGGCAAAATACCAGCACAAACTCTAAGGCGACAAATGAGAACAACAACATCAAGCTTGTGTATAAAAATAATACCCGCCCGCAAGATTCAGACAATAAAAGCGGTGCAGCACTAGTCTTTGATGGCAATGTAGATGTGAAAAGCCTAGAATCTACTAATGGCAATATCGTCCTGCAAGGACACCCCACCACGCACGCGTATTTTAATTTTGGGCTTAATAGTGATGATAAAAGGCAAAAAGAGCTTCAAACACTATTAGAACAAATCAAGCTAGCAGAAGGACCCATGCCTACTTGGATGGACCTCACTCGCCCCAGCACTCTAGAGCAGCCCGACTGGGATTATAGAATCTTTAAGATTAAGGATATGAAGCTCACAGGCTCTCACCTCAATATCGGGCGCGCGGCTATCGTGCAGGGCGACATTACCGCCGATAAAGATTCTAAAATCAAGCTAGGTGGCGATGTAAAGCACTATATTGACAAAAAAGACGGCGAGAATACCCAACAGGGCGGCACAAGCTATAAGCAAGAAGTAGAGCAAGGCACACTAAGCAGTGATAGCCAGCTACTTGCCAACGCCCAGATTAGCTATGAGGGCAAAATCACCGCTAATGGTAGCACCATAGAATCTAAAATCTTTGATTTCAATGCTAACCTTGACCTAAAAGATAGCGCAAAGCTCACCGCCGACTATCTCACGCTAGAGGAGCGACAAGGCAGCAGTGGCGCAGTAGCAAACCTAAGCGGTAATAATACAACCGCGAGTGTCAAACATATCCTTTTTAAAAATATCAGCGATACGAGTAAAATTAGTATCGGTAGTGGCACAAAGTTTAGTATCACAAACTCCATAACGCTAGAAAAAAGCAAAGTCAATCTCACAAGCTTTGACTTTAGCACCATAGGCAATATGCTGGTAAATAATAGCTCAAGTGCCACACTAAATAGCGGACAGGGCAACTACAATCTCATCGTATCAAATCAATCAAACTACCACAATACAGGCAATGACTTCGCCCTAAGCTCTGGCAAGCAAATAAGCATTAGCGGGGAATCCACTATGCAAATCGGCGCAAGCGGGGGCAATGGCACGATACAAGTAAGCGGCACTAGCACCACCTCCGCAGATTCTAAAGCACAATCTAGCGGGGCAAGCCACGCCACGCAAGATACCACAGGCAACACCCTTAATCAAAGCACGACAGAATCTAGCTCCTGCCAAAACGCACAAAACTTAAGCGGCTGCCTGCCAAGCGATACGAAACCCCTAGATTCTACCAATCAGCCAGAGCCTAACGCGCAGACTATCATCGCCGTGGAGAAAGGCTCAAAGCTAGAGCTAGGGAACTTCAAAGCAGATAATAATGCCAATGTCTATCTCGCGCTTGATATTGAAACCCCGCAGAGTGCGAAAGCTAGCGTGGCAAGCGTGCAGAAAAACTTCAATATTGAAGCCACAAATAAGAGCAATGTATATGTGAATGTGTGGGACTTTAACCGCGAGAGCTATGACGCACAGAACAAGACCACCAGCCTCAAAACTGACGCAGATTCTAGAATCCACTTCGGCACACTCGCCTATGATATGGCAAAAATGAACTATGTCGCTAAGCCCATAGATGCCAATCTCTCTATCTACACAAAACTAAGCCTAGATAATGTCGGCAAAGTGCAGGCAGGCACGCAGACTAAGCTCCCACAAAATGCACCAATGACTAAGGATATTACAAGTGATAGTGTTTCAAGCCCCATATCGCAGCAATATTCACAATCTGACCCATTGAAGCTCGCCGCACAGGCAGGCACAAGCGATGATAGATTCCACGCATTGCAACTTCAAGGCAACGATAGTGCTACAATGAGCGGTGGTAAGAATCTCACACTAGAAAATGGCACACGCATAGAAGTAAAGCTAGATAGTAGCGTGCAAAAGGGCGATAACACAAATGGATTTGAGCTTAATAAATACTATACTTTGATTTCTGCGGGGAGCATTACGGATAATAGGGCTGATAAGAGAATCTACTTTAGCTTTGCTGATGGCGTTACGCCGCTGTATTGGACGACTTTGGTAGAAAATGGCGAAGTGAAGGTGAAATTTAGCGAGTTTGACCCTAGCAGCTATGCGGAGCTTTCAAAGGTGATTAAAAACGATCCGCTTTTGCAGATCTTAATAGAGCATAATCCGCAAAATGACTTCGTCCAAATGGCAGGCACAGCAAATCAGCACGCCGAGCTTGATGGATATTTAAATAATATCAATAAAGGTATGAATGCAATAGAGCAAAGCAATAATCGTGCGGTTAGCTACAATCTTTTGCAAGCAAACAATGAATCTATTAATACACGCGTTATGCAGGTTAAAGTAATGCAACCAACCTATAAGCAAGTATAAATTAGCCATGAATACGCAGCAAAGCAGTGATACAATGGCAAGTGATACTGATGTGGGTGGCTTTAATGAACTAAAGCTATTATTAGATAGTATAGATGAGGAACGCAAAAAGAATAATATGTGGATTAATGTTGGCGGTGGATTCTTTAGTCAAAATGCAGGTGGGAATCTAGTATTTTATGGCACAAACTTAGGCTATGATAGAGTCTTTACCTTTGGCGAGAATGAATATCTAATAGGAGCTATGACTGGTATTGGTGGCTCAAGCTATGGTGCTTCTGGAGCAAAGGATAGTTCATTATTTTATAATGTTGGATTCTATGTAGATACAGATATAGCCGACATTCATGAAGTGCAAAGTAATATGAATTTTAGCTACATTGATAGCAATAAGACAATAGAAGCACAAGGCAATGTATCAGCAGATAGCATGCGTAGTGGGACATTTGGCTGGCTGTGGAGTTCTTATTATAAATATAAATTTAACTTTGGAACAATAGGCGAGTTTAAGCAAGTGGTAAAACCTGTGGCATTTGTGAATATGGGCTTTAATGGTATTGGAGAATTTAATGGAAGTTTTTATAAGCAAAAGGCTTATAATGACTTTAATCTATCTCTTGGTGCTGGCGGAGAATATAGCCTTGTTAGAAGCAATGCAATATATAGCGTGCAAGTTTTAGCAAAACAGGGGCTATTTAGCTCAGGAGATCAAATATTTGTTAGCTTAAATAATGCAAATAACTTTATAAGCTATGATTTACGCAATGTAACACTAGGTTTCCAGCTAAACTTTATAGGTTATAATCAGCTTGGCTATGATTTATCTTTGCAGTATGGAATCTCAAGTCTATTTGATATACAAGGAAATTTTGGTGTTAAGGGTGATGTCCGCTTGCAGTATAAGTTTTAGAGAGTATTTAATCTCAAAATCATGCAGTATATTGCTGCATTATTGTAACTATTATAGTTACAAGTTTTTATACATAAATCTTTTTATAAAAATTTTAATCTTTAAGCTAAAAATAAAAAATTTAATAGTATAATGCAAGCTTTATATTTTTTAAAGGATAGCTATGCAAGTTATATTTAAGAACGGAGGCAAGCAATACAAGGCGAAAGTAGGAGATATTCTTCTACTTGATAAATTGAGCCTTGAGCCAAAGTCAAAGCATGAGATTACAGAAGTTCTTGCTATCATTGATGGTGAAAACTTAGTAGTAGGTAGCCCTTTTGTTGCAAATGCAAAAGTTGAGTTAGAGGTGATTAATGAAGGTAGAGGCAAAAAAGTAATTACCTTCAAGAAAAGAAGACGCAAAGATAGTAAAACAAAACGTGGTTTTAGACGTGATTTTACGCGTGTTAAAGTAATCAATATTAGTAAATAAAGGAGCATAAATGGCACATAAGAAAGGTCAGGGAAGCACACAGAATAATAGAGATTCTGCTGGAAGACGGCTTGGTGTAAAGAAATTTGGTTCGCAGTTTGTTCGTGCGGGTAATATCATTGTAAGGCAAAGAGGCACAAAAGTGCATGCGGGTAATAATGTAGGCATGGGAAAAGACCATACTCTTTATGCTTTGATTGATGGTGTTGTGTGTTTTACCCAAAAGGATAAATACAGAAAAAAAGTTTCTGTTATTCCAGCATAATAACTTCAAATACATAAATATGGCAATTCTATTGTATAGGATTGCTTTTCTTCACTACTTTATTTTAAATTATTATTTTTTGTTTTTAGCATGCAAAATAATCTAATTTTTATATTTATAAATATTTAAATATCAATGGTTTAAAGAATCATTATATACACTTTATAAAACTCTTTAATTTTTGATTTGTGTATCCTTTTGTATAACCTTTTAAGATTAAAGCAAAAAAATTTATAAATCAATCAAGTAAAAAAGCCTTATAAATGTGCGTGTTTAAAAAATATAGATTTTGTTTGTGATATACTTTTAGAAATTATTTAATTAAAAAAGTGCCATACTAAACTAGAAGGAGCTAGTGATGTGGAGCATTAAAGACAAGCTTATATCTAGATATTTATCTAGCATTGTTTATAATATTGGCTTTAGCATTAGATGTGCTAGTCTATACTTATTGATTTATAAAACATTTAGTAGGCTTTGCTTATGGTGTGTATTAGCACAAAAGCATATTAAGAAATTATTGAATCTAAATTATAGGGTAAATTTTTATTTTGAGTATAGAAATAAATTTGCTATTTTTCTTTATTCTAGATTCTGCTTTCAACTTTTAAGGTCAAAATATTTGCTATTGAAAGTCTTATTGCTTGGTAAGAAGTGGCAGTATTTTATAGTATTACAATATTTTACATTAATAAAATCAAATAGATGTCTAAAATCTGTGGATTACTTTGCTAACTTGCTTTGTTTTGTATCTAACAAGAAAGCCTATATGATGTTAGATTCCATATTTTTATCATATCTAAACGCAGAGAAATTATCTTTATATAATTTGCCTTTAGATTCTAAACACATAGCCTTAAAATTCAAGTGTTACCATTATGTAGGGAGTATGCCATGCCATCTATAGATTTGGTGATTGTAGTATTGCGTATCTTAAATTACAAATATGAAAATTTTTATAGTGTTCGTAAGCACCTAGATGTTGCATTTAGCAATCTTAGCACTTTATCAGATGAAAAGCAAATAGAGCATGCTATTGATAACATACATAATGACTTCTTTGCAGCAAGTTCATTTGATAAGAAATGTATCAAACAAGAAATTGTAATGATTGTTACTAGACATTTAAAACGCATATAAGTTGATTTTAATATTTGAGTATTAGTTTAATCTTTTTGTTTCTAGCAATTTATTTTATATCTCAAACATTATTTAATAAAATTTAATCATTTATATATTTAGACTAATTCTAATAATATATAAATCAAGAATACATATCACTTATAACAAAATAGTTAAAAGCAATTAATTGTTGTTTATTGTTTTGTTTCTAGATATTCCTCATAGCTACCTCGAAAGTCAATTACTTTTGCTCCATTAGAATCTTCTACAAGCTCAATAATTCTGTTTGCATACGCACCAATTAACTCTCTATCATGACTTACACATATAACACCACCTGCATAATTATATAATGCCTCACCCAATGCAATAATGGCTTCTAGGTCAAGGTGGTTTGTTGGCTCATCTAAAAGCAAAAAGTTACCTTTTGCAAGCATAAGTTTTGATAGCATGATTCTGTGTTTTTCTCCACCGCTTAATGCCCCCACACTTTTTTCCTGCTCCTCACCGCTAAATAGCATGCGACCAAGCGATGTTCTAATCTCATTAGAATCTACACTTTTATCAAAGGAACGCAGCCATTCATATAATGTCTCATCACCTTTAATAATCTCGCTTGTATCTTGCGGAAAATAGCCCATTTCAATTGTTGCACCCCATTTTACTACACCGCTATTTTGCTGCAACTGCTCTGCTAGAATCTTGCAAAGAGTAGTTTTACCAACGCCATTTGCACCAATTAATGCTATTTTATCGCCCGGTAAAACATTTAGATTTAGATTCTGAAAAATTACTAAATCACCATAAGAATGACTTATATTTTCAACATTTAAGACTTCATTGCCTATGCTTCTTTTAATCTTAAAAGAAATGCTAGGATCTCGTCTGCTTGATATTTGTAAAGATTCAAGATTTAGCTTATCAAGCTGCTTTTGCCTTGAGGTAGCCTGTTTTGCCTTGCTGGCATTTGCACCAAATCTGCGTATAAAGTCTTCTAGCTCCGCCTTTTCTTTAAGCTTTTTATTGCGTTCCATTTCCTGCTGTTTTGCAATCAATGTGCTTGCTATATACCAATCATCATAGTTACCACTAAACTCTCGCAATGTTTTAAAATCAAGGTCTAAAATATGCGTGCAAACTGCATTTAAAAAATGTCTATCATGGCTAATTACAACAAGTGTGCCTTCGTGTCGTCTCAAATTTTCCTCAAGCCATGCAATAGCACTTAAATCAAGGTTATTTGTCGGTTCATCAAGCAATAAAACATCTGGCTTTGGGAATAGCACTTGAGCCAATAGAATCTTAAATTTATCCCCTCCAGTTAGCGTTTTCATTAAATCATTATGTGTATCTTGACTAAATCCCAAATCTTCTAGAATCTTCTCAATCACAACTTCACATTCATACATAGGATCTTCTTCTACGCAAATCATTTCTAAATTAGCCAAACGTTCATTAACCTTATCATCGCTTAAATCCGCAGTGGCATAAAGATTCTCTTTTTCTTTTATTGCATCATATAGCCTTTTATTGCCAATCAACACCGCATCTTTTAAGCTTAAATCTTCAAAAGCATACTGGTTTTGACTAAGCACACCAAGACGCAAATCACTATTTAAAACAATATCGCCGCTACTTGCCTCTATCTCACCACTTAGAATCTTTAAAAAAGTTGATTTGCCTGCACCATTTGCACCAATCAATCCATATCTTTTACCGCTATCAAGTTTTATATTTATATTTTCAAATAATGTTTTTGTTGCATAACGCATACTGACATTGAGAGCTTGTAGCATAGAATTCCTTAGTATAAAATTTAAATAAAGTTACAAAATTTAACATTTTAATAGAATCTTAACATTAAAATATGTATAATTGACTACATAAACCCAAAAACTTTTAGCCAAAAAAGCTAAAGTTACTTATCAAGGAATGAGCCATGCAATCTTCTCCCTCAAGCCATAATTCAAATACAGAAAATAATGGTCGTGTTGAGCATTTTCGCAAAAAACGACATATTGCATACCTTATTCTAACAATTGTGCTTTTAGTTATGCCTTTTATCCGCATAGGAGATGCACAAAATCATATTTTCTTATTATCCTTTGACCACAAAGTATTGCATTTGTTAGGCATTGAATATAGCATTCAAGAATTCTATGTTATGACTTTTATGCTTATGATCCTTTTTATTGGAATCTTTTTAATGACTGTTATGGGAGGACGTCTTTGGTGTGGTTGGGGCTGTCCTCAAACTATTTTTCGCTCTCTTTATCGGGATACCATACAAACACAATTGCTTGGATTACGAAAAAAGATAACAAACAAACAAGAAGTATTGAAGCTTGATACACCTATAAAAAAAGTCAAATATTTATTAGGCATTGCAATATTTGCCTGCATTTCTCTTATTGCTTCGGCTGATTTCTTATTCTTTTTTGTGCCGCCAGAGGATTTTTTTGAATATGCTAAAGATTTTAGCGATCATGGAATCTTGCTTGGATTTTGGCTTGTTATAGCTGCTTTAATGACTCTTGAAGTATGCTTTATAGCGGAAAAATTTTGTATTTATATGTGTCCTTATGCGCGCGTTCAATCTGTATTTTTTGATAATGATACTTTGATGTCTATTTATGATACTAATAGAGGCGGTTTATTATACAATCCAAATGGGACTGCCATAGGAATAGCCCCAAAGAAGCAAGACCCGCATAATGAATGCACTAATTGCCAAAATTGTGTAAAAGTTTGCCCTACTCATATTGACATTAGAAAGGGCGTGCAGCTTGAGTGTATCCACTGCTTAGAATGCGTTGATGCTTGTTCTGCTGTTATGGCTAAGTTTAATCGTCCAAGCCTTGTTACATGGAGTTCTCCAAATGCTATGGAGAAAAATAGTAAGCCAAGACTTTTTAGACCAAAAACCATTGCATACATGGCAATACTAATTATTATATTTTCTTTGCTTATTTTTGTTGGCAAGTCTCATAAAAGCATGCTTTTAAATATAACTAAAGAGGCTGAATTATATACTATACGAGATAGTGGGGCAATTGATAATGTATATAAATTTGTCGTGCAAAATATTGATAGAGAGCCACATCATTTTGCATTTGAGGTTTATGGCGATATGGCAGATAAATTTGAGATTATTATACCAGACCATAGAGGTAAAAAGGAGTTTTTAATAGAGGCAAATGATGCAAAATTCTTTGTTGTAATATTGCGTGCTAAAGGGAACTATAATGAACATGCTGATATTGATAAAAATATGCCTGTTACAATTAAATCATACGCAACAGATAATGATAATATATCAGCTACATTTGATACATTCTTTTTATATCCAAGCAAAACAATTATTGAAAAGAGATTAAATAGAAAGCATTAAAGAGTAAAGTTATAAGGTTAAAATTATTTATTTAATCTTAGTTTTTCGATGAGTTGGGAAGTATTTGAATCTTTGTGGCTAGTATTGCAATATATAAGTTTGCTGTTTTATTAGTTGCAATGTTTTAAATTTAATAGCATGGCTAAAACCGATCTTATTTTGATATTTGAAATACTTTTACTCATAGCTATATTAACCTTAACATTTTAGAATCTGATATTTTTAATTTTGAAATATATAAATTAGATTAGTTGAGACATTTTTACTATAATATAGAATTACCAAAGTTTTTTAGCACTTCTAAATGGAAAGTATTATAGAAACTATGGATATAAGAGATTATTAAAATATCTAAAACTTAACCTATGGCAACAATTTATAATCTATAAATTAAATATAAAGGAAATAAGTGCAAACTCAAAATAAAACAAAGCAAATAGGTATTTTAGAAAAAAGTGCAATGAGTTGCGTAAAATGTGCCAAATGTGTGCCAACATGCACTATTTATAGCGTTAATCGAGATGAGACAACCTCACCTAGAGGTTATCTTGATTTAGCCGATGCGTATGCTAAGGGGCGATTGTTACTTGATAAGCAATTAAAAGATTCTATAGAATCATGCTTTCTTTGCACTACTTGCGTAGAGCAATGCCCTATGAATTTACCTGTTGATGTTGTAATACAACGTGCAAGAATCGACATTGCAAAGCAGTATGGAATCCCTTTTTATAAAAAGATTATGTTTTATTTGCTTGGCAAACGAAAAGTGCTTAATATTGTTTTTTCTATGGGATATTATTTTAATCCATGCCTTTTTAAAAATAAAAATGGATTTAAAAAAATGCGTTTTAAACTTCCAAAAATAGGCGATAGGGTGATTATGCCACTAAATGCAAAAAGTTTTCTGCAAAGCCACCATGGTTTTATAGAATCACAGAATCTAAAAGAAGGCAAAAAACGCAAAGTAGGTATTTATATTGGTTGTTTGAGTAATTACAACTATAAAAATGTTGGTGTAAGTTTATTAAAGATTCTTGATAGGCTAGGCATTGATGTTCTTGTGCCAAAGGGGCAAGAGTGCTGCGGTGCACCTGCGTTTTTTAGTGGTGATATTGCTAATACTACAAAACTTATTAAAAAGAATCTAAATTGCCTCGTCCCTTTGCTTGATGATTTAGAAGCATTGCTAATACCTGAAGCTACTTGTGCTGCTATGCTTTTGCATGATTGGCGTAATGCGTTAGATATAGAATGCGAAATAAAAGGCAATGATAATAGCGAATATATAAAGAAACTTGAGATTTTAGAGAAAAAAACATATATGGCAAGCAAATGGTTGCACGACAACACAGATTTAAAAGAACTCCTAAAAACAAGTAAAAAGCAAGATATATCTATAACATATCATGACCCATGCCATGCGCGTAAAACTTTAAATGTATATAAAGAACCACGAAGTCTTTTACAAAATTTCACATTAAAAGAAATGAGAGAGTGTAATGTATGTTGTGGTTTTGGTGGCGTTACAATACAGAGTGAGAAATATCATTTAGCAAAAGCAGTAGGCGATAAAAAAGCTATGAATATTAAGCAAAGTAATGCAAGCATTGTAAGTGCTGAATGCAGTGCATGTCGTATGCAAATTGATGATTCTATGGATAGAAATAATGTTAGAGCAACCTTTAAACACCCGCTAGAGCTTATCGCAGAAAGCCTTGCATTATAGCAGACATTATTTATATTTAATGCTACATAAATTATCTATAAAGCATAATATAAAATTAGTAGCAACAGCCTTAAAATATCTTGTTGTGTTATGTAATCCAAATATTGCCATAAAATTTGGTTTTAATAAGCTCTAGATTCTAAATTATCTATTATATCTATGGATTGCTTCGCAATGCTCGCAATGACGGAGGGTCTAGAATCTAAAATAGTTTCTATACTAAAATCTATATTAGACTCTTTTAATAAAGGCATTGTAGGGGTAATTTCTAGAATCTAGAGTTTGGTTAGATTCTAAAACTTAGAAACTTTTAGACTAGATTCTGAATTTGCTTTTGATTCTTGGTTGATATGTAGTCAAAATATGTTTTGTAGTCATGAGTTAGCGGCTGTAAGTTTCGCATGGCAATCTAATTTTTAGAAACTATTTCAAAAAATTTAATACAAAAAATAGATAGCAATATAAATCTAATTGCTAAAATTTATTTTATATAATTAATATGTGAATCCTTAAGATTTAAAACTTAAATAGTTTTGCTATAATACTTGGATAAATGCTACAAAAGCAAAAAATTTCAAACAATAAATAGAATCTATATGTAAAAATCTCAAGGAAAGATATGCAAACCCAAAATAAAGCCGTTGTATTACTAAACATGGGCGGACCAAATAGCCTTGACGAAGTAGCAACATTTCTTAAAAATATGTTTTCTGACCCCTGTATTCTTAGTGTTAAGAATGATTTTTTTCGCTCAATGCTTGGCAATGTAATAGTTAATTCTAGAATTGAAAAAAGTAAGAAAATATATGAAAGCATCGGAGGATATAGCCCATTAACAGCTATTACCTTTCAGCTAACAAAAAAGCTTCAATCACGCAATCCAAATACATTTTACACTTATGCTATGAGATATGTTCCACCATATTCTTTAGCTGTTGTTAAAGAAATTATGGAGAAAAATATCAATGATATTACTCTCTTTAGCATGTATCCACAATATAGCTCTACAACAACCTATTCATCTTTTCAAGACATAGCACTTACACTGGGACATCTAAACTTTACACCAAACATAAAAACGATAGAACGTTATGCTACACACCCGCTTTTTATCAAAGCGATAGCAAAAAGCATTAAAAATACATTATGTAATAGTGCGGCACAAGATTTTGTCTTAGTTTTATCATCTCATTCTGTGCCAATAAGCCGCATTAAAAAAGGAGATCCATATCAGAAAGAATGCGAAGAGTGTTGTGAGTTATTAAAACAAGAGCTTATAAGTAATAATATTAAATTTAAAGAGATATATTTAAGCTATCAATCAAAAGTTGGTCCGGTTAAATGGCTAGGTCCATATACAGATTCTGTAATCAAAATGGCTTCTCCAAATAACATTATTGTGTATCCGCTAAGTTTTACAATTGATAATTCTGAAACAAAATATGAGCTTGCCTTGCAATATAGTGAACTTGCAAAATCGCTTGGTATTAAAGATTATCGCGTGTGTGAATGTCTTAATGATAGTGATATGTTTGTAGATTTAATCGAAAAGCTAACACAATAAAACTATATTAAAACCTGCTATTAAAACACGCAACTACAAGGCTTTTTGCTTTTATGATTTATTATAATTTTGTTTTGCTTTATAGTGTGTTTTATAAGCATTAAAGAGTATATAAAACTATATATTAGAAGGTTAAGATTCTATATTTTTAGATTCTAATTCAAAAAATTCTCATTTTGTTTTAGAATCTATTTTTCAGTTTCTAAGTTTATTTTAGAATTTAGTGAAACTCTAGGATCTAGCAATTATTATTCTAAGGATTTAAAAATAAATCTATTTTAGATTCTATTTGCTATAAAACTTTTACGACATAAAAAGCCTTATAATAACGATATTTGAAACACTTTATAAAACTCTTTAAATTTTGATTTGTATAACCTTTTTAGATTAAGCAAAAAATTATAAGTAAAATAACGCATATTTTTAAGA
>X347_Brown_Bear__coassemble_1532_pt1 | contig 14986 bp, 10 predicted proteins | sample X347_Brown_Bear__metabat2_high_PE_010 | metagenome-assembled genome bin X347_Brown_Bear | reverse complement strand
TTACGATATAGTCTAATGCTTGCGTTTTATAATACGCTTACAATGTGTAATAAAACTTTTCACGAGACAAGGCTGAGAAAAGGCAGGGCTGGCGTTTGTGGTATTTACAATTATTACAGATATAGAATCGCTCCTACTCCACCAAAACCATTTGACACTGGAGATATTTTTCAAGGCAAAGTAGAGCGAATTATAAAAGGTAAAGCAGAGCTTAAACACTCTTCTCATTTTTATAAAAGCTATTTTTGCCCAATGGAGCGAGTGATTAAAGATTTTCATGGAGCTATGCTAAACAATAGAGAGGATTTAGATAGGCTAGATTCTAGAGAATCTAAAACAAATGGAGAAAAGTTCTTCCAAGCAGATGCGACAAAATTAAAAGAGATAGAATCTCAAAGCATAGATTTTATCTACACTGATCCACCTTATGGAGCTAAGATTCCATACTTAGATTTATCTACTATGTGGAATGCGTGGCTTGATTTGCCTGTGGAGCAAGAGATAAGACAAAAAGAGTGCATAGAGCAAGGCAGCCTGAATAAATCGCGTAAAGAGTATTATGATCTAATGGTAAAGAGCTTAAAAGAAATGTATAGAGTGCTAAAGTTTAATCGCTGGCTAGCCTTTGTATTCCAACATCAAGACCCAAGACTTTGGCAGATTTTACGCACAAGTGCTGAAGAAATTGGCTTTGAATATGTAGGGACAATGAGGCAGAGCAATGGGCAAAAAACCTTTAAGCAACAACAATTTGCTGCAACCATTGTAAGCGGGCAGCTTATCGTGTATTTTAGAAAAGTAAAGAATAAAGATACAGAGATAAAAGCAAGGCTAGGGGATAATACTAAGACTCTCTTAGAAGTGGCAAAGCTTGAAATTATAGAAAAAAATGGTGCAACCCTAGCAGAGATTAATGACGCATTAATTGTTAGCGCGATGAATGAGGGCTTTTTAGATGAATATTTAGAGATAAGCGATATGAAATATTTTGTATTGCAGCATTTTGACTATGATAAAGAGAGTGGGAAATACCACTGCTCAAGTGCGCTAGAGCCAAAAATACCACTAGAGATGAAGGCAAAATACTTTTTGATTAACTACTTTAATAAATGCCAGAAAGAAAATAGGGCTGTCTTTTTTAGCGATATTTGCCTTGATGTGATCCCAAAGCTAACAAATGGAGTAACACCTGATGATAGATTTATTAGGCAGATTCTAGAAGATGGGCTTGCAGAAGTGGTTGATGAAAAAACAGGGCAATGGAGGCTAAAACCTAAGCAAGGCAAACAACTTACTCTATTTTAATAAAAACAAACTTTACTATAATAGACAAAAAATAAAAAGGCAAAAGTTTCTAAAATAGTTTTAGAATCTTAAGTGGTAGATTTTGATTTTTAATAATTTTCATTAGCTAGTGGTCGTAAGATAGAGTGGCAATCTAATATATTTGTGTTATTTGTGGATTGCTTCGCTTATGCTAGTTCATGACGAAAGCAGTCAGTTTTTGAAATGCTTTTAGAATCTAAACTATTGTAATTGCGAGAATGCACAGCATTCTTGGCAATCCGCGTTGTCAATGGCTTGCTCCTTTTCTGTGGATTTAATGCGTTTATGTTTTAATACTTATTATGTTGCTTTACTTTTTTATACTCTCTTTTAGATTCTGTATTTTCTTTACTTTTCTATGGATTGCTTCGCCTTTTTTCAAAGCCTTGCAATTACAATAGTTTAGATTCTAACACAGATTCTAAGTGTATTTTAGAATCTATTCTAGATTCCATTGCATTTGTTTTTTTTGTGGATTGCTTCGCCTTAGATTTTCTAAGGCTAGCTCATGACGATAATTCAATTTCTTATATTTAAAATCTACTATTTCAGATTACCATTCAATTTCAAAATCCACATTCTCCTATATCATTGCAAGCTGGCTATTTCAGAATCTATTACTACAGATTCTAAAAAGCAATTTAGATTCTAAGATTATTGGCTACACTAAATGATAATTGCTAGAATCTAAAACTATTTAATAAAAGATTCTAAAAAGATTTAAATAAATAGCTTCCATTTTGATATTAATTTCATGTAAGTTAAAAATTAAATAATAATTATAAAAAAATAATATTATAGGGCTAAAATGTTATTTATGGTATAATACCGCTTTTCAAAAACGATTAATAAAGGATATGTTATGCGGTATTTTTGTGGTATGAAAAATGAAATTTCAAATAATTTCACAAAAGTTATGAAAAATGGCATTTTTATGAAAAAATTTTGTGCTTTATGTTGTATATCTGTATGTTTAAGCACATCATTGTATGCAGCAGAAGGGGAGAGTTTGCGATCAGATTCTAATGAAGAAAATAAAAATCGCTTTGTTGTTGGAATCTATGGCGGTGGTGGCATTATGCAAATGTCATCGGAATATTATACTACAGCATACCCAATCGATGATTTACCCGGAGATTATGATAAAAGTATGTTTGGAGCAAGTTTTGGGGTAAAAGCGGGCTATGATATGTATTTTTTCACACGACATGGCGTGCGTTTGTATCTTGACTATATGAATTCATATTTTAATAGCAATGAGCGGACATTGGGGACATTTAATATGCATACAATCGGCTTAAATGCGGATTATCGCTTTGTAATTATGGGGGGATTGAGTGCGTTTGCTGGAGCTGGATTGGCACATAATATTATTAATACGCAGTATCTTGGCAATATGAATGCGTTTGGTGGTAGCTTCAATTTAGGTGTGGCTTATGAGCTTTCTTTTCTTGAATTTGAGTTTCGTTTGCGTTATCTAGCCTACGATATACCCGATAAATCATCTAGCTATTTACCAACAATTTTAGGACAGGCAACCAAATATCATCTTGTAGATTTAAATAGTCCTATAAATTTTCATTTAGGAGTTAATTTTAGATTCTAAAATGAATTCTAAAAATATAGATTCCATACTGCTTTAATATAGGTTTTGCTAAATTATTTAAAATTTAGCACTTACTTTAAAAGAAATTTAAAAAGCCTAGCAAATACTCTAAAAAGCATTCTTTTTATTTGCCCTTGTCTCATAAAATATTGCAAACAAAATCAAATATTATATAATACTTTGTCAAAATCTGTTAAAATTATGCCTTTTATAAACACCAAAGGAAAAGTATGGAGCAAGGACAAAAAGATTACAAAGATACTCTCATTCTACCAAAAACTGATTTTCCAATGAAAGGCAATCTCCCTCAAAAAGAGCCGCAGAGATATAAGCAATGGCAGCAATATGCCTATAATACAATGAGTAAAAATCGCACGCAAGCAAATAGCAAAGATTCAAAAAATACAGATTCTAATACCTTTAATATTCATGATGGACCACCTTATGCAAATGGGCATTTGCATGTTGGACATGCGTTAAATAAGATTCTAAAAGACTTTATTGTAAAGTATCATTATTTTAAAGGAAAGCAGGTATTTTATACGCCTGGTTGGGATTGCCATGGATTGCCAATAGAGCAACAAGTAAGTAGTGCGTTTGAAGAGAATAAAAAGACACCAAATACACTAGAAATAAGGGCGGCATGTAGGGAGCATGCGGAAAAATTTGTAGCTATACAAAAAGATGAGTTTTTATCACTTGGGATTGTAGGGGATTTTGATAATCCATATAAAACAATGCAATATAGATTTGAAGCAGATATTTATCGTGCATTGGTAAAAGTAGCAAAAGCTGGATTATTAACACAGCGAAGCAAGCCTATATTTTGGAGTTGGGCAGCAAAAAGTGCCTTAGCAGAAGCAGAGGTAGAATATAAAGATAAGAAATCAGATTCTATATTTGTGGCTTTTAAATTACAAGAAAAGGCTATATCATCATTAGGTTTAGAATCTTATACGACAAAGGCAACGCCATTTATGCTTATTTGGACTACAACTCCATGGACCCTGCCAAGCAATGTTGCTATTGCACTAAATCCTAATGAGACATATTCTCTTACAAGCGATGGGGCAATTATTGCAACAAAACTTTATACAAAACTAAAAGAAAGAGGAATTATACAGGGCGAGATTCTAACCACTTTGGAATCAAAATCTTTTGAAAAACAATATGCCTATAATCCATTAAATGGTCGCAATTCCTTGCTAATTCTAGCGCAATATGTAAGCATGGAAGATGGAAGTGGTGCAGTGCATAATGCGCCAGGTCATGGCGAGGATGATTATTTTGCTTGTTTGCAATATGGCTTGCCTGTTATTATGCCTGTTGATGATAGCGGATGTTTTGATGAGAGTGTTGTAAAATTGGAACTTTTTGAAAAAGATATTGCTAGTGAATTTGTTGGCTTACATATTTTTAAAGCACAAAAAAAGATTCTTGAGATTCTAAAAAACAAAAATGCACTACTATATCATGAAGAAATAGTGCATTCATATCCACATTGTTGGCGAACAAATAAGCCAATTATTTTTCGTGCTACAAAGCAGTGGTTTATCCTTATGGATAAGCCATATTATAATGGCAAAACATTGCGTGAAGTGGCTTTACAAGAGATAGAGAAAACTAGATTCTATCCAAAGAATGGAATTAATCGTATAAGAAGTATGATAGAAAATCGCCCAGACTGGTGTATATCAAGGCAAAGAGATTGGGGTGTGCCTATTGCATTTTTTATAGACAAGGAGAGTAAAGAGCCTGTTTTTGATGAGGTTCTAACAAGTCATATAGAATCTTTATTTGAAAAATATGGTTGTGATATATGGTGGGAAAAAGATATTATAGATTTACTACCAGAAGGACACAAAGAAAAGGCAGATAAATATACAAAAAATATGCACATTTTAGATGTGTGGTTTGATAGTGGTAGCACTTGGTTTGCTGTGCTAGATAATGAGATTTATAAAAGTGGTAATGTTCCAGCTGATATTTATTTAGAGGGTAGCGATCAACATAGAGGTTGGTTTCAAAGCTCACTTTTACTTAGCTGTGCTATTAATCATAAAGCTCCATTTAAAGCTATTATTACACATGGTTTTACCATTGATGATAAAAGTGAGAAAATGAGTAAATCAAAAGGCAATGTGCTTGCACCAAGTAAAATTATTAGTGAGAGTGGTAGTGAGATTTTGAGACTATGGGTTGCTCTATCTGATTATCAAAATGATGTGAAAATATCTCAAAATATTTTAAAGCAAGTGAGCGAAAATTATCTAAAAATACGAAATACAATACGCTTTTTGCTTGCTAATACACAAGGCTTAGATAAACTTTGTTTTTCAAATCTTAGCGTAATTGATGAATGGGTATTGCATGAGGCACAAAAAGTGTTTAATGAGGTAGATACATTATTTAGTGAATATGATTTTTCAAAAGGATTCCAAGTTTTAAATGGGTTCATTACTTCTACATTAAGTGGAATTTATTTAGATATTTGTAAGGATAGTTTGTATTGTGATTCTATAAATTCTACAAAACGCATTGCAATTCAAAGCGTATTTGGAATCTTAGCAAATCGCATATTGCATTTACTTGCACCATTTTTAACTTATACTATTGATGAGGCTTTAGAGTATGCTTCTCCTGTGATAAAAGGTTTAGCAAGTAATGTTTTTGAATTAGAGCAGTTTCTTATCCCTAAATTTGATTTTTGCAAGCAAAAGCAAGAAAATGTCGCATTATGCTTAAATATTAGAAGTCTATTTAATGAGCAAGTAGATAGGCTAAAAAAAGAAAAGCTTGTTAAATCAAGCTTAGAGCTTGCTTTAATAGTGCCACAAAATTATATTGACAACACAGATTTACTCACTGATTTTCTTATGGTAAGTGAGTGTAGCTGTGAGCAAAAAGATATACAATCTCTTTTTAGCATTGATGTAAATGGCAAGCAATTTCACGCCTATTTTGCTTTAAAAGAGAAATGTCCTCGCTGCTGGCAGTTTAAAGCAGATTCTAGTAATCAAGTTTGCAAACGTTGTGCCTCTGTGTTACAAGGGTAGATTTTGGGTTAAATATTATGACTTTTTGCAAGCTAAGTGAGCTTTTAATTAAAGTTTTGTGTAAAGTAAATTATATTTAGATTCTATATCAAGGTTTATTTATATAATTAGCATTAATGGAGTTGGTTGAAAATTTTTAATAGTTAGCTTTAATTGAATGTTTATAAAGGATAGGTTGTAATGGGAAAAATTAAGCAGAATCTAAAAAGCATTATAATATGTATCATAATCCTTGCTTGCTTGATAACACTTTTTATATATTTTAAAAATTCTCAATTTTCTTTTGAAGAAAGTATTAAGACTTTATGGGAAAATCATGTGCAAGATTGGGGCTATGTGATTTTATTTTGCTGGAGTATTTTAGAGGGTGAATGGGGGCTTTTACTTGCTGGTATTGCGGCACATCAAGGATATTTAGATGTGTATTGGTGTATTTTTATAGCAGGGCTTGGTGGCTTTACTGGAGATCAGATTTATTTCTACATTGGTAGATTGCGTAAAGACTATGTGCAAAAAAAATTCCGCAGTCAAAGACGCAAATTTGCCCTTGCAAGTAGGCTTATGCAAAAATATGGCTGGCCCATAATTTTTGTGCAACGTTATATGTATGGCTTAAGGACAATCATTCCTATAAGCATTGGTTTAACGCGTTATTCTGCTATAAAATTTGCACTTATTAATTTGATTTCAGCATGGGTTTGGGCGGCTATTACTATTGTGCCAGCATGGTATTTTGGTGCGGAAATACTTGATTTTATACAAGGCTTTTTTGTAAAAATCAAAGATAATATTTTATTATTTGCTATTTTATTGGTTATAATTGTAAGCATTGTCGCCATATTTATATCATGGAGACGAAAAAAAGATTTAAGGAAATAATATCAATGCAACATAAGTTTCAGGTCAATTTGCTTATAAGTAAAGAAGAAAAAGGAAGTAAGATTCTATTTGTTGATAAAACAATGCTAGAAGATAATAAAAATAGCAAAAAGATTCCAGATTTTGCACTTTTAAAAGAGCTTGGATACAAGGGTAATGGTGTATTTTTCGCACAAGCAAGCAAGATTCTTTATGTTGGTTTAGAAAATACAGAAATAGAGAGCTATGCAAATGCAACAACCTCTGCCTATAAGTATATAAAGAATCTAAAATTGCAAGAAGTGAGTCTAAATTTTAAAGGTTTAGATGAGAATAGGCAAACTGCAATTTTACAGGGATTTTTACTTGGTAGCTATGAGTTTAGTGGCTATAAAAGCAAAAAGGAAAATGATTCTAATAATGTTCCAACTATACATTGCATTGGTTTAAAAGAAAGCCTTTTGCAAAAAGTAGTAACTATATGTGCTAATGTTAATTTTGTTCGTGATATTGTTAATACTCCGCCAAATATTGCAAATTCAACATTTTTATCTGAGCTTGCACAAAATGAGACAATAAAACTTGCAAAAAAATACAAGAATGCAGAAATTACAGCAACATTGCGAAGTAATTCCTATATGGAAGAGCAAAAAATGGGTGCTTTTTTGGCTGTTAATCAGGCTTCAAATTTTCCTGCCTATTTGGCACATTTATCCTATAAACCAAAGAAAGCAAAGAAAAAAGTTGTTATTGTTGGCAAAGGACTTGTATATGATACAGGTGGTTTAAGCTTAAAGCCTGCTGATTATATGACTACAATGAAAGCGGATAAAGGTGGTGCTTGTGCGGTGCTTGGTGCGTTTCTAGCAAGCGTTGAGCTTGGGCTTGAGATTGAGTTGCATGCCATTATGGGTATTACTGATAATGCCATTGGTAAAAACGCATATAGACCAGATGATGTTTTAATATCTAGAGAGAAAAAGAGTATAGAAGTTAAAAATACTGATGCTGAAGGCAGATTAGTTCTTGCTGATTGCTTAAGTTATGCACAGGATTTGGATGCTGATATTATTATTGATTTTGCTACGCTTACAGGTGCTTGCGTTGTGGCTCTTGGGGAATATACAAGTGGTGTTATGGGATTTAATGAGGAATTAAAACAAAAATTTGTAGAATCTGCATTGCAATCAGGAGAATTAGCCCATACACTGCCATTTAATACGCATTTAAAAAAGCTTATAGAATCTAAAATCGCAGATGTTAATAATGCGTCTAGCTCGCGTTATGGTGGTGCTATTACTGCCGGCTTATTTTTAGCAGAATTTATAAGAGATGAATACAGAGATAAGTGGCTGCATATTGATATTGCTGGACCTGCTTATGTAGAAAAAGAATGGGGTGTTAATCCGTATGGTGCAAGCGGTATTGGTGTTCGTTCTTGTGTGGAATTTTTAAGTTCTTTGGTGTGAATAGGAGAGTTTTATGAGTAAAGTTGCCTTTGTTATTCCATTACATCAAAAACACTATGAGCTTGCAAGAGAATTTATACAAAGTTTTAAGAAATATGGTATAGATAAGCAATCTGATTTATATTTTGTTTTAAGCACTAAGCAAGATTTACATTCTTTTGATTCTTATATACATGAAAATCCTGTAATTAATAGCTATATTGATGGTTATATTGATAACTATGGGGGGGGGGGGGCAAAGCTCTCATAATGCCTCATTATATAATGGCATAGTATTAGATTCCAATATAAATGTTGATGTTACGCAAAGCACAAATGTGCTTGGCATTGTAAATGTTAAAAAATTCTACGCCCTTGATTTATTAAAAGACAAATATGAATATATTATTATATTAGATTCTGAATGCGAGATTACAAAGGCAATTGATGTTTATGCGCTTTGTGAGCAGTTCTATAATAATAAGATTTTGTATGGTAATGAAGTCTTTCCAAATTACACTTTCTTTAATGTAAATATTATTTATAAAACATGTAAAAAATATTTTGCAAAACATAAAGACTTGCATAAAATTAACGATAAGCTATATTTATGGTTTAATCAACTTTGCATTTTTAAATGCGAATATTTACATGAATTTTTTGATATTACAAATCTTACAAATCAATATGAAATGCTAACATTTTGGGATTTTGATTATTATATTTTTATGTATTATCTTATACTTTATAAAGATTTTAGAATTGTAGATATGGAAGTTATAGCAAGTGGTGGCGCATTAGAGTGTGATGCTTTTTATCCGCAACATGGAAGCAAAAAATATTTAAGTGAGTCTTTCATGGTATGCCATTTAGCACTTTATCCTTATTTAAATAAAGAAAACTTATTTGTTATACATCATAAAGATAGAATTTCAAGCGAAATTCACTACATGTCTTTAGAAGAGCTAAAAGAATCAAGTATATACAAAATAGGCATGCTTTATAAGAATTGCAAAAAAAGCTATTTTAGATATTTAAAGCTTGCCTACAAAAGTTTGAAGCTTTATAGGGAGGCAAATAAAAATTACAATACATTAGGGGGTATTGTGGATTATGATATTTATAAACAAATTCGGGAATTAAAACAAACAGACATATATCAAAATGGCTTGTTTGTAGAGAATCTTTGCACTAGATATGCAAATAAAAATAAGTGGTATGCGAGAAATAAGATTCTAGCAAGCTTATATATTTTTTATAAACTAATTAAGAGAAAATAAAGTAAATTGCTTTAAATATAAAATAAAAACTAAAAACATTGCAACTATAAGTAGTGTTTTTATAAGCATTGCCTATTTTAAAAAGTTTAAAAAAGAAGCTCACTTGCTTTATCATGTAGGCTTTTTACTTAAATTTATTCTAGTATTTCATACCATAGTTTTATAATTGCTTCCTTGCTAAAATGTGTGCTTACTCTTTCCCTAGCATTTGCGCCTAGGGCTTTGCGTTTTGATTCATCATTCATAAGCTCTAGAGTTTTGGTGGCGAAATCTTTGAGGTTATTATCCTCTATGAGATAGCCGCTTACGCTAGATTCTATAATATCGCTTGGTCCTGTTGGAATATCAAAGGCAATACAAGGCAGAGCATAGCTACTTGCCTCTACTAGCACCATACCAAAGCCCTCAAAATGGCTTGCCATTACATAAATGCTGGCTTTCAAGTATTCAGATTCTATATCTTTGGTAAAGGGTTTGAGGGTTATGGAATCTTGGAGATTCTTTGCGTGGATTTTAGATTCTATTTGTGTTTTAAGCGTGCCATCGCCTACGATGACAAGCTGCCACCCTTGCGAATCCTTGCTCTGCTTGACAATCTCCCATATATCAATAAGGCGCAAAAAGCCTTTTTGATCGCCTTCATCCATACGACCAACAGATAGCACGACCTTTTGAGCAGAATCTGTGCTTGTGGTGGGGAGGGTGGGGAGGAAGTTTGGTATGACCTTGATATTTCTGTGGTGGGCTTGCCAGGTGGGAAGCTCATATTTTGATAAGATAGCAAGGGTGTCAAAGCGATTGAGATTTGTCCTTTTTCTGCTATTCATATTTTTGGGGAAATTCAAATGCCACAAACGCACATATCGCACATTCTGCGCCTTTTGCCTTGGGATATACCAGCCATCATTTGCGAGGACAATATCTGGTTTTGCCTCACAGATGAGCTTATCAATCTTGCGCCCTAAGTAGCTACGATAGAGGCTCTTGCAAAAAAGCTTTTGCAGGGGGTTTTTTGTAGTGGGCGTGGTGCTTGATAGAATCTGTATAGAAATATCTTTATTTATATTGTATATTGGCTTTTTATTGCGACCAAAAAGGCTAATGATTGTTACCTTATATCCACTTTCGCTGAAAGCATTGGCGAGATTCACACATACGCGCTCACCGCCTCCAGATTCTGTAATGTCTTTGAGGGTTATTATTATGTGTTTCATGTTTATCCTTGTTTTAGCAATGTTTTGCCAAAAAGTGTAATTATTTTGTGCTTTTTGTTAAGACTTATGCGGAAATTTTTACGCCGCCATTCTTTAAAACTTTGCGTTTTGGATAAAAATTCATCTATTGTTTTTGCTTGCAATGCAATTTTTAAGACCTTATTTTTATCAAGCACATCAGAGCTTATGTTTAGTGAGTGGATAAAATCTTGCAAAAGTTGTAAATAATTAGAATCTTTAGCTAAATATTCATAACTTTGATCTGGTCGTAAAATGTGGGTTGGCAATATATATACATGCAATAAATCATTATCTTTAAAAAAGTTGTAGATAAAGGCAAATGCGTTAAAAAATTCTTGTGGTGGATGCTTTTTCTTTGTGAGAGAGCCTTGTCTCATTCGGTAAAAATATCGCGCTGATTTTGTCAAGGCAATATTTTTAGCCATAACATTTGCACATACGCCAAAAGGCACATCTTCGGCAAATCTCACAGGAGGGAAACGCAAATTTTTTAGTAAAGCAGATTTAAAAACACTACGCCATGGATCTATTTTATCAGTTAGATTCTTGCTTTCTACTTTTCGGACTACGCCTTTTTCTTGACTTGACTTAGAATTAAATATTGTTGGGCTATAGTTATCATCTGAAAATACACAAATATCACGACTTTTTGCAATATGTGTATTATTTGCCTCAAGGCAATAGATTAGATTCTCATAATAATCCATTGCAATCACATCATCAGAATCCACTAAGCCAATATACATTGTATCTTGTTTATTCTGTGTTGAAAAAATGTAATCCAAACCAGCATTACGCGCTGCTCCAAGCCCCTTATTCTCTTGATTTATCAGTATAAAGCGGGAATCTTTTTGCATATAATCTCTAGCGATTTTTTCACTCTCATCTGTGCTACCATCATTTATAAGAATTGCTTGAAAGTTGGAATAAGTTTGTGATTGTATTGAGTTTAGACATTCGGGTAGATATTTTGCCACATTGTATATTGGGACAATTATTGATAGTGGTTGCATAGCTTTCCTTAATATTTTAGGATATTATACTATTTTTGAAAATTTTTATTGCTATATATTTATGTTTGTTTAGGCAAATTTTACTGCTTAAAATATATTTTCTTTATACTATTTTGTTAAGCAAAGATTCTATTATTTAGTATATTTGATTGGCTAGATTCTAGCATTTATCTAAAAATTAATACTTATAAGATAAAATCAAAAATTAATCTTACTTTAGGAATAGAATGGAAACTTTAAGGGTAGTTTTAGCAGGGCAGCCAAATGTTGGTAAAAGCTCATTGATTAATGCTATTAGTAATGCAAAAATGCGTGTTGGAAATTTTAGTGGCGTTACTCTTGAAAAAGCAGAAGCAACACTGCAATATAAAGGGTATGAAATTATAATGATTGACTTACCCGGAACTTATTCTTTACATGGCTACACAACAGAGGAGAGAGTATGCTATGACTTTTTAACTACGCAAGATTATGATGTTATTTTAAATGTGCTTGATTCTACTAATCTTGAAAATAATCTTATATTAACATTGCAATTACAGCAATTAAATAAAGCGCAAGTAATTGCTTTAAATATGATAGATGAAGCTAAAAAAGATGGCTTAACAATTGATAGCAATCTATTATCCTCACTACTTAACATGCAGGTATGCTCTGTCTCATCTACAAAAAAGCAAAATCTTGAGATTCTACTTGATACATTAATATCAACTCATAAAGCAAATACACAATCTATGCAAAAAGATTCTAAAAATAAATCAGAACATATCACGCAATGGTATGACAATAAAGACACAAAAGCTATCCCAATGCAAAATATTGGCATTACAAGCAAATTAGCACAATCTGCAAGGCTAATTGCAAGCAAAGCTCAAACTATCACAAAAAGGCGAGCCGCTGGAAGTGCAAAGCTTGATTCTATACTATTGCATAAAATATGGAGTATTCCTATTTTTTTATTTGCTATGTTTGTTGTGTTTGAACTTAGCTTTGTGCTTGGCAAATATTTTCAAGATTTAATAGAATCTGGTGTTGATTGGCTTGCCTCTTTTGCACATGATAGCATTTCAAATGAGCTTATTGCCTCTCTTGTTGGCGATGGAATTATTAAAGGTGTTGGTGCGGTAATAAGCTTTTTGCCTTTGATTGCTACTTTATTTTTGGGTTTAACACTTTTAGAGGGTAGTGGATACATGGCTAGAGTGGCTTTTATGCTTGATGGCTTGTTTTTTAAATTCGGCTTGCATGGCAAAAGCTTCATTCCTCTTGTTATGGGTTTTGGCTGCTCTGTACCTGCATATATGGCTACTCGCACATTGCAAAATAAACGCGATAAATTATTGACGCTTTTTATTATCGGTTTTATGAGTTGCAGTGCTAGACTGCCTATTTATTTGCTTTTTGTTGGTGCGTTTTTTTCAATAGAATATGCTGGATTTATACTTTTTTTAATTTATCTTTGTGGCTTTATTATCGCTTTAATACTTGCTAAGATTCTAAGAATTTGCGTATTTCGTGGAGATAGTGAGCCTTTTGTTATGGAGATGCCACGCTATAGAATCCCAACAATACGAGTAATATGGTTTAGCGTATGGAGTAAAAGCTATTTGTTTTTAAAGAAAGCTGGCAGTGTGATTTTGCTTGGAGCAGTTTTTGTGTGGGTGCTTGCAAATTTTCCAAAAAGCACAATTATAGAAGAACAATATAAAAAGGATATTGCTATGCTTGAAACACAGAATCTAGAGCCACAGATTCTAGAAGAAAGACAAAAAGACTATGAAAATAGATACTTGGAATCTCAACTTGAATATAGCTTTGCAGGTCGTCTTGGCTATGCTATGCAGCCTATTTTTGCCCCATTGGGCTTTGATTGGAGGCTATCTGTCGCACTTGTAACTGGCTTTTCCGCAAAAGAAATGGTTGTAACAACTCTTGGTGTGCTTTATGCCTTAGGAGATCAGGCAGCAGATAATGAGGAGGAAAATCAAAATCTACAAACTGCTTTAAGACAAAATATTGACACAAAAGCTGCGGTTGCATTTATCTTTTTTATCATGCTTTATATTCCATGCTTTGCTGCTACTATTGCCTTTGTTAATGAAAGTGGTAAAAAAATTTATGGAATCTATTTGTTTGTTTTTACGACAATTGTTGCTTATATATTTGCATATATCGGGCATGAATTTATGAGATTATTGGGCTATTAGTATGGCACTTATATGTGGTATTGATGAGGCTGGTAGGGGTTGTGTGGCGGGAAGTTTGTTTCTTGCTTGTGTAATACTTGATACTTCGCATTTTGAGGATTTTTGGCAACTTGGAATTAAAGATAGCAAGAAGCTAACATCACATAAACGCAATCATATTGCAGCACTTATAAAAGATTTTTTAAAGCAAAATTTAGGATATGCAAAAATTCTGTCTTTTTGTTCAGAAACTATTGATAATAAAGGTTTATCGCATTGCATGCAAATGGGCTTAATGCAGCTTTTTTCCTATGCAAAAGAAAAGCAATGCTATAAAATATTATTTGATGGAAATACAAATTTTGGAATTAAAGGAATAGAAACAATGATACATGGGGATAGCAAGCATGTATTAATTGGAGCAGCCTCCATTCTTGCAAAAGAGAGTAAAGATTCTGAAATGTTAGCACAACATAAAATTTACCCACATTATAACTTTAAAGAAAATAAAGGCTATCTTACAAAAGAGCATATTAATAGCATATCGCAATATGGCTACACTCCAATTCACAGAAAAAGCTACTATATTAAAGCCTTAGAATCTAGTTTATTTTAAGAGCAATTATTGCAATTTAGAATCTTTTTTATATCGCTTACGATAATGCGTATTTGTAATTTTAGATTCTAATTAGAATCTATCATTTTGTTTTAGAATCTAGCATGGCAAATTTTCCTACAAATTCCAAAACCATTTCAGAATCTAAAATAGATTTTCATATTTAGTTTTTAAAGTTGAAAATCTATTTTATAATCTATCTTAGATTCCATTGCGTTTGTTTTTTGCGGATTGCTACGACTTGCTATGAAAGTCTCGCTCATGACGGAGGAAATAGATTTTGAAATGATTTTTAGAATCTAATTATAATTTAGATTCTAGCTTAGATTCCATTGTGTTTGCTTTTTTATGGATTGCTTCGC
>X347_Brown_Bear__coassemble_1530_pt1 | contig 15035 bp, 12 predicted proteins | sample X347_Brown_Bear__metabat2_high_PE_010 | metagenome-assembled genome bin X347_Brown_Bear | reverse complement strand
TGAGATAGTTTATAAATAAATGTAGTTTTATATGCTTTTTGATACATATAAAACATGCTTTAAAGTAAAAAAACTTTGTGTATCCTTTTGTATATAACCTTTTAAGATTAAGCAAAAAAATTTATAAATCAATCAAGTAAAAAAGCCTTATAAATGTGCGTTGTGTGTGTTTAAAAATATAAGTTTAAAATTAGAATCTATGTATTTATAAAAGTAAAATTTTATAAATATTCACAAAGCATTTATTGTCAATTACTTGTCTATCAATCTTCCAAAGTTGGCATAATTGCTTCAATATGTTCCTTGTAGCCTACAAAAAGCACAACATCACCTCTTTGCAAGATAAAATCAGAATCTACATCAATATTCCATGTTTCACCCCTACGCACAGCTACAATTTTTACATTATCTTCCTCTCGGATTGTGCCAACGCTTCGCTTTACAAAATAATTTGTTACAATGGCTTTGCATGCACGCATATTTGAGCTTAGTTCAATTTCTTCTACATTAGATTCTGTGATTTCGCTAAGTAAGCGATTTGCAGCCTGTCTTTCAGCATATACCACCTCATCAACCCCAAGCCTCTCCAAAATAGCTCCATGAGTGCTTGATATGGCTTTTGCAATTATTTTTTTATTGTTTAATTCCTTTAATGCCATAACGGTTAATATACTTGCTTCAATATTTTCACCAATACTTACGATCACAATATCAAGCTCACTAACGCCAGCTTCTTTAAGTGCTATTTTATCTGTGCAGTCTATAATGTAAATTTGCTCGGCTTTATCACGCAGGTCTGTAAAGCTTGCTTCTGTATTGTCGCATAAAATCACATTTTCGCCATTTTCTACAAGTCCAAGTGCTACATGATAGCCAAACTTACCAAGTCCAAGCACCGCATAACTTTTTGCCATAACAATCCTTTTAAATCAAAACTTTTTCTTGCACATATTGTATATGTTTTGCCTTGGCTCCACCCATAAATATGAGAGTAAAAGCTAAAATGCCAATTTTACCAGAAATCATTAGAATCATAATAACGATTAATCCAATCGTATTAAAATCAGCACAAAGGCTAAGAGAATCTCCATCGCCCATGGATAAGCCTACTGTGCTAAAAGCAGAAACAACTTCAAATAAAAGGGGTAAAAAAGGTATATTGGGTTCAAATATTGATAAGAAAAAAGTTGATACAGAAACATACACAAGAGCAATAATAAATACACAAAATGCCTTTGATACAATATCTTGTGGTATTGTTCTGCCAAAAATTGTCGTGTGTTTTCTATTCTTGACGATAGCAATAGATAGTGCTACTAGCACTGCAAAAGTAGTAACCTTAATCCCAGCTGCCGTGCCGCCAGGACCACCACCAATAAACATAAAAAATACAGAAAAAAACATGGTTCTATCATCAAATCCACTAATATCAAATACATTGAATCCAGCAGTTCTGTAATTTGATGATACAAAAAAGGCATTTATTATTTTTTCCCAAAATGGAATGTATTCTAATGTCTTTGGGTTTGACCATTCAAAAATTAAAACATTAATCATGCCGCAAATAAGCAATAAAATACTCATAGCAAATACAATGCGTGTATTTAAGCTTAAACGCATTTTTTGTGCTTTATATGCAAAAATGCGACTATACCGCATTTTTGCATAACAAAAATGTGATAGCTCTAATGAAGATAAATAGCCAAATCCGCCAACAATAATAAGTAAAGATATGACTATATTAATGCAAAAATCAGATTGATATGGCAACAATCCATCTTTTAAAATAGTGAATCCAGCATTATTAAAAGCAGAAATTGCATGAAAGATTCCAACCCACATGCCCTCTTCCACATCGCCAATTTTCCATGCAAAGTAAGGGCAAAGCAAAGAAGCACCTATAAGCTCAACAATTAAAACAAAAAAGATAGCCTTTAAAATCGCCTTATCAATGCCTTGCACAGAATTATTGTTTAAATTATCTACCACATTAATCAAATCTTTTTCCGCAGCACTAAGCCGCTTACCAATAAGTATAAAAAGTATGCCAGCCATACTCATATGTCCAAAACCACCAAGCTGTATTAGAATGCAAATTACAATCTGTCCATAGATAGTAAAATCAACTCCTGTGTTTTTTATAATAAGTCCTGTGCATGTCATAGCTGAAACGCTTGTAAAAAGGGCTTCCAAGAAACTTACATTTGTGTGATACATAGGAGGCATGCTTAGAAAAAATGTCCCAAGTAAAATCACGCCTAAATATCCTGCGAGCAGAACTTTAATACTCTGAATCTGCACTATATTCCTTTTATAATTTGTGTAGAAATTTGGATTTAATTATATGTAATTATTGCAAAATAAAGCAAACTTTTTAATGGCAATATGCTTTAATGATAGAATCTAAAATTTAATTTTATAGTTTCACTAATATCAAGCAAAGCAGTTAGCACAGAATCTTTATTAAAATTATTATAAAAAAATAAAATATTTTATTTTTTGATTATTTTGTATTTTAAGATTCTAAAAAAATGTCGATTAGAGTATGTGTTGTATTGTAATAGAATTTGCATTCTAATGTAAAAAGATTCTATTAATACATTATTATGGAATGTAAATTTCTTATACTTTTGATTGAACTTATTTAATTGGCAATCTTATTTGGGAGAATATCATGGCAGGAAAGATTACTTCGCTAGGGCTTGGTAGTTCGGTTTTGAATGCTGATGTTATTGATAAATTGCGTAAAGCTGATGAAGACAATGTAATTAAGCCTGTTGATAAAAAAATGGAGCTTAACATTGAAAAGCAAAAGCAACTCGTGGAGATAAAAACCGCCCTTGAAACATTAAGACAACATACGCGAAAGCTTTCTGATTATTCCACATTCTTAGGACGCAATGTAAGCGTGTCAGGCGATGCCGTAAAAGCAACAGCAGCAGCAGGTGTTCCTGTGCAAAATATTAATATAGAGGTAAAGCAGCTAGCAAAAAGCGATATAAATGAAGTTGGGACTAAGTTTGCTTCAAGAGATGATGCTTTTAGCAATGAAGATGGCGTGCTTGATTTTTATAGTGATGGACAGAATTATCGTGTTGATATAAAGGGTGGTATGACCGTAGGTGAGGTTAGTCAAGCAATAACTGATGCTACCAATGGAAAAATTATGGGTTCTATTATGAAAATAGGTGGTGAAAAGCCCTATCAACTCATGATAAATTCAAAAGATACAGGCGAAAATAGCAGAATCTATTTTGGCACAATGTTAAAGTCGGAGGGTATGGGAAATCAAGATATTGATTTGCAAGGAGAACAAGATTTTTATATAGAAGTAAAAGGCACTGATGGACAAATGCATAAAGTAAGCGTTACTCTTAATATACCGCAATCTGCAAATGATAGATTCGGTATGTTGCGTAGTGCCTTAGAGGAAGCACTAAAGTCAAATGAGGCAACAAAAGATCTTGTAGCAAATGGTGATATTGTTTTTGGAATGCCAAATGATGGTCGCAGTATGGTTATTAATGATAGAAGAGGTTTTAAAATCAATGTCGGTGGAGATAAAAAAGCAAATCTAGGTTTTATGCAAAATGGGTCGCAAACGCAAGATCTTTACTCAAGCAATATAGAAGTAAAAGGCGGTGTTTTGAGTGGAGCATTTCAAATTAATGGAACTACAATTGATCTTGAGAAAATTACCAAAAAAGAAAATACCCCAGCAGATAACGCCCAAGCTGTTGTAGAAGCCATTAATGGCATTACTGGATTGCAGGCTACCACAAAGGACAATAAAATCTCGCTTAACTCCGATGGTGTTGTTATTGATATTAAGGCAACTTCTCCAGAGGCTACTAAGGCACTTGATAGCATAGGGCTAAAGGCAGGAAAATATAGCGACTTTTCCACAATGCAAAAAAATGTATTGAAGTTAAAGAATGTGCAAACAGCAGCAGATTCTGAAGTAATTTACAATGGAGCCTCTATTAAACGTTCAGGAAATACTATTGATGATGTTGTTGGTGGGCTTACGATAAATTTGCAAAAAGTATCTGAAGAGGGCAAGTCGGATATAATTAGTGTTACACAAAATACTGAAGAAATTGTAAAAGAGATTCAAGAGTTTGTGAAAACTTATAATGAAACCGTGCCAAAACTTGATGCGGTTACAAAGTTTGATCCAGATACAAAACGAGGCGGGGTGTTTAATACTGAAACTCTTATTCGAAGCATTAGACCTGATTTAAACCAAGCAATTACGCAGCATATAGCAAATGGACTTGAAGTAAAAAGCTTAATGGATTATGGAATCACATTAAATGATAAAAGCGTTATGAGTCTTGATATGGGAAAACTCTCAAGCGCAATAAGTTCAGACCCAGAAAAAGCAAAAGAAGTGTTTTATGGTGGGGAAAAAAAGGATAGTTTAGGAAAATATAATAGATATGATGGAGTTTTTACAAAAGTAAATAAAGTTTTAGCCGATTTATTAGAAGGTGGAGACGCTAAGTTAAAAACCTTTGAACAAACACTTGACAGAGAGTTAAAAAACTACAATCAAGAGAAAGATAAGGCAAAAAAAATGCTTGATGCAAGATATGATACTATGCAGCAACGTTTTGCTTCTTTTGATGAGCAAATAGCAAAAGCAAATAACTCTTTCAATGCCGTTCAAATGATGATAGACCAAGCCGCCGGTAACGATAAAAAGAAATAAGGAGCAGTTATGAGAGCATTTAATGCCCATAATATGTATCAACAAGCTTCTGTAAGTGTAGAGAGTCCAGCAAAGCTTATAGAAATGTTGTATGAAGGTATTTTGAGGTTTTTAGGTCAGGCACGAAGATATATGGAGCAAGAAGATATTGATATAGAAAAGAAAATTTATTATATCAATCGCACTACCGATATTTTCACAGAGTTACTCAATGTTCTTGATTATGATAGAGGCGGTGAAGTTGCTGTATATCTTACAGGGCTTTATACTCATCAAATCAAGCTTTTGACACAGGCAAACATGGAAAATAATGTCGAGAAAATAGACATTGTTATGAATGTGGCAAAGGGCTTATTGGAAGCATGGAGGGAAATACATCAAGAAGAGCTAGGTCGCTAGATTTAGTATCTTTTGCAAAAAATTTGAATACACTTAATCTTATGGAATCTAGTTTCTATAAGATTTATTTACTACCACAAAAAATATCAAACAATACATAAGATTTTAATTTAAATGCTATTACTAAAACAAAGCTTTTATGGAATCTAAGAATTACTATTTTCATATTTACATAGTAAAATGCAAGACTAAAAAGCAAATAAATATAATTAAAAAGGATAGATATGCAGGAAATAGAAAGTAAGATTGAGAGGGTTGTCCTATCTGCTATTCTTTTTAGCCCAGATAAGTTTGATGAAATATGTGATAGCGTTATGGCACAGGACTTTTCTATGCCACTTCATGTTGCAATGTTTAAAGCATGCGAGAGCTTGCGTAAAAGCGATACTCCAATAACCCCAGAGCTACTTTGCGTAGAAATGCAAAAAAGCATGCAAGTAAGTCTTGATGATATTGCAATGATTGCCGCAGAGTCGCCAATAGCAGACATTGATACTTATGTTAAAATTATCAAAAATAGTTCAATCAAAAGAAGCCTTTTTTCTCTAGCAAGCTTTATGCGAGATGAAAGCATGAAAGCAGATTCTAACTCACAAGATATTCTTGCTCAAATTGAGCAAAAAGTGTATGCCCTAAGTATTCAAGATACAAGTAGTGCGTTTCGAAATGCCTATGAAGTCGTAGAATCTACCATGCAATCAATTAAGGATAATCAAGCAAAGCATGGGGCATTAAAAGGCATAGATACCGGATTCCAAGAGCTTAATTCTGTAACAACAGGTTTTAATAGCGGTGAGCTTATTATCATTGGTGCAAGACCTGCTATGGGGAAAACCGCACTAATTCTTAGCATGACATTAAAGATTCTAAGTAGCGGTAAGGGAGTGGCTATCTTTAGCCTTGAAATGCCTGCTGAACAGCTTATGACAAGAATGCTTTCAGCAAAAAGTATGACACCATTGCAACATATCCGTTCAGGCAATATGGATGACCATGAATTTACAAAGCTATCAAAAGCGGCTCAAGAGCTTTGTGAAACCAATCTTTATATTGATGATAATTCATATTTAACACTTGCTGCACTTCGCACAAAGCTACGCAAGTTAAAGTCAAAAGATCCAAGCGTTAGCGTTGTTATGATTGACTATTTGCAGCTTATGTCTGGTATGGCAAATGCAAACACAACTGCAAGGCATGAGATTATCGCTGAAATTAGTCGAGGTTTAAAAAACCTTGCGCGTGAATTAAAAATACCAATAATTGCACTCTCCCAGCTTAACAGATCTCTTGAAAGCAGAGATGATAAAAGACCTATTTTATCGGATTTGCGTGAAAGTGGCTCAATAGAGCAAGATGCAGATGTTATTGTATTTTTATATCGTCATGAGGAATACAAAGAGCAAGAATCAAGACAACGTATAGCAAAACAGAAAAAAGCAAAGCTACAAGATTCTGAAACAGAAATAGAAGAAAGATATAAAGCGCCAGAAGTGCATGAAGCAGAGCTAATTTTAGCAAAAAATCGCAATGGTGAGACGCGTATCATTAAGGTTGAATATAATAGCAAATATACGCTTTTTGCCGACAAGAATGAGGAAAAAGAAATAAAAATGGCATCACAAACTCACACAGCTCTAATAGGCGATGTGCAAACTATTAGCCTTAATGATGGGGCATTACCCAATATCTAGATACAAGAATTTGATATAAAGTAAATGCAAATTATTGTAATGTAATCTAATATTTCACTATTGCAATGCTTTTTCTCAGCCATTAGCTAGCATAAGCAAAGCAATCTAATATCCCGCTATTGCAGTGTTTTTTCTCCGTCATTGCGAACGAAGTGAAGCAATCCATAATACTAATGCGATAGAATCTAACAAACATTTTACTATACTTAAATTTTAATTGGCACAAAAACAAATGGATTGAAACGATGCCTACGCATTCTCGCAATGGCAGAAAAGCGAATTCTATTAATGTGGAATTTTTAAATTATGATTATAATGATTCTGATAAATACAGAATCTAGCAACGATAGAAAAATGTAGATTCTATAAATACAGAATCTCATAATAACAATAAAGTTTCTATAAATACAGAATCCTTAAATTACAATCAAGCCCTTTTGTCATTATCTGGGCTTTGAAAAAACCAAAGCAATCTAATATCCCGCTATTGCAGTTTTTTCTCCGTCATTGCGAACGAAGTGAAGCAATCCATAATCAACGGATAGAATCTGACAAACATTTTACTATACTTAAATTTTAATTGGCACAAAAACAAATGGATTGCCACGCCTTAGCAACGGCTAAGGCTCGCAATGACGATTATAAGATTCTGTGCGTGTAAAATCGCACAATGACGACTATAGAGATTCTAACAACGTAGAATCTCACAATGATAAGGCAACAAATAAATAAGCCGACAATAAAATGGATTGCTAAGACTTTCTTGCGGAAGTCTCGCAATGACAAAGAAAGAAACAAAGCAAAAAAGAAAACAAATCAAGAAAGATAAGAAACAAAGCAAAACAAAAGCAATGACAAAAATCTAGATTCTACAAGCTCCTCACTCCACAAGCTCGCTTATCACATCGCCCATTTTTTCGCAGCCCACAAGCATCATTCCTTCACTCATCATATCCCCCGTTCTATACCCCTCTTGCAAAGCCCTTTCTACCGCATGACGCACTGCCTGCGCCTCTTTTGGCAAGCTAAAAGATAGCTCAAGCATCATCGCCACCGAAAGTATCGTGCCTATGGGGTTTGCTAAGTCCTGCCCTGCAATATCTGGCGCACTGCCATGGATTGGCTCATATAGCCCCAAAGTCCCGTGCGATAGGGAAGCAGAGGGGATAACGCCAATCGTGCCTGTAATCACACTCGCCTCATCGCTCAAAATATCGCCAAACATATTTTCGGTTAAAATCACATCAAACGCACTAGGCTCTCTGCATATCTGCATCGCCGCATTATCCACATACATGTGGCTTAGAGCGACATGTGGATAGCTCTTTGCCACAGATTCTACCACCTCCCGCCACAGGCGCGATGAGCTTAAGACATTTGCCTTATCCACAGAGACAATGCGTCTCTTGCGCTTGCTTGCGATTTCAAATGCCACTTTTGCGATAGATTCTATTTGCGATTGCGTGTAGGTCATACCATCAGTTGCCACCCTCTCGCCATTTACCTCACGCAGTGAATGCTCGCCAAAATACGCCCCACCAATGAGTTCGCGCACGATGACAAAGTCAATCCCCCTTGCTAGAATTTCATGCTTCAAAGGGCTAGCAGAGGCAAGCTCAGAAAAAAGCGAAGCAGGACGAATGTTTGCAAAGACATTGAGTTCTTTGCGGATTTTTAAGAGTGCGCTTTCAGGGCGGTTGTGGCTAGGCTCTTTATCCCACTTTGGACCACCCACCGCACCTAATAGCACGCTATCACTTTGCTTGCAAAGCTCTAGACTCTCTTGCGGCAGGCACTCTCCATAGGTATCAATGGCAGCCCCTCCAGCAATAACTTTCTTATAAACAAAGGTATGATGATAAGCCCTCGCCACAGAATCTAGCACCTTTATAGCCTGCGTAACTACCTCTGTGCCAATGCCATCGCCATAAATCACAGCTATTTGTTTTTGCATACTTCCCCTTTTTAAGAAAATAATAGATTTTTAATAGTAGCAAATATTTTAAATTTAGTATTAAATAATATTGCATTAATAAATATTCTATTATTTATTTTATAAACATTTTACTATCATTATCATCATAATAATTCCTCTATATTTACGCTACAATTACGCTTTTAGATTCTGTAAAATAGGCAAAATATGCAAGCAATTAATAATATTGGTATTTTTGATAGTGGTGTTGGCGGTTTAACGGTGCTTAAAAGTCTTATTGAAGAAGTGGGATTTCAACACATTGTATATTATGGTGATACTGCGCGTGTGCCATATGGCAATAAAGATACAGCAACCATTCGTAGATTTTCATTGGAAGCATTGGCATTTTTTGAACGTTTTAAGCTTGATTTGATTGTAGTGGCGTGTAATACAGCTTCAGCTCATGCTCTTGAGACAATGCAGCAATGCTCTCATATACCAATTATAGGCGTTATTGAATCTGGTATTGCCGCTCTTATACAGCAAAATATTTCAAAGGATAAGCATATACTTGTTTTAGCCACAGAAGCTACAATAAAATCTGATAGCTATGCAAAAAATTTACGCAATTTGGGCTATACAAATATTACAAGCATAGCTACTAATCTTTTTGTAAGCCTAGTAGAAGAGGGGGTTTTTGATGGAGTGGTTGTAGATTCTGTATTAAAGCATTATTTTCCACCAACATTAAAGCCTGATGTGGTGATACTTGGTTGCACGCATTTTCCACTTTTATTGCAACCTTTGCAAAGATTTTTTGGCAATAGTGTGCGTTTTATCCATTCTGGTGAAGCCATAGCATGTTATGTGTGTCAGCATTTTCATGTATCTAATAATACACAAAATTTAATCGACTTTTTTGCAAGCGATAATGTAGCAAAGCTAAAAAGCACGGCTCAAAGATGGCTCAAAGATGGCACATATACTATGAGCGATTCATAAACTAGAATGTATAGCTATATCCAATATGGAATGAAAATGGGCTTTGTAGGTCATAGGTTTCTATGCGACTTACTGATGTGCCATTATTATTTTTTACGATATTTTGCATATCAGGATGTAAAATTACATATCGATATAGAATCTCAAGCCTGTGCTTACTTTCAAATGCAAGGGAAAAGCCGGCACTGCATTCGACCTTAAAGCCACTTTGTGTATAATTATATGATTCATTTTGTGTGGGATAAGTTTTTTGCGGACTAATCTGATACCCCGCTCCAATGCCTAAAATAATGCCTAAGCTCAATTTCAAATCATTATTGTTATAAAAATCATAGAGCGCATCTGCATTGAAAAGAAAGGTGTGTGTATTTGCATATAAATCACTAATAATATCAACACCTTTATAAGATGTTACAAAATCATCAAAGCTATAATTATAGCTACCATAAAGTCTCATGCCCCATGTTTTTGTAAAAAACAGAGTGTAACCCATCTTTAATCCAGAATCTATAACAAATCTATCACTATTGTTTCCTTTGATAAGGTTGAATCCAGTTTCAAAACCCAACATAAAGCCTGTTTTTGTATCTTTTGTAATCTCCTTTGGAGTTTCAGGCATTTTTGGCGATGATCGTTTATAAATCTGTGCGTTTGCTACAACACCTGTTAAAACCATGCCACACAATATTAAACTAATATGTTTCATTAAAAAAGCTCCTTATTTTTAAAGCAATATCGACATGTTGGCTAGATTCTAAAACATGGTATTTTCTATGTTGCAAACAAAAAGATTCTATCTTATAGTCTTATAGTATTTTAGTCTGCATGCTATAACCCAACCATACAAACAACACTCCAAATATATTTGAAAATAGAATATAGCCAATCCCTACAAAAACAAATCCGCTTTGTAAAAGTTTAAAAACTTCTAGGCTTAAAGTAGAAAAAGTGCTAAATCCCCCTAATATGCCAACAACAAAAAACGCATATAAAAGCGAGCTATTATCATGCAATAATGCCATACATATACCTATGCAAAAACATGCTAGTATATTGATACAAAAAGTAGATATAAAGCCATATTGCAAATTATTTGATAACATGCTTAATATTGTATAGCCCATAATATAGCGAATGACTGCACCTACGCCACCACCTATTCCTATTAATGCGAGCTTTGTTAGCATTTTTTGCTCCCATTATTCTTGCCCCATTCACACATGGCTTCCAAAATGGGAATGAGAGATTCTCCCTTTTTAGATAGCTTGTATTCTACTTTTGGCGGAATTTGAGGAAACTCTTTGCGTGTGATAAGCTCATCTCTTTCAAGCTCACGCAAAGTATTGGTTAGCGATTTAAATGAAATTCCATCCAAATATCTCTTAAGTTCATTGTAACGCACAATTTCAAAGCGAAATAATGTATAAAGGACACTCATTTTATATTTGCCACTAATAAGACTTAATGTATATGCAAATGGGCTTTCACCTAAAATACAATTTCTAATGGTTTCTTTCTTTTCTTCAAAATCTGTGGTTTTTGACTTATTATTTGCGTGAGAAATATTGGAATTATTATTTGACATATTAAGCCTTTGCTTATAGAGTTATTTTTTACAAACCCACATTATAGCAATTTTATTATATTGAAATATATTTTTAGATATAACTTCAAGGAATATATTAAAGCAATGAAACACTAATTAGAATGGAAACTAGAATAGTTTTAGATTCTAAAAAAGTTTTAGAATCTGCCGACTTAGCTTCCAAATCTATTTTAGAATTTGTGGCTTCAAATTCTCACTCAATTTCAGAATCTACTTTTTTAGATTCAATAGCAATTTCAAAATTAACTCTCTCTGTCATTGCGAGCAAGGCGAAGCAATCCATAAATTAAGAAAAGCAAAGAAACCACAAGAAACAAAACAATCCACACAAAAACAAACGCAATGGAATATATGTTAGATTCTGAAAATATGGATTGCTGCGATTTTGCTTTTGCAAAATCTAGCTCATGACGGAGTGGCAGATTCTGAATTAGTTTTAGATTCTAAAGTAGTAGATTTTAAAATTTAGCGAGAATCTAAAAGGCTTGATTCTAAATTCTTAGAATGCACCCTCAAGCCCTGCACCCACCCAAAGTGGTAGAGATTCTAGATTAAATACACAAATCATATTCGCCATTAAATAGGCAAGACTTCATAACTAAATCCATCTAATACCAGAAAGCTTGAAAAATGGGCTAATTTCTAGTCAAAGCGACTTCAATACTAGCTTGTAAGATTTTATATCTATGGACTATATTTTAATCATGCTTTAATCTTACAATGGGATTATTGTGTTTTATCATTAAAAGTAGCTATATTGCCACTCTAATTAATTATGTTTAGCATTAATTGTATTTAGCTCGCCTAAGGCTAGTAGCATTTCAAGCTATTGTCTTTTGGTTTGGAATTTTATTTCTTACGCTAGATTAAACAGCTAAACCCATAGATTTACTGCCAATTGAAAAACTTAGAAACAACTTCGCATATAGTTATTTATAAAGCACCGCCAATACACGTTCATAAACTGCAATATACTCAAGCTCTCTGTCAAGCTCATCTCCTACTTGCGATTTTTGAGCTATCATCGTTGATATTGCTTTGCCGTTCCTAATAAGCTCTGATATAGTGCTTGATATATTATGAGATTGCTCCTGAATATCACACATATTTTGATTCGCACTCTTTACGCAAGCATCAATTGTATGCACATTTTCAATAACTGATTTTACCGAGGCATTTGTATCGCTAAGGCTTTTTTGTGTTCTCTCTGCTAGATTTCTTACCTCATCAGCAACAACGGCAAACCCCCTCCCATGCTCACCAGCTCTTGCAGCTTCAATAGCGGCATTTAAGGCTAATAGATTTGTTTGATCTGCAATGCTTGCAATAATATCCAAGATTCTATTTAAATCATCAATGCCAGACAAAAGACTTGAGATATAGTCCTCTAGGTTCATATTTTCACTATTTTTACTCATCGTGGTTGTTAGACCATGCACAAAAGAATCAAAGCTTGTATTCACATCATCTAAATTGGCTTCTACGCCTTTAAAATCTTGTGCGACATGCCCCAATGTCTCTGATACACTTTTAAAAGTAGGCACGCTCGCTTTTAATTGCTCAAGCATCTTTTGATTAATGCTATTAATAAGCTCTAATTTTCGCATTCTTTTCGTAATGAAGTAGGTTTTATATTGTGCGTATTGTGCGTGAAATGTATCTACAAGCGAATCGTTAAAATCGCTGCCATCTTGCTTATAGAAAAATACAGCACTCAATGTTTCATTGATATTAACACCAAGCAATTCTCCAAAAGTTGAGAATCCAACAACAGGAAAATCGTTAAACATTCTCATTGAAGCAAGTTTTTGAGTATTGTTTAGTCGTCTTAAAATGCAGTCATTAAATATAGCTGCGAGAGGCTTTGGCTTATTGCGTGCAAACATTTCATAATCTTTGCGAGTAGATTCTATCAAATCAGTCCTCTTTAAAAGTAGCAATTCCTCACCTTTATCCACATCGCAATAAAGCCCTATTGTGCGATTTTGTAAATCAAAGTTTGCCACTGAACGCACATAGATTTCATCTTTTATTTTGACACCAAAAGTGTATTCTTGCATATAATCTGGGATTTTTTCGGCAGCACAATTAAAATGCGCGCTCAATGCGTCTACAACATTTACTGATGAATAGGTTTTTGTATCTAAAAAATCTGTAATAACGCGAGTTTTTACATTGCCATCAAGCACTACAAATTGAGTATTTGTTGGACTAAAGTTTTGTGTTTTAAAGATTCCAAAATGATAATTATGCTGCAATTTTACATAGGTAAGCACCGCTACACCTTGCACGATAGTATTGTTATTAAAAATATATGTATTTTTAAAATCAAGCTTACCGCCAGCACTCCCTCCAACATAAAAACAAGGAAGTTTCCCCGCATTATAAATAGCCTCCATTAAAAAGCTTTCACTACCACTAAGCCCATCCACAAGCACATAACCCAAAGTATCTGTATGTGTTGCCTTGAAAGGCAGATTCACTTTCCTTACCTCTCCTTCAAGCTGTGCTACTTGTGCCTGTGTATCCGCAACATCTTGATGAAGAGGCATGGTATGCACATGCACATGCTCTACCATAGTAGCCCCAAAAAGCATGATTGCAATGCCATCTCCATCCATACCATTTCCATAAAACTTATCGCATGGCTTTAGTGAATCTTGACTACACAATAAACCAGATGAACTTGCCAGAATAACAACACAATCACTTGGCAATGTGCTTTTTATCTTACGCGCAACACCAGCAAAATCTATATTTGGCATAAGATAGCCAATGGCTAATTTTGGCTGTATTGTGAGGTTGCTTAAACGTTGCTCTACCTCATTGCTTTTTAAATAAAAACTTTGGACATGCTCTACATGTTGCTCTTTTTGCTGCTTCTTTTTAAAACCAAACATATTATTCCTTATTAAAAATTTAAAAAATAAATTACAGAATCTAATTGTTGCTATAACACAAGAATGGCAACCCAAACGCATTATTATAGATTTGGCAACCTAAGCTATGAAAATATTGTAGTTGTAGAATCTCCATAGATCCCAACTACATGCTTATTAACTTTTGTAAAAATGGGCTATCCTATTTGGATTACAATCATTTATGTTTTATCTAATCCCACGACAACATAAAGATTCTATAATTTGCAATAAAATTGTAACAATTTTTTGCATTATATATTATAGGATACTTGTGCTACATTGTGTAGTATTTTATATGAAAATAAAATATAATTGTTACTATTTAATACACTAACATACGATAACAATCCACTTACCACACTATTCTTTTATTATAGACAATGCAGACAAAGAATATTTACAAACAAGATTCTAGAAACATTTCAGAATCTAGTTCAAAAGTTTCTAAATTTGTTTCAGATTTTAGCTTTTCAGTTTCCAATTTACTTTAGATTCTGGTTTTAGATTCCATTCATTTGCTTTTTTTATGGATTGCTACAATTTTACTAATGCAGAATCTAGTTCATGGCAGAGAAAATGAGCAAAGTAAAGAAAAAAGATGGGAAGCAGCAAACAAGCCACTAATAAAATGGATTGCTTCGGCTTTGCCTCGCAATGACGGAGGGGTGGATTTTGAATTAGACTTAGAATCTATGTCGATAGATTCTGATTGGTTTTTAGTTGCTGCATTTTCACTAAAAAGGCATTCTAAATAACGCTTTTTGTGAATGCAAATAAAATTATC
>X347_Brown_Bear__coassemble_1528_pt1 | contig 15118 bp, 13 predicted proteins | sample X347_Brown_Bear__metabat2_high_PE_010 | metagenome-assembled genome bin X347_Brown_Bear | reverse complement strand
TATAACTATGCGTTTTAAATAGGGTAGGGCAGTATTAAAGCGTAAAAAGAATTTTTTAAATACAGCCATAAATATTATGTGGCAATTCAAAATGATAACAAAAGCATTTTAAGTGTGCTAATTTATTGTTAGAAATGCTTTTTATCTTGTGTTATATTATTGCTCTATCTCAACATATACATGACCATCGTCTGTATGTCTTGCTGTATAGTGTATGGTATTTTCCTCGCTTTCACCTGTTTTTGTATGTGTTATCTTAGCCATAGCTTGGCATGTAACTTGTTTCTTTGCCTCATTTTTTTCATTAGTAGCAAAACCACTAAAGCTTACACTAATTTCTTTAGCACTATTGCCAAACATTTTTTCTAAACCTTCTTTGACTATCTTCTCTAGCAAATTTTTAACATCTGTGTCATTACAGCTTGGCATGCTATTGCCGCAACCAAAAATAAACATTCCTGCTATACATAAACTTGCAATTTTTAAAAATTTCATAACATATCCTTTCAAAAAAATTAACCTAAATATTAACCTACACACCGAGCTGCATAAGCATCATATTGACCTTATTTAAATTATCAATCTTAATGCCTTTATACACAAAAAATAAATCTGCAATAACCCATACAAATCCAACAATGACAAATAAGCTTGCTATCTTTGCTATACCTAAACCTATATCACCTTTATAGAATCTATCTATGCTAATACAACCACCTAAAAGACCACATATAAGTCCTGTAGTTGGATTTTTCAACTGAATTGCCGAAAGCATAATCATCTTATCCTCTGGCAACTTTTTTAGCCTTTCTTGCACTCCGACAAGCGTGTCTTCTGACAAGAGATTTTGCCATGTAGATGTGAGTATCATTAATTGACCTGAATCCATATTAATCCTTTGCGAAAATAAACTAAAGAGAGCAAATTTTACAAAAAAAAAAAAACAAGTCAAGCGTTATTAAATATTTATTTACAATTTTTAAAAATAGCCATTAGGTTGTATAAATTAGTTCTATATAAGAATAAAATTTCACATTTTGCCTTAACATATTTATAATTTTTTACTTATAATCAATATTTACCAAACACATTAATAATATTTAAATGTTTTATAAAGCTAGCATTAGGGTTTTGTAATTTGTATAATTTATTTAGGTTAAATAAAAACACAAGAAATTATAAAAACAACTAAATGTTTTTATAACTATGCGTTTTAAATAGGGTAGGGCAGTATTAAAGCGTAAAAAGAATTTTAAATACAGCACTCTCTAGTAAATTTTAATCCTTTGCAATACAAAACAGAAATTTAAAGTTTTGATAATGGCACTTGCATTCCATCATAAAGATTCTTATATATATCCTCACCCATGAGAGATTTTGCTATTTCTAGTCCAAAAAGAATTGCAGTTGCTGGTCCTGCAGAAGTAATAATATTATCTCTAACCACTACGGCTTTATTTAATCTTGTTGCATTTATGCCTTCTTCGCAGCCCGGATAGCATGTAAATTCTTTTGATAATACGCCAGCCTTATGCAATACAATAGGAGAGGCACAAATAGCTGCTACAATTTTTCCTTTTGAATGTAGCGTTTGAATGATTTGCAAGATTTTTGCATTATTTGCAAGATTTTGCATACCCTCAAACCCACCAGCAAGTGCAATGCCATCAAGCATTTCAGAATCTATATTTTCAAGTGCAATCTCCGCTTTTATCTCAATGCCATTTGCACCCTTTACATTACAAGAGCCTTGCAATCCAGCTATTAGCACTTCCACGCCAGCACGTCTCAAGACATCTACTATGCCAATAAACTCCGCTTCTTCAAAACCCTGTGCCAATGGAACTAATACTCGTTTCATAACAACTCCATTAAAATAAGATAAACTTTACAAAAAAGTTTAAAAATAATATATCAATAAATCATAAATAAAAAATAATTTCAATATATCAAGCCAAAATACTAAGATTATTAAAATCGCCACAATATTATAAATGATACTTAAGCTTTGCTAAGATTCTAAGCTTACAGATTCTATATAGATTAGTAATATTTTTTAAGCTTATTTATCATTTTGTTTAGTAATTTTATGGATTTTGAAATAAAAATTTAAAATCTTATAAATACTTTATAGAATAATTTTTTGCATAATATATAAATTACATATCCAAATAAACTAAAGTTTTATATAAGTGATTATAAATTTTATCAATACTAAATCCTTAAAAATAGAGAATACAAATATAAAGCCCCATAATGCCTAAAATCAATTAAAAACAAATACTAGCGTTTTTGTAAAATCAGTATTGATAATCTATTGCCCTGCATTATTGCTTGTAGTATGTTTTGCTTTTTCTACTGCCTTAATTAATGCACGCGTTATACTTCCTTGCACTCCATGCTCATCGCAATGCAGTAGTGCTTCTGCTGTAGTGCCACCGGGGCTTGTTACTAGATCTTTTATTTCTTGTGGGCTTTTTTCCTCCAATAGCTTTGCAACACCTTCAAAAGTCTTTTGCACTAGTCTTTGGCTTATATCAAGCTTTAATCCCTGTTGCACTCCAGCATTTATTAGTGCCTGTGCGACAAGCCCTAATAGTGCTGGACTACTACCATTTGTAGCAATGCCTGCAATAAGTTCCTGCTCATTTGACACAAACTCGCAACCACCAAAGCTAGATACAAAACTTACAATTTGCTTTTGAATATCTGCATTTTTATTATCTTGTGCTTCTTGTATGTTGTTATTATCTATCATAATATCTAAAGCCCTGCCTACTTCTTTTATAGTCTTGCTATTAGCACCATTTTGCCTCCATAGCACAGCACTAGAGCTTAATCCATAATGTGCGCCAATATTTGGCATAATTAACGCATAATGATATGATTGTATATGATTGTGTAGTGTATGTGCGTTAATTCCAGCCAATACACTATATACAATTTGTGCGCGTCCATGGAATAAAAAAGAATCTAAATTGTATGGCTTGCAAGCTAGTAAAATTATCTTATTATCACATTCAATATCATAAGTAGTTTTATAGGTAATATCATTTAGAAACTCACTGCGATTTATTCTCATAATATCTGTAAGCCAAGATTCTATCTTTTGTGGTGCTCTACCTGCAATTACAATATTTTTTATACCAAGACAATCCTTGCTTTGTCGTAATAATCCACCCAAAATTGCCTTTGCCATATTTCCATAGCCTACTACTATTAACTCCATAAACATTCCTTTATTAGCAAAATACACACAATCATAACATGTTTTTATGTATTTTTTAAGGTTTATGCTTATTAATATTAGAATCTTAAGAGATTTTTTATTACAGATTCTATGTGCTTGACTTGTTTTTTTTTTTTTGTAAAATCGCCAAACTTAACATAATCTAATAATGGAGAGATAATAATGGGTCTTTTAAAGAAAATGTTTAAAAGCAAAACGCAAGATACATATAACACAAGCTTGGCAGATACAAAAACAGGTGAATATCCGTCATTTTGTGCGAGTGCAGCAAATAATGATTCTATATTTACACATTTTAGAACAAATAAGATATACAAGCAAATCCTTGAGCATGTTAATGATGAAATGGGGCAGAAATATCTTGATGTGATATTGCAATCAAAGCTTTTTAATGAGGAAAATTTTACTTCATTTCAGAAAAATGATTGGTATGGTGGAGCTAGTATTAGATATTATGAAGAAATAGGTTATATGTGTCCTTCAACCTTGCGTTATATCAAGGTATTATCAGATTTAATAGAGAAGTTTGGCGATTTAAATGGTAAAGATATATGTGAAATTGGTGTAGGTTATGGCGGTCAGGCGCGTATCATTATGGCAATGTTTAATCCTAAGAGCTATACATTTGTTGATTTAGATTCTGTATTATCACTTACCAAAAAATATCTTTCAAATTTTAATGATATATCTACAAAGCTGTCTTTTATGCGTATGGAAGATTTGCAGAAAAGTGATTATGATTTGTTTATAAGTAATTATGCTTTTAGTGAGCTTAGATCAAATATACAAGATGTGTATATAGAAAAGATTGTAAAAAATTCTAAACATGGATATATTACATTTAACAATATCGCACCGCAAGGCTTTAATTATCCATTAGAAAAATATGCAGAAGTGCTAGATAAAAAGATAGAGATTCTAGAAGAGATTCCATGTAGTCATCCACTTAATAAAATTATAGTATGGTAAATATATCTAAGTTTATTTAAGAGTTATTGTGATAAATAAATGCTTTTTTAGTGCGGCATTTTATAAATACTTTTATAATCAAAACACAAGATTAAAAAGCATTAGCATTACAATAATGGCTATATTCTTATAGAATAATAAACTTTTATCTCTAAACTATTCCATTAATGTAAATTTTTATTTCAAAAATACAATAAGTTTAATATGCAAAATATAAGCAAGCCAGAATCTATATTAATTTATTTTAAATTCGCTTAAATTTTAATACTACATGCTTTTTAGCCTAGCAATTTCATCTCGTAATTGTATTGCAACCTCAAAGTCTAGCCGCTTGCTTGCCTCTAGCATTTTTGCTTTTAATTCTTTAATAATATGCTCTCTCTCTTTTGCTGGAATCTTTTTTTGCTTACTTGCTTTATTATATACCTTTGCACTATCTTCTAGTCGCAACTCTTCTTCTACATTGCGATTTACTGATTTTGGCGTTATATTGTGCTGTTTATTAAACTCTTCTTGCTTTTTGCGTCTATATAAAGTTGTATCCATAGCAGCACGCATTGATTTTGTAATTTTCTCTGCGTATAAAAGCACCTTGCCATTTACATTTCTTGCTGCTCTACCCATTGTTTGTATTAAACTTGTTTCACTGCGTAAAAAGCCCTCTTTATCAGCGTCCATAATTGCCACAAGACTTACTTCTGGCAAGTCCAATCCCTCACGTAAAAGATTTATACCAACCAATACATCAAACACACCTAAACGCAAATTTCGTATTAAATGATTGCGTTCTATAGCATCAATTTCGCTATGCAAATATTCTATTTTTATCCCCTCTTTGGCATAATATTTTGCTAGTTCTTCACTCATTTTTTTTGTCAAAGTAGTGATTAATACTCGCTCTTTTTTTGCAACTCTCAATCGTATTTCTTGCAATAAATCTTTAACTTGAGTATTAGAATCTCGCACTTCAAATTCAGGATCAAGCAGTCCTGTTGGACGAATGATTTGCTCACATATATTTTCATTGCTTAAATCAAGCTCTAGTTTTGCTGGTGTGGCAGATACAAAAAGAAAATGGGCTTTTTTGTGGATAAACTCATCAAATTGCAAAGGGCGATTATCAAGTGCGCTTGGGAGACGAAATCCATACTCAACTAGCACTTCCTTGCGACTTCTATCACCTGCATACATGCCTCCAAATTGAGGCAAACTCACATGACTTTCATCAACAATTAATAAATATGGTTTATTTTTACATTCAAAGTAATCAAGCAAAGAAAAAGGAGTCTCACCTGGATTTTTACCCGTTAAATGTCTTGCATAATTTTCAATGCCCTTACAGATTCCATTCTCTTTTATCATTTCAAGGTCAAATTCTGTGCGGGCTTTAAGCCGCTCATACTCTACCATGCGATTTTCTAATTCATAGAATCTTAATCTCTCTTGTAATTCTTGTTCTATATTTTGTATTGCTATTTTAAGTCTATTTTCCCCTACAATAAATTGATTTGCTGCATAAAGCACATAAGATTGCAAAGTCTTTACTAAATTATTATCAAGAGATTCTAAAACCTGTATTTGTTCTATTTCATCACCAAAAAATTCTATACGAATAAACTCAACTTCATTATATGCTGGAAAAATATCAACAATTTCACCTCTCACACGAAAGCAGCCTCTCTCAAAGCTAGTTTCATTGCGTGTGTATCCCATTTCTACAAGCTTTGTTAAAAGCTCTTTTTGTCGGTAGTTTTTTCCAACTTCAAGTTTTTCTATCATGGTTAGATATTCTTGCGGATTTCCAAGTCCATAATTTGCCGATACGCTAGCTATCACAATAACATCATCATAGGCAAGCAATGAGGTAGTGGCAGAAAGTCTTAGCCTCTCTAGTTCATCATTAATTGAGCTATCCTTTTCTATAAACAAATCCCTACGCGGAATATAGGCTTCAGGCTGATAATAATCAAAGTGGCTAATAAAATATTCAACATGATTATGGGGAAAAAAACTCTTAAACTCGCTATAAAGTTGAGCGCATAATGTTTTATTATGACTCATAATTAATGTTGGCATATTAAGCTTTTGTATTACATTTGCCATACTAAATGTTTTGCCGCTTCCTGTAACGCCTATTAGCGTATTGTATTTTGCATTATCTTTTATTTGCTTGCAAATAGATTCTATTGCTTGCGGTTGGTCGCCTGCTGGTTTATAATTTGAGCATAAATTAAAAAGATTTTTTTTCATGAATATACCTTTTTTGGCTACAATTATACTTAAAATTTATTGCCCTTCAAGGAGAAGTCATGCAAAATCATAATGAATCATTGCAACATAACACAACAATGGCAAATCATACAGAACCTAATAGTTTGCTAAAGAGGGAAAAAGAAAACGCTGGCTTGCTTACATTGGTTAATGAAGTAAAACACTTATTTGACACAAAGCATACTAAAAAAATAGAGGATTTAGAGTTTAAGCTTTTAGAAAAAGAAGAGTTAATATCTCAAATGGGACTTGAGATAAGCACGCTTAAAGCACAGCATGAGGAAAAAGATATAGAAATATATAGAATGCGAGAAGAAATAAATGAGAGCAAAAGGTCATTAGAACAACTTGTAGCTACTTTAAATAGAACTCAAGATTAAGGTTATGGGCAAAATTTATGGATAGTATAAAAATAAATGGTGAAATAAATTTGCAATCTCCTATCATACAAGAAGATTCCATTTCAAATGCCAATAATTTTAAACAGCTATCTACCCCTACACAGAATCTAAATGCAATACAACAGCAAAGTATAGAAAGAGAAGTTCCAACGCATCTTACCATACAGGTTGAGCATCGTAAATTTTGTCTAAGTTTGGAAAAACTTGATAGCGTATGCCGAAAAAAGATAATGAATATATTTGAGCAAAAGCAGTATTCCCTAGAAGAGTTACTTACCCTTTTTGTAACGACACTAAGAGACCAAAGTGCCGCAGAGCAAGAGCTAGTAAATATTTTATCGCTATTAGAATCTAAATCTTAAAATGTGCTTTATTTTAGTTGCAATAATTGGCAGAAATCTTAATCCGCTTACTTATTACACGCATGATAAAATTAAGCTTTACGATATTATGCAAGTTAGTTTGCGTGGCAATAATGAGCTTGGCATTGTTATGGAAATACTAGGCAATAAAAAATTTGATTTTGAACCACTTGAAGCAAAAAAATCACCACTATGTTACACAGAAACACAGCTTTCTCTATTGCCATTTATAAGCCATTATTATATGCAAAGTATTGGCATTGTAGCTCAAATCTTTACAACTTGCAAAAATATACAACAAGATTCTATAAAACAAAATAAAGTAGAAAAAATAGATTATGAAAGCAGCTTAAAAACCCTATCAAACGAGCAGCAAATCGTATTTGAAACATGCAAAAAGCAACCCTTAAGCCTTATATTTGGTGCAACAGGAAGTGGCAAAACAGAAATCTACTTTCATGCTATCGCAGAATGTTTGAAGGAAGGCAAGCAGGCATTACTCCTTATGCCAGAAATATCCCTAACACCACAAATGCAAAAACGTCTTAATGCTGCATTTCCAAATCTATCAGATACATGGCATAGCAAGCGAACTCTAGCACAAAAGCAAAAAATATTAGAATCTTTACAGCAAGGCACATTGCGTATTATCGCAGGGGCAAGAAGTGCTTTGTTTTTACCTTTTGAAAATCTAGGGCTAATTATTGTAGATGAAGAGCATGATGATTCCTATAAATCAAATAGCCAACCAAAATATAATGCAAGAGATCTTGCCATGCTTTTAAGTAAAAAAGGAATTAGAGTGATTCTAGGAAGTGCTACGCCATCGCCAAAAAGTTATTATCTTGCTAAAAAGAACAATTACTTGCTTTGTTTGCATAATAAATTTCATGAAAGCACCTTTACATTACACTATGATAATAGCGAGCAAATAGGCATTAGCCCACAAATTATTTATGCTATACAAAATACCCTTGCCAAACAACAGCAAATTGTAATATTCTTGCCAACAAGGGCTAATTTTAAGATTCTAATATGCAGGCATTGCAGACAAAAGATTCTATGTCCAAATTGCAGTATTACACTAAGTTTGCACTCAAAGAAAAATGCCCTTGTATGCCATTATTGCAATTTTACTACAAGGATTCCAGATACATGTAGTGCATGCGGTAGTGGCATGTTAAGTGGTATGCGTATGGGGACAGAGGAATTTAAAAAAGAGCTTACAGAGGCTTTGCTAGCATATAATTTATCCCCAAATATATCCATTTTTGATAGAGATAATATCACAACACAAAGAAAGCTTACAAAGCTATTGCATTCATTTGAAAAACATGAGATAGATATTCTCATTGGCACACACATGATTGCAAAAGGGCATGACTATCCAAATGTTGGACTTAGCATTATTGTGGGGATGGATTATATGTTGCAAATCCCAGATTATAGGTCTCATGAAACAAGCTTTTCATTGCTATATCAAGTGGCAGGCAGAAGCGGGAGAAAGGGGCATGGAGATATATTAGTGCAAACAAAAGATTCTCAAATTATCCATGAATTATGGGGAGATTATACAAAGGTTTTGTGTTACTTAATGTCGGCTAGAAATCCACTTTATCCGCCATTTTGTCGTTTTGCGTTGTTGCGTTTTGGACATAGTAGCGAGCAAATAGCAAGAAACCTAGCACAAGATTTTGCCACACTCTTGCAGAAAGCATATAATGAAAATATTTGTAAATTTGAAATTGTAGGCGTTAGCGAAGCAGGTGTATTTAAGGTAAAGAAAAAATATTATTATCAGATTCTATTGCGTTCATATAATAATTTAGCATTACAAAAAGCATTGCAACATGCCCTATGCCATGCAACAAAAGATATGCAAAACTGCATAGATATAGATATAGATCCACTTAGTTTCTAACCAATTTTTATAATTATATAAATCAAAATTTTAATAATTCTATATACTTTAATCCCATTAAAACATATATAAGGCTTTTTTATAATTTCTTGACTTAAATCTTTAAGGTTATATAAACAAAAAAGAGTAGTTTTACAGAATGTTTGAAATATTATTAAGGGGCATTTTTAGGCTTAAAAGTTTGTATTATAAATTTAACCCCCATTTAATTCATTACTTTCAATATGCAATTAGCGTGCAAGCCAAAAAAGCAAAATATCTAAAATTTACGTCTTTTAGAATCTTCTACAGAATCTAATGCCATTTTAGAAACTTCATTTGCTACTTCATTGTTTCTTGTGGCAATGTTTGTATTTTCTTGAGTTATGCTCTCAAGCTGCGTAACTGCCGAGTTTATTTGATTAATACTTGATACTTGCTCCTTAATAGATTCTGACATATCATTAATGCCTTGCACAAGCATATTGGTATTTGCCTCAATCTCACCAAGACTTTTTGATGTCCTCTCTGCAAGCTTTCTAACCTCATCAGCAACTACTGCAAAGCCTCTTCCATGCTCTCCTGCCCTTGCTGCCTCAATTGCGGCATTTAGGGCTAGCAAATTAGTTTGATCTGCAATATCTTTTATAATATCTATCACATTTTTAATATCTGCACTTTGGATAGTTACCTCATTTGTTTTTTCGTCAATATTCTGCATAGAGCTTGTGATTTCCTCAATGGAAGCTGCTGTCTCTTGTAGGCTTGCTGTTTGTGAATTCATAGAATCTGCTAGAGTATTCATAGAATCTCTAAGGCTTTGAGATTTATTTTGTAGATTTTCGCCCAAATTTAGTTGCACTTTTAGAATCTTGCTAATCTCATCACCCATGTGATTTACGCCATTGAAAAGCTCTTGCATAATTCCATTTAAATGTGAGCTATCAACTCGCTTTGTGAAATCGTTATTTGTATATGTTTTTAAAACTTCCTGAACTTGTGCTATATTGGCATAAAATGTTTGCAGTAGGTCGTTTAAAATTCTTTGCAACTCAATTAGATTTGGATTATGCGGTGCAGATTCAATACGCAAGCGTAAAAATCCACTACTAGCCTTTTTAGCAATCATAGCAGTTTCTTGAATCATGGCATTATCTTTTTCTAAGCCAGCTTGCACCTTTTGAATATTTTGATCCAAAACACGCGACATTTCTCCAAATTCATCTCTATTTTTGATAGCAATTGGTTTAATCTCTCTTGTTTCATTATTAATGTATGCACAAAATGAAATAATACCCTCTCGTATAGTCTTTAATGGTCCAACAATTCCCCAAATAACCGCAAAGGATAAAAAAGTAAAAATCGCAACTGCACCAAGTAGCATAGTAATCATAAGCGTATCTATAAAGTGCATAGAATCTGCGGCATGTTGTGTAAGCCAATGAGATAGATTATCTAATTTATTGGAGGCTTCTTTACGCATGCTAGCATTGCGTTTTGCATAATCATCCATCCCCTTAATCCCAGAAGTTTGTGTAGCATTTATACGCGCCTGCATGGTGTCTTGCAAAGCTTTGATATAAGCCTCAAAGCTTTTAATCACATCATTTGACATTGCTATACTCTCTTTAGTGAAAAATGTAGTTTGCAGAGTTCGTAAATCTGCTACAACCTCATTTAGAGTTGCGATAAAGTCTTGATATGCTGCTATTGAGCGATCATTTTGATAAAAAAGTTGCCCGCCACTTAAAAACTTCATTTGCACTTTTGTTATGGTTTCATTTTGCTCCAAACGCTTTAGGGCTTTATTGTTTTCACTATTGAAAATACTATAAATGATTATAAAAATAATTGCCAAAAAAATTGGAAATAGTCGCAATCGCCATCTAACGCTCATGTTGTTTAACATTGCCTTCTCCTCGCACCCTTAAATTTTCATTAAATGCAAAAACTTGATTGCAATTATAGAAAAATTTTCCTTAATCTAAGTTTTTATTATGAAAATTTTTATATTTTTACCCTACATTTATTATATTTTATTAGAGCTATTTATGCAATAAATCCACACAGATTCTAATACAATGCACATTTTTAATCATGTGTAACATAAATCTTAAAATAATGAAATATTTGCCACAATCTAGTGCAGTGTTTCAAAAAATACACGATTTGCCATACCGCTAAATTGTCGTATTCCAAGCGTTTGCAAAGAAAGCTCTATGGCATTTATAACAAATGAGATTTCATGTAGTGGCACATAACCCATGTGGTTTATTCTAAAAATCTTATCTTTTAGCCTATCTTGTCCGCCTGCAATATTAATATTGTAATGAGTTTTTAGAATCTTTATAATATCTTTTGCATGTATAGAATCTACGACACTCATGCTACTGGCTGGCACTTTTGGATAAATATGCAAATCAATTGATTGAAGTGCCATGCGTGTGGCATGTGATATGGCTTTACTATATTGATAAATATCTGTTAGTTGCAAGTTATTTTCTTTAAGCATATCAAAATAGGCTTTCACACCGATTATAATGGAGGTTGTAGCAGTGTATGCTGTTGTATTTTTGCGTTGATTTTTTAACTCTTTTGAAAGGTTGAAATAATAACCACAAGGATTTTCCTCGATAAATGAAATAGCTTGCTTGCTTAATCCAATAAATGCTAATCCGGGGGGTAACATAAAAGCTTTTTGGCTACCACCAATTAATGCATCAATATGCGTTGTATCAATATGCTCTACACCCATAGCAGTAATAGCATCCGCTATTACAAAAATATCTTTATTGTGCTGTTTAACAATTTTTGCAATATCTTTATATGGGTGAGCTAAACCCCCAGCCGATTCACAAATCTGAAAACAAATACATTCAATATCTGCGTGTTCCTCTAATGCTTGCTTAATAGATTCTATATTTACAGGCGTATCCCATTCATTTGTAATTTCAATTACCTCTCTACCTATTGCGCGACCTATACTTCCGAAACGTTCCCCAAACTTACCACTATTTACACTTAGAATCTTGCGTGATGAAAAATTAAAAACGCAAGCCTCCATAGCACCAGTTCCACTGCTTGCAAGCATGAGTATTTCTGGCATTTGAAGCATTTCAATTAAATGTTTCCTTGCATTTTCAAAAATAGATTCAAATTCTGCTGTTCTGTGATGTAATGTTGGATTAGACATAGCGTTTCGTATGAATTCTGGAGTGGGTGTTGGACCTGGAGTAAAAAGAAGTGATTGTGTTATAAGTTTTGAATACTTTGTTTCCATTTTTTCCCTTTTTGCAAAAAATATTTAGAAGTATAGCAGAAATTATGAATGCAGTTAAGTAAAATGTAGTATGCTTGCAAACAGACAAACCTCATTTATTTTGGTTTGCAATTTTAAAAACAAGGAAATCACAATGAGTATTGGAATATTTTTTGGAAGTGATAACGACACCACAACTGATGTGTGCGAAAGATTAGCAAAAAGACTAGGCGGCGCAGAACTTATTAATGTAGCTGATGCTGATGCAAATGCTATTGAAAATTTTGATTCAATCGTGCTAGCAAGCTCAACATGGGGCGATGGAGAATTACAGAGCGATTGGGAAAGCTATGCAGAAACACTTAGTGGTGCAGATTTTAGTGGCAAAAAAGTTGCATTATTAGCGCTTGGTGATGCTGATAGCTATGGTAGCACTTTCTGTGATGCGCTTTATCATTTATATAATGTTGCAAAAGGTGCAACAATAGTTGGACAAACTTCAACAGATGGTTATGAGTTTGATGAATCTAAAGGTGTTATGGATGGTAAATTCGTTGGTTTGGCAATTGATGAGGTAAATCAAGATGACAAAACAGATGAAAGACTTGATGCTTGGGCAGCACAATTAAAGGGAGCAGGTTTCTAGAATTTTAGTAAAGACTTTACTAATAAATATAGAAAATCAGCAAAATTAGGCTTTTATATCTTATTTAATGTATCGCCCTTGATAGTGGCGTTACATTAAAACTCCACAAACAAATATTTAGATTCTAGAATTTTCATGTTGAATGCAAATGTTTTATCTTGTTTAAAGATTAAGCTAGAAGCTTAATCTTTTTAGGACTTGATATAATAAAAATTTAGATTCTAAATTTTTGCTATTTTTGGTGAAACAAAAAATCTGGCTTAGATTCTAAAAGATGTAGCACTAACGTTTAATTATGATAAATATTAGAATCTAGGGCTTGTTTAGAATCTAGAATTTATTATAAAAATCTTATTAGTTATTTTCATTCATTATAGAATCTATTATTATTCTAAAAAGGCATAACCTGTTTTTGGTTCAATAGCAATATAAATATTACCAACAAGAATGCGTTGTAAGCCTTGTGGCTCATGTATGCGTAATCCGCATAAAATACTTCCATAGTCATTGAAATAAAAGCGAAAGGTATCTCTCTCTTGACAAGTTATCGATGTGTGTAGTGCAAGCGTTTGAATTTTTGTAGTTTCATGCAATCTAAAATCAATAAGTGCATTATCTTTACAGAATCCTGTAATATTGCTATTGTTATAGCCGCTTAGACATTGTGTCGAGCCAACATGCAATGCTACAATATCGCCTGCAAGAGGACGTCTATCAAAATCTGTTGTGCTTGCAAAACGCGGTGTATCCCTATAAATTGAGAGACTATTTTTTGTATAAATACCGCTTGTGTGAAATTGTAATTGCCAATAAAATGGTGTATTATTTGTTATTAATCGTTTAGAATCTACACGAGCAAATTCATAAATATCCCCAAATCCCACATAACCCAACTTTGAGTGGTCTATTAAGGCTAACATTCTTGTTCTCTGCAAAGCATAAAGTGTTGTGAGTGCGGCTTGAGTATTATTTGTTGTGCTAAAAGAATAGGCAAACCAAGTTGTGTTGGCTAGTATGCCTATTATTAGCAGAGTATATATAACTTCAATAAGTTTCATAATTTTTAGCCTTACTTAAAGATTCTAAATTTCATATTTTACTAGTTATCTAATTTTTGATACAACATTAAAAATATAAACACTATAAAACATTATATAGAAATAATATGCAATTTGCCTATAACACCAACTCACAACGCATTTTAGATTCTAAAAACTTGCTATATTTGTGCTTTAAAATCTAGCTTTTTATTTTAATCTTTTTTTAAAAGAAATATCTAGCCTAAATTCTAAAATATTTTCAGAATCTATCTTTTCAGATTCTATAACCATTTCAGAATTAACTACCTCCGTCATGAGCTAGATTTTGCGTTAGCAAAATCGTGGCAATCCACAGAAAAAGCAAACGCAATGGATTCTATGATAGAATCTAAAATAGTTTCAGAATCTATTTTTTAGGTTTCTAGGTTTAATTTAAAATCTCACGCAGAATCTAAATTATTAAAATGCACCCCAAGCCCTTCGCCCACCCAAAGTGGCAGGGAATCTAGAATCTGAAGTAAGTGAAAATCTGTTTTATCGTCATGAGTTAGGGAGTAAAACAACTAAAACAATCTATCTTTATTTTAGATTCTAAAGACCAATCAGAATCCGCCATTTCAAAATCTAGCCACTCCGTCATGAGCTAGACTTGCATAGCAAGTCGTGGCAATCCACAATAGGTTAGAATCTAAAATAGAATTAGAATGGCTAGATTCTGAAATTGCTTTTAATTCTATATTGGCAGTTGAGTAAAATATATTTTGTTACAATAAACTAGATTCTTGCTTAGCAAAATCTTGGCAATCTACTTTTTTAGAATCTAGCCTATCATTATTGAAAGAAGCATTGCAAAAAGCCACAGCCTTGCGGGAATCTGTATTTTTAGAAACTAGCTTGAAGTATATTGCATTGTTTGTTTTTTCTGTAGATTACCACGCTAGCTTACTCTCACTAGCTCATTACGGAGAGGGCTAGATTCTGAAATAATTTGCTTGCAATGATGAATAAGGGTTGATTTTT
>X347_Brown_Bear__coassemble_1524_pt1 | contig 15225 bp, 9 predicted proteins | sample X347_Brown_Bear__metabat2_high_PE_010 | metagenome-assembled genome bin X347_Brown_Bear | reverse complement strand
AGACTAGCTCATGACGGAGGGAGTAGATTCTGAATTTGCTTGAGAATTCAGAATCTTTAAAAGTTGAACTTATTAAAAGAAAAAATTAGCAACTATAAGTTGAAATAAACTCAAATGGATGAGGTCTTGCCTCCCAGGGCCAAATTTCTGTTTCAAATTTATAAGCCTTATAAACCTGTAAAAACTCTTCACTAAAAACATTGCCTTGTTTTAAATATTCTCTATCTGCAAGCATTTCTTCAATAGCACTTCGCAAAGTGTGTGGAAGCTGCTTAATCCCCTTATCTCTAATCTCATCAAGACTTAACTCAAATAGATTAATATCCATAGGCTCGCCCGGCTCAATCTTATTGCAAATGCCATCAAGTCCAGCCATAAAAAGACTTGCAAAAGCAAGATAGGGATTGCTTGAGCTATCTGGGAATCTAAATTCCATTCTCTTTGCTTTTTCGCCTTGATTATATGGAATCCTAACGCTTGCACTTCTATTTTGTGCTGAATATGTAAGAATGCTTGGTGCTTCAAAACCGGGGATAAGTCGCTTATATGAGTTTGTGCTGGCATTAGTGAAAGCTGCCACACTCCTTGCATGCTTCAATACACCTCCTAAAAAATGTAAAGCTGTTGTGCTAAGTCCTTGATATTTATCCCCAGCAAAGCAGTTTTTGCCATCTTTCCAAATGCTAATATGCACATGCATTCCGCTGCCATTATCGCCATAAAGAGGCTTTGGCATAAATGTTGCTGTTTTGCCATTTAAGTGAGCTACCATTTTTACAACATATTTTAACTTCTGAACATTATCTGCTGCTTCAATCATATTTCCAAAACGCACGCCAATTTCACATTGACCTTGAGCCACTTCATGATGCACTACAAAAGTTTCTAATCCCACTTGATTAAGAACTTTAACCATTTCGGCACGAATATCTACTAAAGAATCCACAGGAGCAACAGGAAAATATCCACCCTTTAATCCCGGTCTATGACCAATATTGCCTCCACCCTCAAAAGTTCTATCTCTATTCCACTCACCATCCTCTGTATCAACTTCATAATATTGGCAATTTATAGAATCACGCATTTTAATACTATCGAAAACAAAAAATTCATTCTCTGGTCCAAAATACGCACTATCGCCTATACCCAAATCAACCAAATGCTGCATAGCTCGCTTTACAATGCTTCTTGGACATTTTTCGTATGGTTCGTTTTTATAAATATCCCAAATATCGCAGAAAACAACGATAGTAGTATCAGCAGTGAAAGGATCAATAAAGTATCGCACAGGATCTGGAATAAGTATCATATCAGATTTATTAATAGGTTGCCATGCGGCAAGACTTGAGCCATCAAATGGTATGCCTACACTAAAAGTATCAAAATCAATAGCAGACATAGAAAAGCTTATATGATGCCAAGTCCCCTTTATATCAGTGAATCTAAAATCCACAAATTCCACTTCATTTTCTTTACAGAATTTAAAAAATTCCTCAATATCTTTGTATTCGTTGTGTGTGCTAGCCATAGCAAGACTCCTATTTATGATTAAGTTGGAATTGTAGCATTTTACATAGAATAAAAAATAAATAAATACAAAATGTAATAATATGGCTATATTAATTTATCATACAACAAACTCATGGTTTAGAATCTTTTTAAAGTTAATATCAAAAGTTTGTTATATTAAAATAGCTTGATATAAATCAAACTTTGCTTAAGGTTTGAGAATTTATTAAACTCTACAAACAATATTTCGTATCATTTAGCTTGCATTTTGTGCTATTTTGATAATCTTTTCTACTATTTGCGGATCTTCTAGCGTGCTTACATCTTGTTTTACAGATTCATTTCTTGCAATTGCTTTTAAGATTCTACGCATAATTTTACCACTTCTAGTTTTAGGAAGTCCTGGCACAAATAATGCTGCTCCAAGCTTTGCAATATTTCCAATCTCTTTGCTTAAAATACGATTAATCTCTTTCATAATTTCAAGCTCCAAAGCGGCATTATCCACTACATCATCATGCAAAACAATATAAGCAAATAAGCTCTCACCAGTAATAGAATCAAGCCTACTTACACATGCACTCTCTGCAACATTTGGGTGTTTTGCAATTGCAGCTTCTATTTCAGCAGTCCCTATTCTATGCCCGCTTACATTAACCACATCATCAGTTCTACCTGTAATTGTAATATATCCTCTCTCATCAATAATAGCACCATCGCCAGAGAAATACACAGGCTTACCATCTTTTTTAACTTGAGAGAAATAGCTATCAACATAGCGTTTAGAATCTCCCCATATACCTCGTATCATTGAGGGCCATGGCTTTGTAATGCAAAGCAATCCTTGCTCTCCTATGTCAGCTGGAGTGCCATCTTCATGCAAAACCTCAGCCATAATGCCAGGCAATGCTAAAGTAGCACAGCCAGGACGAATAGGTGTTGCACCAGGAAGTGGCGTAATCATATTACCGCCTGTTTCTGTTTGCCACCATGTATCAACAATGGAGCATTTACTACCACCAATTTCTTCATAAAACCATTTCCATGCGGTTGGATTAATAGGCTCACCAACCGTGCCTAATACTTTTAGTGAGCTTAAATCATAATTTTTTGGCTCATGCTCTCCATGTGAATGTAGCATGCGAATCGCAGTAGGAGATGTATAAAATTTATCTACCATGTATTCCTCTATCATTTGCCACCAACGTCCATAATTTGGATATGCAAGAGTGCCTTCATAAATAATAGTTGTAGCACCGCATGCTAAAGGACCATAAATAAGATAAGTATGCCCAGTAATCCAGCCCACATCAGCAGTGCACCAAAAATTATCAGAATCTTTAATATCAAACACCCATTCCATAGTCATTTGCGCATAAAGTATATAGCCTGCACTACTATGTTGCACACCCTTTGGCTTACCTGTGCTACCGCTTGTATAAAGCAAAAATAAAGGATCTTCAGAATCCATTGGCTCTGGCTCAAATGTGCTTTTTTCATGCACTACCATTTCATTATATGAATAGTCTCTGCCTCGCACATAGTTTATATCCTCATTATTGCGAGTTACAATTAGCACTTTTTTCACACTAGGGCACGCATTATTTTCTAATGCTTTATCTACTGCTGGCTTTAGCATATAAGTTTTCCCTTTTCTAAAAGCCCCATCAGCAGTAACAACAAGCTTTGCTTCTGTATCTTTTATTCTATCGCGCAATGCCTCCGGACTAAAACCACCAAATACTACGCTATGAATAGCTCCAATCCTAGCACAAGCAAGCATTACAATAGCAACTTCTGGAATCATAGGCATATAAAGCACAACTCTATCGCCCTTATGAATATCAAAATGATTTTTTAATAAATTGGCTGTTTTATTTACTTCTGTGTATAATTTGCGATAAGTAATTACCTTGTAATCACCCATTTCACCCTCAAAAATAATAGCAACTTTATTCTTTTTTGTATTTAAATGCCTATCAATACATTGATAGGATACATTTAGTTTGCCTCCCTCAAACCACTTATAAAATGGAGCATTATCATCATTTAAAACGCGATTAAAATCCTTGAACCAATGAATTTTCTCACGTGCTTGTTTCGCCCAAAATCCCTCATAATCAGAATCTGCCTCATAGCATAAATCCTCATACTCACACATATTTTTAATACGCGCATTGCGTGCAAACTCGCGATTAGGCTTAAATAGCTGTTGAGAAAACAATTTGTCGGCATCAATATTTTGCATTTATATCTCCTTTTCTGTGCTACTCATTAACACTTGATTAGCTTAATATAGTCTTAATTTCAAAAAAATGCAACTTATTAGATGTGAAAATAACGAAAAATACATATATGTTACTTTTATACCCATTAATGTATATATCAATACAAAAGTGTATAAAATATTCCAAAATTTCACATATTGTTTTCAATTCTAAGATTCTATAAAAAGAAATATTGAATAAGTAAAGCCATTTTTATTTTTGAAGACTTAGATTAAGATATAAAATTAGTTCTAGCTATTTAATAAATTATTAAAACTATAAAACTTATAAATATCAGTGGTTTTAAAATCCCCATATTAAAATAAGTGCTTTTAGATTCTATATGAAAAGGCATTATGAAATCAAACAAAAGGAAATTAATGTAGAAAACATTATCTATATAGTGCCTAGTTGTCATGCAGATCTAAAATTTATTTAAATCCTTAGCCATACAGCAAAAAAAGAGTTTTAAATATTTTAGAATCTAGCTTAGAATCCATTGTATTTGCTTTTTCTGTGGATTGCTTCGGCTTTGCCTCGCAATGACGGAAGTGGTTAATTATGAAATGAATTTAGAATCTAGCTATATACATTTCCAAATATATCCTTAAAAACTTTTATTGCCTTTTTGTTATATTTATTGTTATTTAAAAAGCAATATATTTATCTTTTATATCATTTAAAAAGCAATTATTACTATGTAATATGTATATATTATTTTATTATATTTGCCTATGGTTGCAAGCAATATCAAGCAATATAAATAAAAAGAAAGGCATAATATTGATACATGCAAAACAATTAAAACAATATCAAATTATTAAAAAACTAAAATATTTTGAAACAATTAAAAATATTTTCTTACAGAGTATTTTAATAAATGCAATTACCTGTATTTTAATTCTTACTACATCATTAAATTACATCAAATAGATTCCACTCTAGCTTTTCTACGCTTTATTTATCTGCTTTACTTTTTTATTGCGGTGAAAAGTAATAGCAAATCTATGTGCCTCATCTCTTAGCTTTTGTAAAAACTGCAAACGAGAATCATTTGCTTTCAAGCGAAATTCTAAATCTTTTGACCTTATAATATCCTTTGCATGCCCTTTTGCACGATAGGCTTTAGAATCTCTTTTCTCCTTTGCAATGGCAAGAACACTAACATAAGAGCCACTTGATTGCAAAAGCTCAACTGCTAGATTAATCTGTGCTATACCGCCATCTATTAGCCAAAGGCTTGGAGGTGGATTTTCCTCAAAGCTTTGAATCCTACGCATAAGCATTTCACGCATTTGACTATACTCATCTCTGCCTTCTAGATTATAATGCCTATATCCGGGTTTATAAAAATCATAATCTCTATAACTCACCATACCACCAACAATAAAGCTACCACCATGATGACTTGTATCAAACACTTCAATGCTTGTAATCTCATTATCTAGCTCAAAAAGATTCTGAATGGCATTTAATGTATTTTGTGTTTCCATGTTTATATTTGTTCTATTTTTAAGAATATGCAAAGCATTGGTATTAGCAAGTGTAGCAAGACGCAACTTTTCTCCTTTTTGTGGGGCAAAAAGTTTTGTAGCAATTTCTGGTATAGAATCTTTTAAGGCTTGCAAGCTTTTTGCACTAATATTTGAGAGTATAATATCATCGCACAATGAGCCTTCTTTTAGTATTTTTAGTAAGGCTTGAGTATAAATCTCACATGCTAGTTCCTCCTGCATAAGTTTTATTGCCTCATTATTTTCTAAATCCTGTAAAGGCATATTTGGTCTTACAAATTGGTGATGAGTGCTTACTACTTTGCCATCACGAACGAAAAGCTTCAATAAAATCCCCTCTTTGCCATGCAACACAAAGCTATATACATCAGCATTATAAAGTTTTTTCATATCCACTGAGCAAAACTGCTCCACTTCTTTCAATATATCAATGCAATCTTTGCAAATTTTTGCCTGTTCAAAAAGCTCCTGTGTAGCAAAATCATACATTTTTTCCTCAAGTACTTTTTGCATTTTGTTTTTGTTTTGCATAAGGGATATTGCCTGTTGTATATAGTCATCATATTGCCTTTTTGTTTGTAAATCCTTTATGCTACATACACCTAAACATTTTTTTATTTGATAATAAAGACAAGGTTTTTTTTGTTTTAGGCAATTTGCTTGCTGCACTAGCGGAAAAAGCTCATAAAGACTTTGCAATATCTCTTTTGCACCTTTTGGATATGGACCAAAATATAGTGTATCTTTATGCTTTATAATCTTTCTTGTAATGCTAAATCTAGGATAAGAATCTTGTAAATTAATAGTAATGTAAGGATATGTTTTATCATCTCTTAGCAAAATATTATATTTTGGATTCTGTGATTTTATAAATGAGTTTTCAAGTATAAGAGCTTCATGTTCATTTGCTACAACAAGTGTATGAATACTTGCTATTTGTGCTACCATGTGCCTTATTCTAAGGCTATTTTTTGGATTTGGCAAACATTCTTTTGTGAAATAGCTCCTAACTCGTTTTGCAAGATTTTTTGCTTTGCCAACATAGAGTAGTCGCAAGTTTATATCATAATATTGATAGATTCCTGGCTCATTTGGAATATTTTGTAATTGTGCTTTTAATGTGCTTTGCATTTTATTTTCCTATTAAGACAAGTAAATGGCTATTTTATTTGGCTAAGAATTTTAATACTACAATAAGATTCTAAAGAAAATATATGTAATTTATATATTGAGATAAACTATTTTTGCACCCAATCCACCCATATTTGGCGGTGCTTTAACATAGCCTCGTATAAAATTGCAATTATCTAAAAACTGCTCTACCATTCTTTTTAAGATTCCATTACCCATACCATGAACTACAAGAACCTCGCTAAATCTTGCCATAATTGCATGATTTAAAAAATCCTCAAGCAATTCAAGTGCTTCTTCACGCGTATATCCATGTAAGTCAAGTCTAGTTGTAGCCTTAATATCTGCTTGCAACTCATAGGCTTTTGTTTCATTTTGATGTGCTTTTGTTGATTTCAATAAGCTAAATGCTATGCCCTGCACGCCCTTAAGTCTAACGCCATTTTGCAACTCTATTGTATATGTATTCTTATTGCATTCAATGATTTTTGCTGGCTTGTTTTGATATTGTATTGTATCGCCAATTTTATATTGCTGTGTAGATTCTATTTGAATCTTTGGGCTTTTAGTCTCATTTTGATGTGCTTTATTAAGAAGTTTATGGATATTTTTTACTATTTCTTGCGTGCCTTGCAATTCTTGTTTGTCTAGCTCTTTTAGATTGCTTAGAGTTTTTAGGCTATTGGTTGATTGCTTTGCTAGCATTTTGATTTCTTTTATTGCTTCATTATAATGTCGTTTTAACGTTAAGCTTTGTTGCTCAAATGTTTCTTTTAGTTTTCTTTTTGTAGAATCAAGCTCTTGTATTTTTTGCTCTTGCTCTTTCAATAGTTTTTGTAATTTTAAATTTTCTTGCTTATTGCGTGTAATTTGTATATGCGATTCTTCAATTAAACGCTCAAGCTTATTTGCCTCATCACCATATACTCGTTTTGCCTCATCTATTAGGTCTTTTGGGATTCCATAATGTCTTGCACACTCCATTGCATAGCTTTTTCCTATGCCTTCTATAAAGCTAAATGTAGGTCGTGCATTTTCATAATCATATAATGCAGCTAATAGCTTTGTGCGTGGATTATCCGCCATTAATGCAGCTAAATGCTTATGATGTGTTGTTACAATAATCTTTGCGCCATTGTCTAAAAGCCTTGTCAAAAGAACTTTATATAAGCTAGCTGCCTCACTAGAATCTGTTCCAATTTCAATTTCATCAATGCCCAATATAAAATCTTTTTGTTCTAAAAAAACACTAAGCTCCTTAATTCTTCCCGAAAATGTAGAAATATCATTGTGAGAATCTTGCGGGTCTTGTGCGATAATGTGGATATTTTTGCTATATGGAATCTTTGATTTATACGCATTTATACGCATTGGAATACAAAGCTTTGCACACCACAAAGCAGTTAGAATGCTTTTTAATAGCATGGTTTTACCACCCGCATTTACTCCTGTAATCATTAATAGATTCTTATCCATTTGCACAGAAAGAGGAATGGGATTTTTTAAACTTGGATGAGAATATTCATGCAATGTTATTTGTGTGCCAAACTTATCAGAAAACACAAAAGAGTAGTTATAATCTCTTGCAAAATATAAACGCGATAATGCTCTATCCATAAAATCAAACTCTGTATGAATAAAACGCAAAAAATGAATATGTCTGCTTAGAATCTTGCTATATTCTTTTGCAAGATATAAAAGTCTCTCCTCTATCTTGTCATGCAAAATATGTATATGAGATTCTATATATTCTACGCTTAATGGCACAACATAAAAAAAGCCATTCATTGAGCGACCAATAACGCGTGCTGATAAAACATTAGCATAGCCCGGACGCACAAGCAATGCTGCATTATCTTCAAATAAGTGTATTTGCCTATCAACAAGATATTCTTGTAAATTGCTATTATTTAGGCTTTGATAGAGTGATTCTTGCTTTTCTTTTTGCTTATTTGAAAGAGCTTTATAAAGATTTGCAAGCTCGTTATCCGCATGCTCACTTAAATAGTTTTGTGTGTATGGTAATATCTCTTTGTTGCTAAAAATAAATAGTTTTAGTAGGTCTAAAATCTCACTAGGAAAAACAAATTTTTTAAAATATTCTATAAGATATTCATTTGTTATATCCTCCCTTTTTATGCAATCATAAAAAAACTTTACCATTTGTAAGCATTGGAAAATATCATACAATCTTAAAGTGCCATTTTTTGCAAGACTTAGAATCTCATTATCAAGCAAACATACTTTTGGCATTTTAAAAGATTCTATATTGCTACATGTATCAAGAGATTCTATAAGGGCTTTTAGCTTCTCGTATGATGGAATATGTAATATATGTGATAGCATTTTATCACTCAAAAAAGCTATATCATTATTCGCATTAGCCTGATTAACATTAGCTTGCCTAGATTCTATTTGTCTTGCAAAATAGCTACTTAAAGTTTGCAAAAAATCTTGTAATCCAAGCTTTGTTAAAGTATTTTTATGATATGCAAGCATGCTTTGAGTAGTATGCCCTTGCAAGTTTTTTATAGCATTTTTTGTAAGCTTTGTTTGCTTGTGTAATTGCTGCTTCTTTTTACTCATAACATGCCTTTTCTATTTCTATTAGTCATTAATAAAATCGGCATCTTGCGTTGTTACATGTTGCGTGCATGTCATAAGTGGCACATTTATGCCTTTCATAGAATCTTTACCAGAAAATGTAAGCAAATCTTTAAAATACACAAAGGTTGTTTTATGTATATGCGTTTCTGTGCCATTTTGCATACACACCAGTGTTTCGTTATTATAAAAGGCATTTTGAAACTCAATAATTTTTGCATGTGTAATACTTTGTTGATATGTATGTGCTATCACGCCATATCCACAAGAAAAAGCTATTAAGGCAATGATAAATTTAATATGTTTTTTACCTCTCTCCCATCGATACAAAACAGCACAAAACAATGCAAGACTAAATAATACACTCAAAACAATCACTATCAAATCAAATGTATTTTGCACAAAATCCCCTAATATTTATTAATAAAATATGCAAGCTTTCATTATATCATTAAAAATAAAATAGGATATAAAGCATTAAACAGCCAAATATCGTTCTATCTTATAGCTTGATAGAATCTTATCTTAAGCAGGCTAAATTCTTGATACATTATATTAAATAGAAAAGCATAAATAAAGTATTATAAATCCACAATTAATTTCATTATAAAAAGTTTTTAGAAAATTTTTTGATTTAATTTTAGAGACATTAAAATAATTTTAAGTATTCTTTATTTATTATGCCATATTCTTATGTTATAATTGCAGCTTATGCTTAAGCTCGCCCCATGATATTCAGCGATATTCAGTGCGATTGCCAACATAAATGTTAAACCTAAAAGACACAATAAGGACACAAAATGGATACTATTGTCTTACGCAATCCAATTGATATGCACATACATTTACGTCAAGATTCCATGTTAAAAGCAGTATTGCCATATAGCATTAGACATTTTAGTGCATTGCTTGCTATGCCAAATCTTAATCCACCATTAATGGACACACAATCTGCCATAAAATACAAAAGAGAAATATTAGAGCTTGTTAATGAAGATAATGCAAAAAGTGGATTAAATGGAGAGCATTTTATGCCGCTTTTTGCACTCTACATTCACGATAACCTTAATATAGATATGCTAAGACAGGCTCATGCAAAAGGCATTAAGATTCTAAAGCTATATCCAAAAGGAGCAACTACAAATGCAGAAAATGGAATTAGCGAGGTGCTTTGCAAGCATTTATTAACCCTACTAGAAGAAGCACAGAATCTTAATATGATTCTAAGCATACATGGCGAGAGTGCGGGATTTAGCATGGAGCGAGAGAGGGAGTTTTTGCAAATCTTTAGTGAGCTTGCAAGGGCATTTCCAAAATTAAAAATAATTATCGAGCATTTGAGTGATAGGCATTCTCTAGAGTGTATTCATAAATATTCTAATTTATATGGAACAATTACACTACATCACATGCTTTTAACACTTGATGATATTTTAGGTGGAAAACTAAATCCTTTTATGTTTTGTAAGCCAATTGTTAAAACGCCAGCTGATAGAGATGCTATTCTTGAAGCGGCATTAAGTGGGAATTGCAAAATCAGCTTTGGCTCTGATAGTGCGCCGCACACTATACAGGCAAAGCTAGATGGTGCAGCAGGAATCTTTAGCGCACCAATTTTGCTTGAAGCTCTATGCACTATTTTTGCTAAATATAATAAATTAGAGAATCTATCTTCATTTATAAGCTTAAATGCGCAAAAAATATACAATATAGAGCTACCTTTTACAAAAGAAATAACTCTAACTCGTAAAGACTTTGTATTTGGTAAAAGCATTAATTCAGAATCTGGCGATATAGCAGTATTTATGGGAGAATCTCCACTAGATTATAGTGTAAGTGCTATAAATATATTATAAAGATTGGCAGGCTATATGAGAATACTTGACTATCTTTTTTATTTTGCATTATGTATAGTTGCTTGTATTGGGTTGCTAACATATAATATTCATGAAGATATGTATTTTATGCTGCCATCATTTGATATAGCCCAAAAACATGAAGTTTATGAGAAAGAACAATGGGAAGTTAATGCAACAAAACTGCTTTCTGTGGATATTGAGCGTATAGATTCTGCTCGATATTTAATAAGCTATCTTGATAAGAAGTCAGATCATAGTGCAAGTGTATATGGCATGCTTTTTTATCCAAATAGATATAGTGCCACATTGCAAAAAGGCGTATGGCAAAACATTACCACAAACACAAAAGTGCATAGTAAAGAAACTTTGCTATTAAATGCAAATATGCTGAAAGCAGATACAAAACAATATGCTAAAAATATTAATAATGCCATATTGCAAAGGGATGATTCTAATCTATATATGTTTCTTAATACCACATTAACTCAAAAGCCACTCACGACAAAAAACTACATCTTTAAAACAAATTTAAAACAAATCGCAAACTATATAGAATCTAATGACAAGCAAGCAATAAAAGATAACAATAATGCAAAATTAGATTCTATCTTTACACTATATTCAAACCCCACACTAAGCACATTTACAAAACTAAATGCTTTTTTATCCAATAAGCCAATATCATTTGTTGGCACTCAAAGTGCTACATGGGGAATGATTTTGCCTTTTTACACACATTTACAAAACAATATGGCATTTTTTGGAATCTTTAATAAACATTTACAGCTACAAGAAATAGTTAAACCGCACAATGACAATCTATATACAAACCCATTAATAACACCTCTGCATACATATTATGATTTAAACGCTAAAACAAATGACAATACAACACACTCCTGCCTTGCCATATATCAAAGACAGCCGATATTGCATAATAATTCAGCAAATCTCGCCTATCAGCTTTGCAAAGTTAGTAATGGTGTATTGCAATTTGAGGAACTACAAGAAAGCAACAATCTTAAGATAGGTAATGCCATTAGCATTGCAGCATTTGGACGCTATGTAATACTTGTTTATACTAATGAAACAAATGCATCTCTAAACTTAGCGGTATGGAATGGTGCAGATTTTACTCCATTAAAGGAATTAGATAAAAGCACAAAAGGGCATATTATAAGCCCGCATATACTAACTCATGGCGCATATGCCTACATTATTTATGCAAAAAATATGCAAAATAGAATTAGTGCAATCACATTAAATGAATTATATATAACCAATCTTATCGCAACGCAAAATGCCACAAATTAGAAAATAAATGTAATATCTAAAAATTAGATTTTACCTAAATAAACATTATAGCTACATGGTTTCAAAATTTAAGTTTTAAAAATAACTACGCATTAAAACTGCAATAAATTTAATTCTACATAAAAAATCAAAAGCAACAATATAGAATCTATTTTTTTAATATCGCTGTGCCTATGCCTTTATTTGTGAAAAATTCTAAAAGCAAACAATGCTGCACTCTACCATCAAGAATATGAACGCGAGAAACACCATTATGAATGGCATGTATGCAGCTTTGTAATTTTGGTATCATGCCTCCACTTACCTTGCCTGTGTCTATAAGATTCTGTGCTTCATGCAAGCTTAATTCAGAGAGAAAAGAATCTTTATTATTATAGTCCTCATAAACTCCCTCAATATCACTCAAAAATACAAGTTTTTCAGCATGCAGTGCTTCAGCAATGGCACAAGCAGCATCGTCTGCGTTTATATTGTAGCTTTTATTATCATTGCCTATGCCGACAGGGCATATAACAGGCACAAAGCCATCTTGCAAAATAGCTTTAACCAAAGTCGTATCCACATGCACTACTTCACCTACATAGCCAAGCTTTTTGCTATCTTTTGCTTTAACTTGCAGCATTTTACCATCTTTTCCACTTATCCCACATGCCTGCACACCAAACTCACATAGCATTCCTACGATATCTTTGCTAATTTTATTTAACACCATTTCTACAATTTGCATAGTATCTTTATTGGTAACTCTCAAGCCATCTTGAAATTCTCGTTTTATATTTACTAGCTCTAGCCATTTATCAATATCTTTACCACCACCATGAACTATAACAGGTTGAAAACCAATTGAATGTAGCAGAGCCACATCTCGTATTAAACTTTTTTGCAATTCCTCATTAAGCATAGCACTGCCGCCATATTTTATAACCATGATTTTGCCGCGAAAGAGTTGTATGTATGGTAGTGATTCTATTAGTATTTTTGCCTTATCTTGCCATTCTTTCATTGAATCTTCTTTTTCCATTATTATTCCTTGCAATACAAAAATAAACGCTTATTTTAGCATATTTATAAGTTGTATTGCTGTTGTTTTGTAATTTTTAGATATTTATAATATCAATTTAAATAATTATGCCTTAAGCTAATATATTTTATAGCTTTCTTCGTGGATCTAGTGTCCCATAAATAATCCCCGTTTTTTCGTCTATAATAATAGCATTAACATCACCCATTGTATCTGTTTCAACAACTTTATATCCCATTCTTTTTAGAATCTGTTGTGTATCTTTATTAAATGAAAATCTCTCAATATCAAGTTCATCGGGCTGCCATTGCATGTGAAATCTAGGAGATTCCACAGCAGTTACAATATCCATTTTATAATCAATTAGATTTACAATTACTTGTGCCACAACGCTAATAATTTTTCCACTACCAGGACTACCAAGCACAGCATATAGCTTACCATCTTTTAGAATCATAGTAGGACTCATGGTGCTTAATGGTCGTTTATTTGGAGCAATAGCATTATTTGTCCCCTCTATCATACCATGTCTATTTGGGTATCCAGCCTTGATAGAAAAATTTTCCATTTGATCGTTAAGCAAAAATCCATAACCATTAACCGCTGCACCAGAGCCATAGCGTCTATTTAGTGTATAGGTAACACTCACAGCATTACCCCATTTATCAACCACAGAAAAATGGGTTGTATTGCTTCCTTCATGCAAGTTTGGATTATTATTTTGCTTGATTAAGCCAAGACCTGGCACTATTCTATCACTTGGAGTTGCCCTATTTGTTTTAATATTACGATAAATTTGTCTTGCATATTCTTTGCTTAAAAGCGTATCTAATGGTAAATCTATGAAATCTGGATCTCCCATAAAAGTGGAGCGATCTGCTTGTGCTTGCCTCATGGCTTCTGTTAAAAGATGAATGCTTTTTGTAGAAGCAAAGCCTAGTTTTCCCATATCTGCGTTTTCTATAACATTTAAAATTTCAAGAATATGCACTCCACCGCTACTTGGTGGCATGGTGATAATATCATATCCACGATAATTCCCCCTCAATGCCTCTCTCCACCTTACTTTATAGTTCTTTAGATCATCAAGTGTTAGTATGCCTCCACCTGCTTGTATATCATTAACAATAGCTTTTGCTATTTCCCCTTCGTAAAAAGCACTTTCGCCTTCTTTTTGCAAGATTCTCAATGTCTTTGCTAAATCTTTTTGTATAAGAATGTCTCCGTCTTGATACACTTTACCATTTGGTTTTAGAAAATATTTACGCGAAGATTCAAATTTAGCAAAATCAGACTGCACTTCCTGCATGGTTTCTGATTGCCTTTGCGTTACCATAAAGCCATTTTCAGCAAGACTAATAGCAGGCTCCAATAACTCTGCAAGCGACTTTGTCCCATATTTATCAAGCATGGCACTCATACCTTTAACGCTTCCTGGCACTCCAACTGAAAGATAGCCTGTAACCGCAGAATTTGGTATAACCTCTCCCCTATTGTCTAAAAACATATCTTGCGTAGAATCTTTTGGTGCTGTCTCTCTAAAATCAAGCGCTACATTTTCACCATTTGCTAAATGGATAAGGGCAAATCCCCCTCCACCTATATTGCCAGCTGCAGGGTGTGCTACCGCTAAAGCATAGCTTACAGCCACAGCCGCATCAATTGCATTCCCACCACTATCAAGAATAGCTTTTCCAATCGCATTTGCATAAGGGCTACTTGTCATAGCAAGCCCATTTCCCTCCCTATCTTTAATGGGAACATAGCTTGCTGCATAAAGCAAAATATGACTAGCAAAGATAAAATATATTATAAACATAAAGCTATATGGGATTTTACTAAAATTAGCAAATGGGCTAATAGATTTTATAGTATTGCTTTTAAACATAACACTCCTTTAGTATAGATTCTATTTATTATAACTTAAAATTTAAATAAATTGAGTTTATATAATATTTATTATTATATTGCTAAACTTAAAATTATTTTTTAGCAAATATCTAAGC
>X347_Brown_Bear__coassemble_1521_pt1 | contig 15528 bp, 14 predicted proteins | sample X347_Brown_Bear__metabat2_high_PE_010 | metagenome-assembled genome bin X347_Brown_Bear | reverse complement strand
AACTTAAAAAATATTTGATGTTAGAATAAAATTACTTTTATAATCTTTTTGTTTGCTAGATTTTTCGATCTCATTAAGTATTAGAGTATTATCAAGCCTTAATGCGTAAAGGTATTGTTTTCTAGGATATTCTTGTGTATTTTGCGTTATTTCCTGCAATTCATTTATTTCCTTTTCTAGCCTTACTACGTGATTTTGACTATTTTCTATTGCTTTATCAACACCATTATAAAAGTTATTAATGCGTGTAAATAATCCTGCTAATGTAACTTTTGTATTGAAGTCCTCTATTTCATTCTCTTTTATTATAAAGACAAGATTGCTTGGTTCAAATATAAGTTTATCTTTTTGCACAAATACCTGTAAAACATTATTATTTACTTCTGCTGTAATTTCTAAACCTATATATTCAAAAAGCTTATATTCTTTAGTATTATCATGTATAAGCAGATTTATTGTTTTATTGAGATTAATAGAAAGATTCTCTTGTATTTGCTTGTATCATTTTTATATACGATAAAATCTTTTAATTCTTGTAATCCGTCTATGGAATTGATAGCATACTTGCCATTAAAGTGAGCAATTTTGTTATTATCCAATATTGTTTTGAGTTGTTTGTAATCATGTATTTGTTATTGTGCTTGTGCAAGTCTAGTTATTTTATCTTGTAGTCTCTCTTCATTATCATGAATTTCTTTTTTATACGCATTATAAAGCATTTCTTCTTTTCTTAAATCATTACTCAATTGCACTTGTGTGAGAATTAAGGGATTACCTGTAGCCTCTGCTTTCATACTTGCTGCATCTGCACTCCCCATTGATATATATTCAAGGCTTCGTGTATTACTGTCTGTATTTCTAAATTGTTCAATAGACTTTGCCTTGCTTTCTTGAGAATCTTCTTGCAATTGTTTCTTTTGGGGATTCTATATCCCAAATAAATTAAAGCCAAACTACTTCTTTAATTCTTGAGCTATTTTTTGCAGTGCCTCATTCATAGCACTTTGCATGGCAATGGCAGGGTTATCATTTGTAGAATCTGTTTGCATATCCCCTTCTTTAATGCGTCTCATATCATGCCCTAAAACCTCATAAGTCATATATATATGTGCTTTATTTGTCTGTCCATCATTTAGCACATATAAATCATATACATTTATACGCACCATATTTAGCCGCTGACTTAGCAATGGATTTTGCTCAATTTGCAGGCATTGGTTAGCCGCTGTTTTAATAAAAGCATTGCGTATCATATTTTTAGGTAAATCAATCCATTTATAATTATCAAGTGTTTTAATTTCTTGCTTGCTATTATAAAGTAAAATATCCTTACTATCATACGGAGATAGCACTGATACATTTAAGGCAAATGTATTTGTCTTTTTAGCACACTGCTGTGTTACAGAGGTAGTATCAAGGCTATAATATGTTTGATTTGGAAGCACTGATTTAAGATTAACATTAAGGCAACCCTGTAAAAATAAAAGCACACAGATTCCAAAAATTACTTTAATAATATTTTGTCGCAATTGCATAGCTACTCCTTGTTTTAATTTCGTTTCCCAAGTAATGTCTCATAGGGGTCTCTCTCCATTCTATCCATAAATAAACTTGCTTTTTCAAGAAAAGAATTTAAAGTTTGCAAGCTATACCCACTTCTATTAATAAGCGGGGTTAGAATCTCTTTAACATTAAAATCCCCACGCAATACAGCCTTATCCAAATCTCTTAAAAGTTTATCAGCACTTACCAAAGTTTTATCAAGATTCTGTTTTGTTCCCTCCAAAGATACAAGCATATTGCGTATATCTTCAATATTTTTACTATCGGTGATATTTTTTATATTCATAACAATATCTTGTATATCATTTGTCATACCCTGTGCGTTATCAAGAAGCTTGCCAATAGCATTTTTAGCAAGAAAAAGAGTAGCCTCATCTTCATCTTTAATAACATTTCCTTTTTCATTTTGCTTTAGCTTAAGATAACTCATGCCAACAAACCCATCAGAATCTATAATTAACTCCGAGCCTTCTCTTACAGGTATTTTTTTGTTAATTGCAACATCAATTTGCACGACACTTATATCATCTTTTTTGAATCCAATGCTAGCGACACTACCAACGCTAATACCCTTATATTTAACAGGCGTATTTACACCAATGCCACCAATTTCATCTTGCGTATATATATGATATATCTTAACTCTTCTGTCATCAATGCCAAAACGACCAATCCAAAAAATAAATGCAATCATGGCAATTGTTAAAATGCAAAAAATAATACCAATAAGTGTATAGTTAATGTTTCTTTCCATGTAAATCCTTTATAAGCCTATATTTTCCAATATTTTTCACCTCGTGTTGAATGAAAAAGGCTATTTTTGTGTAGCCCCTCATTTGCCTCATTTGCAAACTCACGCAATGTGCCACTAAAGGCAATTTTTTTATTGTCAAGTAAAATAAATCTATCAGTTACATCCTTAATGCTATCTAAATCATGGGTAATCATTACAATAGTTACACCAAATTTTTCTTTTAAGGAAGCAATAAGATTATCAAACTTGCAAGCACTAGCAGGGTCAAGCCCGCTTGTTGGCTCATCTAAAAAAAGTATTTCGGGTTCTGTGCATAATGCTCTTGCAAGTGCTACGCGTTTTTTCATACCACCACTTAACTCATTTACATATTTATTGCATACACTTAAATCAAGCCCCACATTATGCAGCCAAAATTTTGCAATCTCTGGATAAAGATTTGGTGGAAAATATGAATATTCCTCTAATAAACTAGTTACATTTTCAAGAACACTTAATGAACTAAAAAGTGCGCCAAACTGAAATACAACTCCCATTTTTTGCATAATAGTATGTTTTTTAGAATCTTTAAGTTTCCAAATATCAGTATTTAGTATATTAATTGTTCCAGATGTTGGTCTATGTAAAAATATTAGTGTATGCAGTAATGTGGTTTTACCGCTACCGCTACCACCAAGTATGGAAAAAATCTCGCCTTTTTGCACATGAAAGTTAATAGAATCATGTATAAGCGTGCTACCATAATGAGTGGTAAGATTCTGAACTTCAACAATATTACTCATAGGTTATACCTTGTAAAAATGAAAGAAAAAATGGCATTTGCCATAATAATCCAAAAAATTGCATTCACAACACTCATAGTTGTCATTTTGCCAATTGACTGCGTATCTCCTTTACACTCCAATCCACGAAAACAGCCAACAATGCCAATAATAGCACCAAATACAGGAGCTTTAACTACACCTATCCAAAAATGCGTAATAGAAACCGTTTCATAGAATCTTTCTAAATATGTTTCAAATCCAATGTTAATGCTTGTTTTAATGGCAATCATACCGCCAAAAAGAGCAATAGCGTCTGCTGCAAAAACCATTAAAGGCATAACAATAATTAATGCTAAAACTCTAGGAATAATAAGAAAATAAAATATATTAAGATTCATAGCCTGCATAGCAGATAGCTCTTCTGTAAGTCGCATAGAGCCAAGTTGTGCGGTAAAACTTGAGGCACTGCGACCAGCAATTACTAATGCAAGTATAAATGGACCCATTTCACGCAAAGCAAGCTTTGCAGTGGTATCAACACTCATAATAGGCACACCCATAGAGTTAAGCTGATATGCTCCCTGCAATGTAATGGCATAGCCAATGATAAGTGAGGTTACAAGTCCAACAGGTAAAGCCCTAAAACCCTGCTCGTAAATATGATATACAAGTGATTTAAAGCGAAAATTTGATGGTTTAAGGCATGAACGCATAAAAAAATGTAAAAACATACCCATAAAATTAAAAAATGCAATGGCGGTTTGATAAAAATTACAACACCATTTTCCTATAAAAGTAAAAAATAGTAAAAAAGGATTTTGTTTTGGCAGTTTGTATATATGGTCATCAAAATTATTTAATTCCTTAGAATCTTCATAAACTATACCATTTAGAAACAAATTATAATTTCTTGACAGAATAAATGATGCTAGTCGGATAATTTGCGTATTATTAACATAAACATAAACATTTTTTATTTCACTGCGTTCCAATGTATCACGCAAAAGTAGCATAAAAATAATGCCAACCTTTGCATTTTGAAAAACAATGTGAATCTCATCGCTATATTTTTGCACTTGTGATAGCAATGCTGTAATGTAGCCTTTCTGCACAAAGCTATCCCAATGCCCTTCAATAATTATTGCATTAGATGGTGGCGTGGTGCTATTAAAGCGAGTGCATATTTCTTGAATCTCTTTATCTGAAACAAACAAAAATACTCCTTAAAGATTCTATAAAACAAAACGTGTAAGCAAATATCCACCCCAAATGAAAGCAGCAAAAAACATACATACAAGCTGTAAGCTGCTACCAATATCCTTTGCATCTCGTGCAAGAGGGTGAAATGTAGGCTGGACTAAATCAATAATTTTTTCAATTGCTGTATTAACTAGCTCCGCAAATATCATAAAGAATAAAGGCAATACTAAAAAAGCAATCTCAAAAAAATCTCGACCTAAAAAGCACGCTACAATAAAAAAACATGCACTTACAATTAGAATCTGTCGGAATGAAATTTCCTCGCTTACACAAGCCTTGAGACCTGATACAGAAAAAAAGAAAGCTGCAATAATCCGCCTTACACCCTTTTTATCACTTTTCACTATATACCTTTTTGTTTTTGCCTTGATTTAAAAGACCTAATCTTAACAAAAAAAATACATGATTATGCAAATATTTTATAAAATTATTGTGATTAAAAAAGTGCGTAATAAATATATTTTATAGTGTTTTAATCACAAAGTTTATTTAATAGTTTATGGCTATTTATTTTTATTTTATTGTTACAAAAATTATAGCTGTAAGATTATAATACACTTAGATATATTTTAAACGCACACCCCCTAATTTTTATATTTTTGACTAATTTTAAAAGCTTATTTGCTCTAGTTATATAGCCTAAAAATCCTAACTTGACACAATGCTATTTCATTTTTTTGTATTACAGCTTTATTTATGTGGCAATTTTAATGAAATTATTGCTATTAAATTCTTATTATGCTTCAAAACATACATAAAATATTTTAGATTCTATTTTAACAAAACCCACATTAAAGCATTTTATTATTATAAAATATAGAATCTTTAGTGGTAAAATTTAGCGATATTGTTATTTATACAAAGCTTTTCTAGCATTAATTTCTATGTTGTGCTATTGCTTACCTTTCCCCACATTAGTTTATATTTGCGTTTGACAAACTCCACTTCTTCTTGCGTCTTTTGTAACTGCTGCCTTAGAATCTCAATGGTTTTTTTATCATCATCATAGATTTCTTGCATAGAAACTAAGGCTTCTTTTAGAAAGCTATTTTCACTCTTAAATGCCGCTATTGTTTCATCTTTGGAGCTTAATACCTTATCATGCAAGCCCAAAATGGTGGCAATAGTTTTTTCTACAAATACGGGATCAAGTGCGTTGCCACTCATATCAAGAGATACCAAACGACTTTCAACCTTCTTAATAAGTGCCGATGTTCCTGTGCTTGCTTCTACATAGATTCTGCCATTTTCTTGCTTACTTTTAATTGTTTTATCTTTAATGAGTTCAGTAACTTTTTCTCTCTCTAAGCCAGAGAGTTTTAAAAACTCATCTAAAAGTAGCCATGTTTCTTGTTTTGTGTTTGCATTTGCTTTTACAATTTGCTGATATTTTTCCTGTTTCAATTCAATATGGTCTTTTTCTTGAATGTCTTGCGTGGTAGTATTTTTAGCTATTGTTTGAGTTTGCATAGGGCTTTTTATTGTTTGTTTATTGTCTTGTGTATGCGAGTTTTCTTGTTTGGTGATTTTTATAGAATCTTGTGCTTGCGTAGTATGATTGGAGGAATTTGGCTGCAATTGCTTGTTTGCATTAGTTGTTTTGCTTGCTTCCTCATCTATCCAATCTGCCATACTTTCTTTAATTGTTTTGGCATTAGCAAGATTTGGTATATTCTGTTTTTTTTGTTGTGCCTCTCTGTCTGCACTGCCATCTAATATTTTTTGCGTTTCTTCAATGTGTGCTTTTAATGCCTTTTGCTCATCGTCATGCTGCATGCTCTCTTGCATTTGACGTATAGTTTTTAGCCCTTGTAATTGTAGATTCTCTTGCTCTGCCATCATATTCCCTTTTTATAAGCTTTTAGATTACACCTCGTATGCTTTTAGTATCTGCTTCAAGTTTGCATGCCCTAACTTCTCTCTCTTGAGCTAAAAGTTGCGATAGCTTTGGATATTGGGGCAATAATGATAAGATTTGTGCTGCGAAAAATGCAGCATTTATTGCTCCAGCCTTGCCAACGCTCATAGTGGCAACAGGGACTGCTTGGGGCATTTGCACACTTGATAAAAGTGCATCTAAGCCATCAAGCACACCACCAGCAAGTGGCACAGCAATCACAGGTTTTAGCGTATGTGCGGCAATAGCACCTGCTAAATGTGCTGCCATGCCTGCCGCACCAATAAATACAGCCGCACCGCGTTGCACTGAATCTAGCACAATCTCTTTTGTACGCTCTGGTGTCCTATGTGCCGAAGATACATGCACTTCAAAAGGAATCTCAAAATTTTTTAGCACAGCAATACATTCTTGCATAACTTGCCAATCACTCTTACTCCCCATAATAACTACAACAAATGACATACAACACCTCTCATACATTATTAATTAAAATTTTACTATAAAAATTGTGTATATATTGTTTTTAAATATCTAAATTAATATTACAGATTTATTTCTATGCAACAATCTTTATTCTATAAATGCTATTAATACGATTTTATAGAATCTAAAAACATTTCAGAATTAACCAACTCCGTCATGAGCTAGACTTGCGTAGCAAGTCGTGGCAATCCATAGAAAAAGCAAATACAATGGAATCTAAGATAGATTCTAAAATCTCATATGGATTCTAAAAACTATCATTTTAAGCTTTTGTTAAAAGAAAATATGTTTTAGATTCTAAATTGCTACCTTTTAAAACTTTATTCTATGTGATTTATTTGCGTGCTATTTCAGTTATCATTTTAGCCTTGAAAAAGGCAAAAAAATATTAGCTTGTTTTAAGATTATTATCTATTCATCTTGCTCTGGCTCATCGGGCAAGGGCATTATCTCATCACTTGTTCCAATTTGCTCTTTTATTTTTGCTGCAATTTCATTTGCAATATCTGCATTATCTCTCAAAAATACCTTTGCATTTTCTCGTCCCTGCCCGATTTTTTTATCACCATAAGACAGCCATGCTCCACTTTTATCAATAATGTCAAGCTTAACTCCATAATCAATAATTTCGCCTTCCTTGCTAATGCCCTCGCCAAACATAATGTCAAATTCTGCTTCTCTAAATGGTGGTGCAACCTTGTTTTTTACCACTTTTGCTTTTGCCCTATTGCCAATAATATTATCACTTTGCTTTAATGTTGCCACCTTGCGTATGTCAATCCTCACACTTGCATAAAATTTTAGTGCATTACCGCCTGTTGTTGTTTCTGGGCTGCCATATCCCATAGTGCCTATTTTCATGCGAATTTGATTGATAAAAATTACGCTTGTATTCATGCGAAATAAAACGCCTGTAATCTTACGCAAGGCATGACTCATAAGTCTTGCTTGTAGCCCTACATGCTGATCCCCCATATCGCCATCAATTTCTGCCTTTGGGGTCAAAGCTGCCACAGAATCTACAACAATCAAATCAACTCCACCGCTACATGCAATGGTTTCTAAAATGCTTAATGCCTGTTCTCCATTGTCTGGCTGGCTTACTAGTAAATTTTCAGTATCTACGCCAAGATTCTTTGCATAATAAACATCTAGTGCATGTTCTGCATCAATAAAGGCACATACACCGCCATTTCTTTGACATTCTGCAATTACTTGCAATGATAGTGTAGTTTTACCGCTTGATTCTGGTCCATAAATCTCTATAATACGACCCTTTGGAATACCACCAATACCAAGTGCTAAATCAAGCCCTAGCGAACCTGTGGATATAGAATCTATTTTTTCAACCTGTTTATCGCCAAGTCGTATAAGCACGCCTTTGCCAAATGCCTTATCCACTTGCTTCATTGCATTTTCAAGTGCTTTTTGTTTATTTGGATCAATAGCCATATTTTACCCTTATGAATAAATTTTTATAAAATTCTAGCATGATAATATGGATTATAAAAAAGAATAGGTATTTTTTAGTATAAAGCCTAGCAACTTGCAAACAAAATGGCATTTATTTCATTAATCTTTGCAATAATTTTTAGAATCTATACATAATCCCGAAATAACAAATGTGGTTTCTATAAATAGAATCTTTTAATTGCAACACAAGCAAAGCCAAATTGTCATTGCAATGCTAAAAAAAGCCGAACAATCCATAAAATAGAATTACACGCAGAACCTAGCAATATGGATTGCCACGATTCTGCTAACGCAGAATCTCGCAATGACGAGCAAAGCAAAAAAAGCCAAATCGTCATGAGCTATGGAGTGAAACGAGCGAAGCAATCCATAAATATAAAAAAACAATAAACAAGCAAAACTAAAAAATCTAGATTCTATAAATGTAGAAACTTTTGTATAAAAATTTTAAAAGCAGTGCATATTGTTTTATATTAAATCAGATGCAATTTAAAATAATAAATTTTATAAAATTTGCCCTTATATCTAGAACTAGAATCTACAATGATTTATAATCTTAATACATATAGTTTGATATAATAAGCATTTTATTTGTAAGTCAATAAGAATTTAAAGGGAAATATATGGAGATTGCTAAACATTTTTTTCAATTAATATATCAAGAAAAGATTCCAGAAATAAAAATAGATATGGATAATAAAGAGGCTTTGAGGGCATTACCAGCAAATCTTAAAGCCCTAATTCTATCAGTGCATAACGCAAATATAGCACTATATCAAAAAAGCCAAAGCTTTCAGAATCTATACACATATTGCATGCCAAAGCACGATTTAAATATAGATTCTATAAAGCTATTGCAATATACATTAATATGCTCCATAAGTGCCACGCAGCTAAATCAGCTAAAGCCTCATATTTTACGCTTAAATGCTGCGGAGTTGATTACAAATCAGCATGCAAGGAATCTTGTAAATTTTTGCACGCAAAGTGCTTTTCAAGCACAGCAAGTAAAAGAAGAGCATAAGACTTTCAACCTAAAAACATTAACTAACGAACTCTCACAGATTCTAAAAAAGCTAAATGAGCTAAAACTTGATAATAGCTATATAGAGAAATTACAGCAAATCTATACAAACGCACAAAATCATAAATTCTCCATTGGAATTACAGGTGTATTAAGTGCGGGAAAAAGCACTTTTTTAAATGCCCTGCTTGGTAAAGAAATATTGGGTAGCTCCACAATTCCAGAAACTGCCAATCTAACGATACTAAAATATAACCAAACAGAATCCGCACAAGTTTTCTTTTGGAATACAAGCGAGTGGGAGGAGCTAAAAAAAGCAGGGCAGTATGACAAAAGTTTGCAACATTTTGTAGAGGATAGCGAAAAAATTTTTGGTGAAAAAATAAATAATTATATTGACAAAGAAACAAAAAGCAAGACAATTACACTTGATAAACTAAGCACCTATACCTCAGCAAATCATGATAGCAAGCTATGCAATCTTGTAAAAGAAGTTACACTTTTTACTCCACTAAAATTTTTGCAAAATGGAGTTGAGATTGTAGATACACCCGGACTTGATGATCCTATTACAAAACGCGAGGAAATTACAAAAAGTTATATAGAGAAATGTGATTTACTTATCCATGTAATGAATGCTAGCTGTGTGGCAACGCAAATTGATATTGACTTTATATTAGAATCTCTTTTAACGCATAATATATCAAGATTGCTTATTGTGCTAACGCGTATTGATTTAATTGGTGAAAAAGAATTAGCCCAATCACTTGAATACACCAAAACAAGTCTTGCCGCTCAACTCAAAAAAGCAGAATATAGTGGCGACATAGATTCTATAATAGATCGTATAGATTTTATTCCTGTTGCAAGTTTCTTGGCACTTTTGCATAAGACAGATAGAAAAGAAGAGGCATTGCAAAAAGGCTTTTCACTTGAAAAAACCGGAATTATGGCTGTTGAGGAGTATTTAGATAAAATGCTGCTTGGAGAAAATAGCTTAAAACAAAAAGATATTTTATACCTTGCATATCGCGGATTTTTAAAAGTGGTAAATCAAAGCAAAGAAGCAATGCAATTAGAATCTACCCTGCTTAATGCTTCAGAGCAGGAGCTAGAGAGTGTAATAGAAAAATTGAGACAAGAAAACGCAAAGCTTTTAGCTCAATTAGATACAAAAAAGCAAGAATTACAAGCAAAACAAAATGAACTAAAAGAATTTTTATCAGTCTTGCAAAATGGCATGCAAAAAAGCCTAAAAAGAGAGCAAGATCGCCTGCATAATAGAATCTTAGATGAAGCAACATACGGCTATGCTAATAATAATATACCAAGTAGAGAGCGTATAGGGGAGATTTTAGAATCTGGATTGAGCGATTGCTTTAGCGATTTAAGCCGTGATTACAAATATAGGCTTGCTAAGAAAATGACACAAATGCTTGATGGGCAAGCTGATATAAAACAACCACAACTAAGCTTCCATGCCCCAAAAGAGCAGATTGCAACAATTCTTACAACACTAAAAGATTCTATTCCAACTCTAATTAAAGGCTATGGAAAAGGCAAGGAAAATGAGCTTGCTATCAAGCTGCAACAATCTTTTATAGAATCTTTTAAGCCTTTTGAGGCAATTCTTATGGATAAAAATAAGGAAATAGAAACAAAATTTTTGGAATATTTTACGCAGATTCTAAAACTACAAGAAGATCAGCTACAAAGTCAAATAGCCGCAAAAGATGAGGTATTGCAAAATACATTGCTAAAAAGAAAAAATGTTTATACACAAGAAATGCGAGATTCTATGCAGGAAAAACAAAAAGAGCTAACACAAGTTGCAAAAGAGCTAGCCTATATCACACAGGCACTTCGCTAATAAATTTTCTAGCAACTTAGATTCTAAAATTCTACCCTTACGCAAAGCTTTTATAATGCGTGATTTGAAGGAGGTAATATGGCAAAGAATGAAAAAGATGTGAGAGGGCATATTATGAGGGTTTCTGCCACTCTCTTCGCACAAAAGGGCTATACTGGCACTTCTATACGCGAAATCGTCTCGCACTCACAAATCAATCTCTCTATGATAAGCTATTATTTTGGCGGCAAGGAGGGGCTATTTAAGGCGATAGTGGAGGAATGCTATAAACCTGTACTTGCCTTTTTTGACACCCATAAGGGGACGCCCCCGCTTGAGTGCCTACACGCTTTCATTTGCTTTGCTTTTGACTACGCGCAAAATTCCTGATATGGGTTGTTTCTCGCACATCTTAATGCCAATAATCCCTTTAATGATTTTATTGTGGAGCATTACATTTCAAAGGCTCTTATCTCTTTGAAATCGCATATAGATAGGGGCAAGGAGCAGGGCGTATTTCGTGCGGATATTATTTCAGAATATGCGTGTATTTTTCTTCTAAGCATTATCAAAACCCACGCCACAAATCAAGCGACCACACACTCCCTCCTCCCGCTTGATACGCAAGAATACGCCACGCATATTTTGGATTTATTCCTGCGAGGCATAGGAGGCAAATCTTTAGAATCTTACTAGCAATTTTCTCTATGCTAGTATATAGAATCTAAAATATGCCTAAAATCTGCGTTAGAATCTAAAAACATTTCAGAATCAACCAACTCCGTCATGAGCTAGACTTGCATAGCAAGGCGAAGCAATCCATAGAAAAAGCAAATACAATGGAATCTAAGATAGAATCTAAAATATAATTAAAATTTTGTTTGCATTGCATAAGATTTGCTAAAATTTCTAATTTTATCGGGAGCAATACGCTATGAATATTTCCACACTTTTTTATTTTGCAAATCTTGGAATCTTTTGTGGATGTATCGCTATGGTTATTGCTTATATTCTCACACAAACAATGAATGTTATGCAAGATAAGCCAAACGAAGCGATTTTTAAATTTCATTCAAAAAATACGCCTCTTTGCGGTGGCATTAGCATATTTATTGCATATATAGTTTTAGTGCTTGGTGGCATTGAAATACAAAATATATCTTCCACTAAAATATTAAACTCCCATGTTGGTGATTTCTATGAATATGCGGGATTGCATTTTTATATTGCATGCTGCATTATTTTATGCTCTGGCATTATTAAAGATATTGGAAACAAGGTAAAATTACAACTAATGTTTTACATACAAATGTGTGGATTCTGTGTTTTTTACTTTCTATTATATCTGCTCAATATACAGCATGACTATAATATGGCATTAATTTTTATATCAATCTGCCTTTTTCTTTTTATATCAACAAATGGTATAAATACAATTGATGGCATACATGGTAATGCTGCACTATGTGGTATCGCAATACTTTTTGCTATATGCTATATATCTTATCAAACGCAAAGCAATTTTATAGCATTTGCCTCTAGCGTATTGATTGGTATTTTATCTATTTTTCTACTTTTTAATTACCCATTTGGTAGAATGTTTTTGGGGGATAGTGGTGCGTTTTTACTTGGATTTTGTATTGGAGCATTACTGCTTTTATGTGCCTTGCATTACAAAATCAATATGTGGTATTGCATTGCTTTATTGCTATATCCTATATGTGCTATGCTATCAAGTTTAATTATTCAAATATTTTTTATAAGAAAAGATAATAAAATCTCATGGAAGATTCTGTGGCAACCGCATTATTTGCATTTACATACTATGATGTGGAAAAGTTTGAATCATATAGCTACTCTTATTATCAATGGGGCATTTATATGCTTTATTGTGCTAATAACATATTATTATAAAAACACTATGATAATTTTTGTGTCTAGTGCTATTTTTTGCTTAATTTATACTATCTGTTTCATTGTATTTTATAAGAAAAATATAAATTTATATCATAAAGCTTAATAAACTTTAGCCACTTAAACTAAAGTTTATTTAATATATCACTATAAAATCTTGACTTATTAACCAAAAAATGAGTATGATTTTATCACTTAAAATTTTTAAGTGCTAATTTATGATTTTTGTATAAGGAGAATTACAATGGCTTTTAAACCACTAGGAAAAAGAGTATTGGTTGAAAGAATTGAAGAGGAAAAAAAGACAAACTCTGGCATTATTATCCCCGATAATGCTACTGAAAAACCAAGTGTTGGTGTTATTGTGGAAGTAAGTAAAGAAGTTGAAAAAGAAGGTGAGGTAAAAAAAGGCGATAAAGTCTTATTTGGCAAATATAAAGGCAATGAAGTAAAAATTAACAACAAAGACTTCATGGTCTTAGAATCTGAAGACATTCTTGGCGTATTAAAATAACATTAATAATATTTTTTAGAAGGAGCATTTTATGGCAAAAGAAATTAATTTTAGTGATGAAGCAAGAAATAAAATCTATGAAGGCGTAAGTGCATTAAGCAATGCAGTTAAAGTTACTATGGGACCAAAGGGTCGAAATGTGCTTATTCAAAAAAGCTATGGTGCGCCAACAATTACAAAAGATGGTGTAAGCGTGGCAAAAGAAATTGAACTAAAAGATGCACTAGCAAATATGGGAGCTCAACTTGTAAAAGAAGTAGCAAGTAAAACTGCTGATGCAGCAGGCGATGGAACAACAACTGCTACTGTGCTTGCACATAGCATTTTTAAAGAAGGTTTAAGAAATATTACTGCTGGTGCTAATCCAATTGAAGTTAAAAGAGGTATGGATAAGGCAAGTGCGTTAATTACAGAAGAGCTTAAAAAAGGAAGTAAAAAAGTTGGTGGTAAGGCAGAAATTACACAGGTTGCAACAATTTCTGCAAATTCTGATGAGAATATTGGTAAGCTTATCGCTGATGCTATGGAGAAAGTAGGCAAAGATGGTGTTATCACTGTTGAAGAAGCAAAAGGCATTAATGATGAGCTAAATGTAGTTGAGGGTATGCAGTTTGATAGAGGTTATTTAAGTCCATATTTTGTTACAAATGCAGACAAAATGAGCACAGAACTTGAGAATCCATATATTCTAATTACTGATAAAAAAATCACTTCAATGAAAGATATTCTGCCAATATTAGAATCTACAATGAAAAGTGGTCGCCCACTTTTAATCATTGCAGAAGATTTAGAGGGCGAGGCTCTTACTACTTTAGTGGTAAATAAACTTCGCGGTGTTTTAAATGTAGCTGCTGTAAAAGCTCCTGGTTTTGGAGATAGAAGAAAAGAAATGTTGCGTGATATTGCTATCCTTACAGGTGGTGAGGTTATTAGCGAGGAAGTGGGACTTATGCTTGAGAGCATTGATATGTCTCACCTTGGTCAGGCAGCAAGAGTTGTGCTTGATAAAGACAATACTACAATTGTTGATGGTAAGGGCAAGAAAAAAGCAGTGGAAGAAAGAGTAGCGCAAATCCGCACTCAAATAGATTCTACAACAAGCGACTATGATAGAGAAAAATTGCAAGAGAGACTTGCAAAACTATCAGGTGGTGTTGCTGTTATTAAAGTTGGTGCGCCAAGCGAAGTAGAGATGAAAGAGAAAAAAGACAGAGTAGATGATGCTTTATCTGCCACAAAAGCTGCGGTTGAAGAAGGTATTGTTATTGGCGGTGGTGCAGCACTTATCCACGCAGCAAATAAGGTTGATGTAAAAAAAGTTTCATTGAAGGGAGATGAGAGTATAGGTTTTGATATTATTCATCGCGCCATTAAAGCACCTTTAGCACAGATTGCACTTAATGCTGGATATGATTCTGGTGTAGTTATCAATGAAGTAAGTAAAGCAAAAGATGGTAAAACAGGATTTGATGCAAGTAGCGGAGAATATGTTGATATGTTTAAAGCCGGTATTATTGACCCACTAAAAGTTACAAGAGTAGCCTTGCAAAATGCAGTTTCTATCTCTAGCCTACTTTTGACAACAGAGGCAGCCATTACAGATATTAAAGAGGATAAAGCAACCCCTGCAATGCCTGATATGGGTGGAATGGGCGGCATGGGTGGAATGATGTAATTTTATTACAAACCCAATACAACCTAAGTTTATAAATAATATTAGCAAGCAATAGGCTTGCAATTTTACGCTAAAAGCAATTTTGGCGTAATCCCCAACTAACACAAAAATAAAACAAATCTAGAGAATTTAATATACTTATATGAAAGAGCAAAGTATTTTTAAATGGCATGAAACGCAGATATATCATTATTTTATTGTATTTTGGTATTTTTATAAATATTTACAACATATTATAAATAAGTGTCGTTTTATATGCTTTTTGATACATATAAAACACGCTTTAAGGTAAAAAATGCGTAACCTTTTTAGATTAAACCAAAAAATTTATAAATCATTCAAGTAAAAAAGCCTT
>X347_Brown_Bear__coassemble_1519_pt1 | contig 15549 bp, 16 predicted proteins | sample X347_Brown_Bear__metabat2_high_PE_010 | metagenome-assembled genome bin X347_Brown_Bear | reverse complement strand
TCAAACCTGAACTTAACTTTTCCAAAGAATCTTTTAAACCTCTTTGGGTAACAACATTCTGCACATGCGCATTCAACGCATTTATATTAGTATTGACCTGAAAAGCCATTTTTCACTCCTTGTGATTAATATTGTAAAAATATCCCAAGCATCCTTGCTTGTTATTTCCATAATCGACAAGTTTTTAATTTTTTAAAATATTTTTTTAAACTTTTAAAATATCAATAATTTATTGCCCCTCATATTCTTGAATCTTGTGTGCTTCTATCTCCTGTTCTTCCTTAAATTCTTTTTCATACCAATATGGGATTTGCTTCATACCAGAGCGAAAAAACATTTTTTTCTTGCGTTTTACACTCTGTATATTCCACATGCTTAAGTCTTGATTAAATGATTTTGCACCATGAAACATATCCCGCATTGTAGTAACTTTGTGAGTATCCCAATTATTTAAAGGCTGATTAAAACTACTTGCTCCAGAAAACATACTACCCATACCCTCCACATTTCCTACATTCCATGAATTTAAAGGCTGATTAAACGACTTTGCATTTAAAAACACGCCAAACATAAACCTAACATTACCTACATTCCATTTGTCTAATGGTTGATTAAAATTTATTGCCTCATAAAACATGCCACTCATGCTTTCAACATTTTCCACATTCCAATCGTTAATATTGTGGTTAAAAAATTTTGCCTTTGCAAACATATAGCTCATATCCTTTACATTACTCACATTCCATGTTTCTATGCCACTAAAATCTTTTCGTTTGGAATCTTCAAAAAGCCTACTCATGTCTGTAATATTACTTGTATCAATTGCCCCCAATGGCACATTAGAATCACGCAATAATCTTATAAGATATTCCTTTGTTTTTGGCACATATAGCTCTTTTGCAAATAAATAATTACTTGCAATAACAACACACAAACAGCAAAAAAGATAAAATGCTCTCATAACACTTCCTTAAATTAAAATGCTAAGATTATATCAAAAAGCTAAAAATCTTTAATTTAAATAAGTTTAGATAAGATTCTTAAGACGCATTTTTTAGAATCTTCTTTTTTGGTTGGATAAATTTCTAACAGATAATTGGATAGTTTTTGATATAATAACCGATTTATTTTAATCATTTTTGAAGGCTTTAGTTTGGCAGATACCCGTCTATTCTTTCTTGTTACCATATTGCTTGGTATTGCTATATGTATGAGTTATTCTCTCTCATCATATGCGGTGCTTTATTATGGTTATGGGCAGTTTCATTTCTTATATCGAGAGCTTTTTGCAAGCTGTCTTGGCATTATGCTTATGTGGGGATTATCATATTTAAATGCAGAAAAATATCTAATTAAGTTTGGGGCAGCACTATTTATTATATCGCTTATTATTATTGTTGTTTTGCCATTTTTGCCTGATAGCTATGCAACTAGTGCAGGTGGGGCAAAACGTTGGCTACGTCTTCCAAATATATCTCTGGCTCCACTTGAGTTTTTTAAAATAGGTTATATTATCTTTATTGCATGGAGTTTTGACCGCAAGTTTAATAATGCGGAAGTATCGCCTTTCATTAAACAACTTGGAATCTTAATCCCACATTTATTTGTTTTTATGATTATTGCAGCTCTTATTTCAACATTGCAAAACGATTTAGGGCAAATTATTTTACTTGCTCTTGTGTTTATTGCCATGCTTATATGTGCTGGAGGAAGATTCTCACTTTTTACACTCGCACTTGGCATTGTGTCAATTATAGGGACAATCCTTATTGTAATTAGTCCGCACAGAATAAAAAGAGTGCGTGAATGGTGGATTAATATTGAGACTCTTATACGCTCTTATGCACCAAACTTTTCTTTGCTTAGTGATGGAGTTGATACAGGAGGACAGGTTCAAAACGCAGCTTACGCATTTTATCATGGCGGACATTTTGGTGTTGGCGTTGGAGAGGGTATTGTAAAGCTTGGATTTTTAGGGGAAGTGCATACAGATATGATTCTTGCTGGTATTTGTGAGGAGCTTGGATTATTTGGACTTTTAGTTTGCGTTGCACTGATTTTTATGATTGTCTTTAGAATCTTTAGAATTGCATTTAGATTGCAGGCAAACTTTTATTCTTTATTTTGCGTTGGTGTTGCAGGGCTAATTAGCTTTAGCTTTATTATTAACGCATTTGGTGAAACAGGAATTATACCAATTAAAGGCATGGCAGTGCCATTTTTAAGTTATGGTGGTAGCAGTCTGCTTGCATTGTGTATTGCTATTGGTTTAGTTTTATCATTATCAAAAAAAGTAGATTTAGGCAAATAAGGAATACCATGCAGCCACAGCCACACGCATCTTTTATATTTCAAGTAAGCCAGCTTACAATGCAAATAAAATCATTGCTTGAGAGTGATTTTAACTATGTGGAAGTTGAGGGCGAGATTAGCGGTTTTACACATCACAATAGCGGGCATATATATTTCAATTTAAAAGACGAGCATGCAACGCTTGCTTGCACCTTTTTTCGCCATAATGTAAAAAATAATCCAATCAAGCTACAAAATGGAGATAAAATTATTGCAAGAGGCAATATAAGTGTATTTCCACCTCGAGGCACTTACAATCTAAATATCATAAAATGCACTCACAGCGGCATAGGTGATTTGAAAGCACAATATGAAGCATTGAAGCGAGATTTAGAAGCACGCAATTATTTTTGCAAGCAAAAACCATTGCCAAGATTCCCAAAAAGAATTATTTTGCTTACAAGTCAAACAAGTGCGGCACTGCAAGATATGATAAAAGTAGCAAGTAAGCGTTTTTGCTTATGTGAGTTTATCCTCATTGATACTTTAACGCAAGGAAAAGAGGCAAAACATTCTATTGCTAAGAATCTTGCTTATGCCGATAGACTTGGAGCGGATATTTTGGTGCTTGCAAGAGGTGGTGGTAGCATTGAAGATTTATGGAGCTTTAATGAAATTGAAGTATTAGAGGCTATATTTGCCTGTAAAACACCAGTTGTATCTGCAATAGGACATGAGATAGATTATCTTTTAAGTGATTATGTAGCTGATGTTCGTGCGCCTACACCTAGTGCTGCTATGGAAATTATTTTATGTGATAAAGAAAATCTTATAACGCAGTTATGTGATATAGAATCTATACTTACGCAAAAAATGCTATCTTATATAGCACAAAAAAAAGCATCCTTGCAATCCATATTACAGAATCTTGAGATTTCAAATCCACTACACAAAATAGCTCAACACAAGACAACAATACAATCTTTAAAACAAAGGTTACATGATTCTATAATATGGTTTTATACCCAAAAAAAACACGCAATAGCACAGCAATATGAGAGATTAGAGCTTGCAAAGCCAACGCAAAAAATACTTATCATTCGCACAAATATAGAATCTTTACGCAAAAAGCTTGAAACACAATTTATGCTTTTCATTGAAAGCAGAGCAGAGACAGCAAGACAGCTAAAGCCAATATTACAAAGCATAATGCTACAAAATCTAAGCAAAAAACGCACTATAATGCCCTCAAATCTACATGATTCCATGCGTTATTCCTTGCAACAAAAAAGACTTATGCTTGATAATCTTTCAGCCATGCTTAATACATTGCATCCACACAAAAAAATGCAAGATGGCTTTGCACAAATTTTAAAAGATAATAAACCTGTGCGAGTATGTGATTTAAATGATAATGATATTATTGAGATTATTGATTCTAGTGGAATAAGGCAGGCTCATATTTTGCCTTAATAATGATTGGATTATTTTATATTGCTTTGGCTTATTGATAAATATTAGATATAATACACGCTCAATTTTTCGCTAAAGGTGTGTTATGAGTAGCTGGGTTGTCATGCTTATGCTTGGCGTATCGCTATGTATGGGATTTTTAGGGTTAATTGCCTTTTTATGGGGACTAAAAAATGGGCAATTTGACGATAAAGAAAAAATGATGCGTGGTGTGCTTTTTGATAGCGTAAGCGATTTAAACAGCATGGCACAAAAAGATAAAAAGGATACAAAACATGAAAAACTATGATGTTGTTATAGTTGGTGCTGGACCCGGTGGCATTGCAAGTGCAGTTGAATGTAAAAAAATGGGTATGCAAAATATTGCATTACTTGAAAAAACAGACAATATAGCCGCAATGATGAGAGAATATTATAAAGATGGCAAAAGAGTTGATAAGGACTATAAAGGGCAGGTTGTAACATTGGCTGGACATATTCCATTTAGCGATGGCAATAAGGAAAGCACATTAGAACTTTTTGCAAATCTTTTAAAAGAAAATAATGTAGAGTTATGCTTGCAACATGAAGTAGAATTTATAGGCAAAAAAGATTCTATGTTTATTATCCGCACAACAAATAATGTTGAGCTATATGCAAAATATGTGATTGTTGGCATTGGCAAAATGGGAAAACCAAATAAACCTAACTATCCACTACCCACAAGCTTACGCAAAAAGATTAATTTCAATATTAATGAATGTGTGGCAGGCGAAGAAATCTTAGTTGTTGGTGGGGGTAATTCTGCTGTTGAATACGCTATATCTTTAGCAGAAATGACAAAAACTACACTTAATTATCGCCGCAAAGAGTTTAATCGCATTAATGACGAAAACGCAAAAGAACTTGAAAAGAGCTTACAAAATGGCTTAATTGGTAAATTTGGTATTGATATTAGCGGGGTTGCAGATAAAGATTCTCGCCTTGAAGTAACATTTACTGATGGTTCAGTAGAAACATTTGATAGAATTGTATATGCAATTGGCGGTGTAGCTCCTATTGATTTTCTTAAAAAATGTGGCATTGAGGTTGATTCTAATGGTGTTGCACAATGCAATGAAAACAAAGAAAGCAATATAGAGAATCTATTTGTAGTAGGCGATATTCTTTTTAAAAATGGAGGCTCAATTGCCATAGCAATGAATGATGCCTACACCATTGCAAAGACAATTAAATCAAGACTTGCATAAATCCACACACAAGGTTTTATAACTCATATTAGAGATTTTTCTCCAATATGAATATTGCTTCAACTAGAGAGTAAATTTATAGCTATTTCAATACCAACCAATATGTATAGTGGTTTTATAAAATAGTTTTAGAATTTTAAATATTAAAATATTCTAGATTCTAATATAATTTCAGAATCTTTTAAATTAGATTCTAAAATGATCTTAGATTCTAAAGTAATCACAGAATCTACTTTTTATTTTGTGATAAAATGGCAAAATAAAATATCGTCAATGTTAATTTTAAGGAAAGTTTATGTTTTTAAAAAGATTCTATATTAAAAAAAGCTTTATAATACAGGGATTATTTTTAGCATTTATTAGCAGTGTTGCTTTTAATGTCTTAAATGCAGGTGAGCTAAAAGAGTGTAAGAGCAAAGAGGATGAAAAGGCTGGTTGTATAGCTAAAGAATATTACGAAAATGGGAATCTTAAATTTGAAACACCATATAAAAATGGTAAAGAAGTGGGAATTACAAAAAGATATTATGAAAGCGGGAATCTTGTGAGTGAAACGCCGTATAAAAATGGTGTGTTTGATGGAGTTGGAAAGCAATATTATGAAAATGGGAATCTTAAATTTGAAACACCATATAAAAATGGTGTGATTGAGGGAATTGAAAAAAGATATTATGAAAGCGGGAATCTTGTGAGTGAAACGCCGTATAAAAATGGTGTGTTTGAGGGTGTTGTAAAATGTTATTACAAGGATGGAAATATAGCTTCAAAAATACCATTTATGAATGGTAAAGTGCATGGCAGTGTAAAATTTTATTCTAAAAAGTTACTTTGGCAGGCTAATGCAAAAAATGGAAAGCTTATAAATGGCAAATGCACTAATGGCAAGACACTTACAGACGAATATTTAACAAAAATAAATTGGGATATAAATATTGGTTATGTTGATAAGGATTCTTGGCTTGAAATGTGTAATAATTAACTTTAGATTTTTTGTATTTTCTTTAATCTTTTGCTAAGTGCTTTAGAATGCTTTTTAGTTAGAATATTGGATAATTTATATTTAAGATAATTTTATTTGCATTCAGAAAAAGCATTATTTAGAATGCCTTTTTAATGAAAATACAGAAACTAAAAACCAATCAGAATCTAGCTTTTTAGATTCTAAGTCTATTTTAAAATCCACTACTCCCGTCATTGCGAGACTTGCGTAGCAAGGCGTGGCAATCCATATTTTCAGAATCTAATCCAGAAACTATTGCTTTGTCTGTTTTTCTGTGGATTGCCTTGCTTCTTGTGGTTTTTCTATCTTTCATATTTATGGATTGCTTCGCTTACGCTAGCTCATGACGTGGGGGGCGGGGGAATAGATTTTGAAAAATATAACACATAATGACGGAGGGTAGATTCTGAAATAGAATCCAAAAAAGAATACAACACATAATCTAGCTTAGAATCTATTTTGAAATCTAACCAAACTCTAGATTCTAGAAATTGTTGTTTTAAGTATAGTGAAAAATATAACTTGAAATCCATTTTAGAATCTAATTCAAACAATTCTCATTTTGTTTCAGAATCCAGCCTTTTAGATTCTAAGTCTAATTCAAAATCCGCCGCTCCGTCATGAGCTAGCCTTGCGTAGCAAGTCGTGGGAATCTATAGAAAAAGCAAATAATGCAATGGATTCTAAGGTTAGATTCTAAAAAGTTAAATTTAGATTCTAAAACCATTTTCACATAGTAAAAGCAAATGCCAGCTATACAGCACTATTGCATGGATATTTTGTATCAAGCCATTTGCAAAACTGCATAGAAAAAAGCACAACAAGCCATGATACATAAATCCACAAAAACACAAACATAACAAATGAAACAGAGCCATAAATACTGCTATAAAACTTATTATAACTCATATAGTAAAAAAATAGAATCTTTAAACCATACCACACAAATGAGCCAAGCATGCTTGATAATGTAAGCACAAAAAGACGCAATGGTTTATTAGCTGCTACGCGAAAAAGTATCACAAATATAAGCCAAGTTGCAAGCATGGGTATGCAAGCATAAATTTTTGTAATCAAAATATCAGAATACAATGCCATAATCATGGCATTAAAATATATGGAAGTTGCAAGAAACATTGGCATTAGCGTAATAAGCAACCAATAGATAATAAAGGAATCAAAATAACTGCGTTTTTTTGCCTCAAAAATACGAGCTGCCACATCATCAAAATTTCTAAAAAATATAAAGGAGCTAACAAGCGAAATCAAGAAACCAACAAAGCCCATTTCTTTACCATTAGACAGAAAATTATCCAAAACTCTTGTAACTTCTGGGGCATTGGCTGGCAAGATATTATCAAGTATGGATTGCTTTAGAATCTGCATTTGATCTTGAAAGCTAGGGAATAGTGAGATTAGAGAAAAAAGCATTAAAAATGCTGGAATAATAGAAAAAATACTATAAAAACTAAGTGAAGCTGCATAGTGAAAGATTCTGTCATTATCTGTTAAAACATGCCAATAATATGAAGCCTTTTTATTAATAAAGGAATAGAAAAGCATTATATTTGTATAGTAATGCTTCAATGCAAGAATGCAGCCTTTATTGCACGCTATTTTATTTGTATTCAAAGTTTCACGATCTATATTAGTTTCTTTTGTATCGCAGTTTTTAGTTGTATTGCTAGATTTGCCCTTAATATCAAGCTTATTTGTATTGCTATGTTGTTTAAAAATCTTGTTGTTTATTTGAGAAGATTCTGTATGCTGCCCTGCATTTGTATCTTGCATACACATCCTTTAGTTAAAATATTTTTGTGCTACAAGTTTGCCATAATAATACTGCAATGCTTGGATTTTATCCCCACTTTTTATAATATAAAGCCAGTTATGTAGCACTCCTTTTTTAAAATGAGTTTGCAAAAGCATATCATTTTTGTCATATTGCACAAAATCCCCATTTAGCACACCATGTTTATATGAGCCTACAAAATGAGGACTGCCATTTGCATAAAAATGACGAAACTTTCCATGCAACTTGTCATCTTTATAGTGAATCTCCCACGCAAGCATTCCATTTGGATAATATCCTATAAACCTACCATGCTTCAATATACCCTTACATTTACCTTGAGTAACTATACCATCAATCATAATATTGCATGGTGTTGTTTTAGCATATACATTTACTAGTGATATAGCAAATACAAAAAACATATATCTACAAATTTGCATTCCAAGCAAGATACAACCTTAGCTTCTTTAATTATAAATAAATGAATGGATTGTTTTGAATTTAAGACCTGAAGTTTATAAGATGGCTAAACTATCTAGTAGTATTATATAATTATCGAAAGCCAAGTTTATCTTATAAGCCTTCGACATAGCCAAGTTTTATTTAGAGCTATTTTACTTTAAGCACGTTGTTGATTTTTTTCAACTTATCTTCTTCAAGCAAATAGCGTAAGTTTTGTTCATCTTGCTTGCTCTTTCTAAATTCCTCTTGTTTTTTAGCAATTCTGTGTAGAATTTCTGTAGCTTTTGCAACATTTCTATTATCTTGTGCTTCTTCTAGATCTAAGCGTAGATTTTTAATATCAAATGCAACAGAATCTTGATATTGTTTAAATTTATCAGTTTGAGCTTTCATAGCTTTATGTGAATCAAACTCTATTTGTGCGATTTCTCTTTTTTGTTTTAAGCTTGCTGTATCATAAAGCTCTTTTAATACTCCGCGAGGTGCATCAAACATACTAGATTTACCATGTCCATTACCCATATTAGGGCATGCAAAAAGCAAACCGCTTGTTGCTACAGAAACAAATACTAACTTTTTAAGAACCTTCATAGCTTCTCCTTTGGCATAAAAAATAAAAATAAGCGACATTATAGCTAAATATCACCCATTTTAGACTTAAAATTTATAAAAAAATGAATATTTTGTATTTTCTATCAAATTTGACATACAAACACTTTTTATTTATAACTTTTATAATGTTGCTATGATAGTTTATGTATATTGTTGCATATTTCAATAAAATCTTTATAATACTGCCAAGATTCCATAATATCTGGTCTATTTGCTTTAAGGTGTTTATATTCCCTATTAATAAGGCTATAAAAATGCTTGCTTGCCTCTTTATTATTACGAAAATATGCTAGCATTTTACTCTCATCAACACGCGCTAGCCGCTCCTTAGATTCCATTTTTTGTAAATATGATATATAGCCCTTAATATAGCTATATGTGCGACTCAATAACAGCTCATTTGTCTGCAAAAGTGCAAACTGATTTTTATCAATCAATATAGCAACTTGATAATCTGGTGCTGGTTGTTTATCCACTAATAAGTCTGTAAGATTTTGGTAATTGCTATCATGTATTCTGCAATCTGTGTGTATTGTAATATGTAATTCTATGCGAGGTTTTTCACTACATATTACATCTATGGGGAAAAACCATATCCTATTGCCTCCATTTAGCTTTGTTTGAAAAATTGTCTTATCATGCGGCTTTTGAAAGCCAAATTGTGTAGCTAGCTTGCAAAATGTATCAAACCCATGTTCTATATCAATTCTTTTAAATGGAATATAGTGAAAAGATTCTATATTTTTTTGTAAAAGCTGTATTTTTCTTGCTAAAAAATACTCATGCCCATCAACATAAGAAATCACCTTATTAAGCCGCTCTACACTCACCTCCTCATCTTTTTCGAAAAAAAAGTAATCAGGCGGTAATATTGCTTCAGTATATGGTGTATCTAGAGTTATTGGCGAAATTCTCTTATACCCAATACAACCTAGATGGTTAATGAAGGGTTTAAGGAGTGATACAGGATCTCTTACTACACATAGGACTGGGACTTTCTTTGTAATGAGGTAATATAACTTATCATTTTCAAAACTATATGCACGCAACCATATAGCTATATAATCGTTTGGCTTTTTACTATTTAGAAAATTATATAATATATTGTAATCGGCTGAATCTGTATTGAATCTTGTATTAATAATAACATTGCAATGTCTAAAAAACTCTTGCATTGCTCCCATTCCACAACCATGCATAGCTAAGAATATAAACTCATAATCCTCCTGTAATGGAATGTTTAAAAGCCATGCTAGCTCTGATGGCATACTTTTATAATTAATCTTTTTGGGGTTTAATAATGGTGGGTATGGATGTTTGGATTTTTTATATATTTCTTCAAACTCTTTGGAGTTAATCCACTCAAGAATGCGTTCATTTATATTGCGAAACCTTAGATAAAAACAACAGATTCTATAAGATCGCCTTATAATATTTCTACTAATTTTTAGTGCAAAATTTTTTGCATGCTGCTTTGGCACACATAAAAGAGGATTTATGACAATGTTGCCCCCCCCCCCCCCGTATAATCAGGCAGTGTAATCTGAAGTAATGAGTGTCTATATTTCCTAATAGCATTCTCTATGTATTTCAAAATTTTTTTCATACTATATTCCTCTATTGAAAAGTGTTTGTGCGAGCATAAAACTAAGCTCTAATGCCTGCGTGGCATTTAATCTTGGATCGCATTGTGTATGGTAATTTGTATGCAATTTATCCTCATCAATTGCTTGTATCCCACCAATACATTCTGTAACATCTGCGCCAGTCATCTCAAGATGCACGCCGCCAGCAATACTACCCTGTGCGGCATGTATGGCAAAAAACTGCTCAATTTCACTCACAATATCCTCAAATGCACGGGTTTTGTAACCACTGCTAGTAACTTTTGTATTGCCATGCATAGGATCGCAACTCCACATAATATTGCGCCCTTCACGACATATATCGCTTAATAATGTTGGGAATCTTGTGCCAATTTTATCAGCACCCATACGAACAATAAAACTTAATCTACCCTCTTCATTTTGCGGATTCAATATATCACACATTTTTAAAAGCTCATCTTTAGTTGCATTTGGTCCAATCTTTACACCAAGCGGATTTTTTACCCCTCTCAAAAATTCTAAATGTGCGTGGTCAATATCCCGCGTACGCTCCCCTATCCATAGCATATGTGCGGAGCAGTCATACCAATCTCCACTTATAGAATCTTGTCTTGTAAGTGCCTCTTCATAATGCAATACAAGTGCCTCATGCGATGTATAAAATGAAACTTCTTTTAGTTGTCTTGTGTTATTGGTATCAATACCACATGCTTTCATAAACCTAAGTGATTTTGCTATATCTCCAGCTAGTTCTGCATATTTTTTTCCAAAATTATTATTTGCAACAAAATCAAGATTCCATAAATGAACTTGCTCAAGATTAGCAAAACCACCTTGCGAAAACGCACGCAATAAATTAAGAGTGCTTGCACTCTGATGATATCCTCTTAAAAGCCTCATAGGATCTGGCTCTCTTTTATCAAGCTCTTGCGAATTAATTAAATCTCCACGATAGCTAGGATAAGTTACCCCATCAATAACTTCAGTATCGCTACTTCTTGGCTTTGCAAACTGACCTGCTAAACGACCAACTTTTACAATTGGACAACCAGAAGCAAAAGTTAGAATCACGCTCATTTGCAAAATAATCTTAAACATATCGCGAATATTATTTGCATTAAACTGCGTAAAACTCTCCGCACAATCGCCACCTTGTAATACAAAAGCCTCTCCTCTGCTTGCCTTTGCAATCTTTTCTTTAAGGCTATCTGCCTCTTTGGCAAATACTAAAGGTGGGAGGCTTGATAGCTCCCTCTCAACTGATTCTATAGAATCTTTGTTTGTATAAATTGGGTGTTGCTTAATCGGAAATTTTCTCCAACTGCTTTTATTCCATGTTTTTATAGGCATTATTATCCTTTCATCAAAATAGCAAAATATTTTGCATATAAAACTTAGGATTCTACAATATTTTATTTGTTTATCGCCTACAAAATAAGTATTTTATAGTAAATAATTGTTGCTATAAGGCAATATCCTCGCAGTGTAGTAAATTTTAATTGAAGATTTATCTATTATTGTTTAGCAAGAAGTTCCACTGCCTCTTTTGCATGATAGGTAATAATAATATCAGCCCCCGCCCTTTTAAAACTAAGCAATGTCTCAAGCAAAACTTTTTCATAGTCTATAATGCCTAACTTTTGTCCTGCTTTAAGCAACGCATATTCACCACTAACATTATAAACAGCAAGTGGCAAAAGGCTTTTTTCTCGTATGCTGCGAACAACATCAAGATACGCAAGTGCTGGTTTTACCATAAGAATATCAGCCCCCTCATATTCATCATTAAGACTTTCTAAAATAGCCTCTCTATAATTCGCACCATCTTCTTGGTAACTTTTTCTATCGCCAAAGCTTGGAACACTTTGAGCGACCTCGCGGAAAGGACCATAATAAGCACTAGCAAACTTTGTAGAATAGCTCATAATGGGAAGATTTACAAAGCCGCTAGAATCAAGAGCATTACGCATTGTAATAATTTGTCCATCCATCATTGCGCTTGGAGCAAGCATATCAACGCCACTTTGTGCTAGAGCTATACTCTGCTTTGCAAGATTGGCAAGAGTTATATCATTATCAACACTTCTAGTATTAGAATCTAAAACACCACAATGTCCGTGATCTGTATATTCACAAAAGCAAACATCTGCTATAACATACATTTGTGGAAAATGCTTTTTTATTGCTTGTATGCTTATAGGTATAATGCTATCCTTATCCCATGAGTGAGAGCCATTAGAATCTTTTTTGCTTTTTGATGGCACACCAAAGAGTAAAATGGCATAAATGCCAAGATTTTGTAAAATCTCACATTCTCTAAGAATATTATCAAGACTCATTTGAAATACTCCGGGCATAGATTCTATCTCATTTTTAATGCCATTCCCTTCTACTATAAATAGCGGATAGATAAAATCATGAACACTTAGCGTAGTTTCACGCACAAGATTACGCATAGTTTCATGCAATCTCAAACGTCTCATTCTCTTAAACACTTTAAAGCCTTTTTATGTGATTGTAAATTTATTGTGTGTTTAAATTATACACAACTTTTTTTATTTTTCATTTATTATATAGTTTGACAATGTATATATAATCTAGCAACAAAGACCAAAAAATAATACTATTGTTAAAAGCATGATTATTTGGAGCTGCTAGATAAAGCATAAAACAATTTAGGCAAATAATTACAATATATACTATAAACACTGGGTTAAGAAGCTTATTAATGTTGTTTATTTCGCAATCAATCAGCAAAAAAACAAAGTTAAATGATAGTAGAAAAATGGTATTTTTGTGTTAATCGCTCGCAATTTTTCAATTCTTTTAGACATTTTAATAACTTTTACTTGATTTTTTTTATTTTTTTTGATAGCATAACGAAGTAAAAAACATGCGGTAAGGCATAAAGTTAGCCAAAAACATGTTTTTAAATTTTTATCAAAAAGGTGTAAAAATGTTGAATTACAAACAAGTCTTGAACCATTCTGCAAAAATTGGTTTAGTGGCAGGTTCTGTTTTAATGTTAGTTGCTTGTTCTGGCGATCCTAAAAAGAGCAAAAAAAGCAAGTATGAAACTCAAGAGCTTCAACCGAATGCTCGTCAGTTTGCTGTGTATAAAGCGGTTGGTTATTCTATAGATCCTCAACTCCCAGCTTATGAGCCAAAAACTCTTAATGAAAATGCTAGAGGTATTGCTGTTGCTTATAGTGTTCCTTATAACTGCAAAGTTTTAGGTGAAGTTGAAGGTAAAGATGAAGCTGCTGGTAAAGCTGGACCTACTTTTGAACAAATCAGAGAAGGTGCAACAAATGATTTAAGAAATCAAGCAGCTGACTTAGTAAGAGGCGGACAAAGACTTATGCTTTCTGTAACAAAAGAAGCAATGATTTGTCAAATGAGAACAAAGAAAGACAAATACCAAGAAGAAGATTGTACTCTTTGGAACAAATTACCTGATAATGGACAAATCCTCTCTTACAGAATTCATGCTAATGTATTTGAGTGTGGTGAGAAGTAGGGCATATTATTTTTTTGATTGCTAAATTATAGTCTTAATATTAGACTATATATCATAGCAATTAAAAATTATAAAAATATATATAAAGGGTTTAAATATGTTAAATGAAAATATTAAGGGTTTATTAAAAACTGGTTTGGCTGCTAGTCTTGTTTCTCTTATAGCCTTAAATAGTGCAAATGCTGCTGATAATGTTAATGTAGAGGAAGATACAGATGCACAATCTTATTCTACTCAAACTACAGATTCAAAGACATTAAAAGAGAGAAATGAAAATATTGATGTTGCTAGAGAGCTTACAATCACAAAAAATTCTAGTGATGCTTATTATAAGTTACCTAGATTGCCACAATATACTCCAAAGCCTCTTATTGAAGATGCAAAAGGTATAGCTATTGTAAATGGTGTTCCTTTAAATTGTAAGCTATTGGGTGAAGCTGAAGGTATTGATAGCTCTGATGGTAAAGCTGCTCCTTCTTTTGAACTTATCCGCGAAGGTGCTTTAAATGACTTGAGAAATGGCACTATGGATCTTGTAGATTCAAGAGACAGAATTGTGCTTACTCCTGTTAAAGAAGCAATGACTTGCGAAATTCGCAATGAAGGCGATCAGTTTGATGAGAAAGACTGCACAACTTGGACACAGATACCTAACAATGGTAAGATTCTATATTACAGAATCCATGCTAATGTATTTGATTGCGGTGCAAGGTAATTGCTAGTTTTATAGCGTATAATGTAATTTTATTTTTATATAAGGTGGAAAAATGTTGAAGTTAATGAATAATTTTGCAAAAGTAGGTATCGCTGTTGGTGCTGTTTCTCTTTTGGTAGCTTGTACTTCTCAACCAAAAGGAAAAAGTGCTAATTATGGTGGTTCAAAAGGGAAAGTAAATTATAGTAAAGAAGTTGAAGTTACTGTAAATGCAGCAAGAGAGATTACTGTAACAAAAGTTGCTCCTTACATTAAAATGCCTCAACTTCCAGCTTATGAGCCAAAGAAGCTTAACGAAGAGGCAAGAGGTATTGCAGTAGCATATAGCATTCCTTATACTTGTAAGCTACTTGGTGAAGTTGAAGGTAAAGATAATTCTGATGGTAAAGTTCCTCCTTCATTTGAAGATATCAGAGAAGGTGCAACAAATGATTTAAGAAATCATGCAGCTGAATTGGTAAATGAAGATAGCAGAATTTTACTTAAATTAACAAAAGAAGCAATGACTTGTGAAATGAGAGTAAATGATGGTAAGTATGAAGAGAAAGATTGTACAGCATGGGAAAAAATTCCTCAAAATGGAAAAATTCTTTCTTACAGAATCCATGCTAATGTGTTTGAATGTGGCACAAGATAATCACTCTACCACCGCCTATTTAAAGACTTGTTAATTTACACTTTTTAGTAACACTGGAGATTTATAAATCTCCGGTTTTTAACTTGTATTTTTTAGGCTTTTTTCTTTTATTTACTTGAAATATCCAATTTATAAAATTCACATAACTTTCTTATAAATAAGTATCCATAAAATTTCTATTATTTACAATACTACAAAATATTTGAT
>X347_Brown_Bear__coassemble_1512_pt1 | contig 16133 bp, 10 predicted proteins | sample X347_Brown_Bear__metabat2_high_PE_010 | metagenome-assembled genome bin X347_Brown_Bear | reverse complement strand
ATTTTATATATTTTTATTTATAATAAATTTTGAATATTTAGAAGCAGGCTACAAAAACTCATTGATAAAATTATATAAATCTCTAAAAACAAAATGATATAACATGAAACAAAGATTAAAACTAGTGTATGTATCTTTACTCTTGTGAATTCAAGATTCTAAAATTTGATACTAGAGACTTACTTAAACTAATTTAATATCTCTAGATAAATACACTATATAGCAATAATATGTAACTTCAATTTTGCTTGCAATCCATGTCCTAATTTCACAACCGACTCAAAGTTACCCAATGTTTTTATTTGCGGAATCTCAAATGCTTTTTTGTCAATCGTAATGCGATGTTGCACTTCTAATTCATGCGATATTTCATCTTTTGTTAATGAACCAAAAAGGTGGTTATTTGCCCCCACTTTTTTTGCGATCGTTAGCTCTAGTTTTTCTAATGCTTGTTGAATTTGCTTTGCCTCTGCTATCTCAAGTGCTAAAAGCTCCTCTTTTCTTTTCTGCTCTGCTTTATATTTATTAATTACCTCATTTGTAGCTGGCTTTGCAAGTCCTTTAGCTATAAGAAAATTATGCCCATAACCATCTTTTACTTCCTTTATTTCCCCTGCTTTTCCTAGACTAGACACATCTTTTAATAATAAAACACGCATTTGACACCTTTAATTTGATTTGCTATTATGATATTTTATTTTAGCAAAAAAAGGACAATTTTTGAAAGAATTTATGGGCTTTCATTTTTATATTGACAGGAACAGACGCATTAAAGTTCCTCGTATTCGTTGCAATACAGAAGGTATTTTTACATTTTTGTTCCCATATAGATATAGCGAAGAACAAGCACTTGAGGATGCAGAAAATTATATAAAACGCAATCATGATAAAATTAAGCAAATGTATATGTTTCAGCATGGTAAATATATAAAAGCAATGCAATATATAGAGCAAAATCCAAATAAACTTTTATTTTTTGATACATATTTGCATGTTGATACATTAAGCATAGATTCTTTAAGAGAAAAATTTTATATCAAGGTAAAGGAACTATTAGATGAATATGCAGAGATTATGCAGCTAAACTACACATTGCTAACTATTAGCAATGCAAAATCATATCTTGGACAATGCAATAGCAAAGCACAGATTAAGATTGATTATCGAAATATGTTAAGTCATGAAACATTATTGCGATATTTAATCGTGCATGAGCTAGCCCATATTAGACACCCAAATCACTCTAAGAATTTTTGGCAGGAGGTTGGAACATTTTATTCTAATTATAAAAACGCACGCAAAGAACTTAAAGAAATGGCAGATAGAAATGCTATTATCTTGCGTCATTATGGACTTTTACCAAAAAAATTATGCTAAAAAATAACATTATTTTGCAAATCTTAATGCTAAATTTTAAACTAATTTCAACTTAATTTAGCATTAGCTTTTCTATTATTATTCTATTAAGAACTTACATTTTAATTGCAATTCATTAAACTCCTCATAAACATCAGAATCCCACACAACACCACTACCCACACCATAGCGATAATACTTCTCTGAAGTGTGTTTATATAATGTTCGTATAGGAATATTCATAGTGGTTTCTTTGGCACTTATAACGCCAATTGCACCGCAATATACATTTCGTTTGCGATTTTCTAATTCGCTAATAATTTCTGTTGTTTTGTATTTTGGCGCACCTGTAATGGAACCGCAAGGAAATAATGCCTGTAAAATCTCAATGATTCCATAGTGTTTAGGTAGCCTTGCTTGTATAGTTGATACCATTTGATGCAAGGTCTTATATGTTTTAATGCCAAAAAGCTCTACAACCCTTACACTTCCTTGCTTTGCAATGCGACTTAAATCATTGCGTAATAAATCAACAATCATAACATTTTCGCTACGATTTTTAGAATCATAATGCAGAGTTTTTACATTGTTAAAATCCCTTTGCCTATCAACATTTTTTATTTTTGGAATCTTTTTATATGCTTTGTAAAGATTCCAATTATGTTTTTCATGTAAATGCGGTTTTATATTTTTTTGCCTATTATCTTGAAATAATGCTCGCTCCATTGTGCCTTTCATAGGCTGCGTTGTGATTGTATGGTGTGAAAAATGGAAGAATAATTCTGGTGAGAAAGATAGAATCTGTATGTATTTATTAGCAATATATGCTTTGTATTGTGTGTTTTGTTTTTGCATTAAAAGCTTAAAATATGCAAAGCTATCAAGGGTTATCAGTGGGTTTAAAATAATTTCTTGCGTATAATTTACTTGATATGTATGCCCTTCTTTAATGTTTTTCTTAATATTGTTAAAATCATTTTTATAACGCATTTTATCAAGCGGCTTTATAATACTAAAAAGCTGTTTTTTATTTGCTCTAAAATTTTTGTTTTTGATCTTTTTTGTAAATTTTTTACGCTTTAAAAAAAGCTCAAAATATAAAAGCGGCTCGTTACTTTTATTCTCTTTTTTTGCAATCCCATAATAAGAATCCTGCAAAAGCAAACCACACTCATAGGTCAAATAACCTACATAATATCCCCTCTTTTTGCGTCTTGCGTGTAATTGCATAATATTTAAACACTTTATAACTTCTTCATAGTTAAAAGCTTGTAAAATCTTATTTGATTTTGTGTAAATATAATCCCCAAATACAAACATAATAGCCTATTCTATGGTTAGATTATGTGTAATATGATTAGAATCTATTTGCCTTTTTGCTAAGTCTTGCAAAAAGGCATTTTGTATCCATTCAGTTGGCACACACTCCCATTTATTTTGCACTACAAAAGCTTCAAACCACTGCATAAAGGCTGTGCGAAATGGATTATTAATCCATGTTAAAGGAATAATAGAATTACGCATACGCCATATTTTAATCAATTCAGCAATTACTTGCATTTCATGGTCATATAGCGTTGGAATCTCAAAGAAATAGCCACAATTATCAACCACATGAAAACCACTAATAGAAAATGGAATATTATTAATAAAGTAAGATTCTATAGAGCAAGATTCTATTATATGCAAATCCATGGGGCTTATATTTTCTTGCATGCTTTGTGTTTGGCTATTTTGCATAGGTAAATCATTTGTGTTATTTTTTTCTATTTCTAGCGTATCTGTTTGCAAAGTTTTATTAATAGAATCTGAATTTACATTTATTTTCAAGGCATTGCTTGTAGAAATTGACATATTATACTTATTTAATGCTTTCATAAAGGTATTAAACTTAATTTTATCCTTTATCGTAAAAAGTATTTTTGGAGTTTTTATATTTAGCAGTGTTGCAATCTTTTCTTTTTCATTATATGTGTATGCGTTTGCTTGTGGTTGGTTTGCAAATACATTTAGCAAATATACTTCATGTTTAGTTGTTTGAAGGCAAAGCATAGAGTGAGATTGATTTTTAAATAAATGCGTTAGCTTTGATTGTTTTGATTTATCTTGCAAGAATTTTGGAAGCCTTGATTCTATAATAGAATCTTTATATGTATAAAACTTTCCATTGTAGTAAGTAATAATAAATTTTTTTCCAAAAAGCTTTCTTGTGATATATAAAGGTGTAGATATTTGCTCTAAAATTTCTGCTTTATTTGACCTAAAATGCGACTTTTTATCCATACTAATATGATATCCTCTACCTGCAATCTGCCATTTTTTTGTATCAATAATGCAGGGAGAAAATGAGTATGCAAGCTCGCAAATATCCTTTGAAATCTTTGTTGGATAGCCAATAGTTGTAAAATCCTTGAAGCTTGATAGTATAAATTTTTTATTATTTGTAATATAATCAAAGAATTTTTGCAATTTGCGTTTGGCTTCTTTTTCCTCCTTATTAACAAAAATAGTATTACGCAAACTTTTATCCACAAAGCCATGCTGACTAAGCTGCAATGTGCGTAAATAACCTCCAAATTCTACCTTTGATTCTAAAATAAAGCTTTTATTATATAGGCATACAGGCAAATCAGTTTTATTTCTATGTCCAAATACTTGATAAAAATTATCTGACACATTTTGTGCAAATGCTTGTGAAATGCTGCTTGCATTTAAATATGAGCCTACGCCGTGTATGCTTTGTGCCGCACTTAGTAGAATGGGGTATTGCGGCATATTTGAGATTCCACCATGCGTGCAAATAACGCGTTTATCATGGAATCTATAAAAAAAATAAGGCACTAGCTTTGTATAAAAACGATGGGCATCTTGCTTGCTAAAGCCTTTTTGCTCAAGCTCTACTTGTGTATTAAGTCTAAATTCTTTTGACTCAATGTCTCTATTATTTGCCCAATACCATAGCCATTTTTCATGATTTCCCTCAATTAGACAAACATTTTTCCTATCCATAATTCGCAGTAAAAACTGCAAAACTTCATAATTTTGAAATCCCCTATCAATGTAATCCCCAAGAAAAATGTAAAATTCATCATTTTTCATTGTCCCAAGATATTGCTGCAATACATGATAAGACCCATGTATGTCGCCTATATGGTGTATTTTTTTATAGCCATTTAGATTATATGGCTCTGCATGCAATAATTCCTTAATATCATCTGGCTGTATTACTTTGCATTTTATTGGAATCTCACTATTTTTTAGAGTATCATAAAGTTCTTGCAATTCATCAGTGCTATATAGCTCATCTGTTTGCATGCTATTTCGTTTGCAAATTGTCTCAAAAGGGACATTGCTAAAATCTACGATTAATATCTCATAGGCATGATATTTTGCTAATTCTTTATAATAACTGCAATATGATTTTGCAATATGCCAATCTTCTATAATAACAAATTCACCACTCCCCATGCGAGATTCTAAAGCGGTAAAAAGCATATTGTAAGCAAACTTACTGCGTTGCGTATCTTTTGCAAACTTGCCAGAATCATCAAGTATAGGTGCATGCAAGATTGATTGAAAAATTTTTGGGCTTAACACATAAGGCTCTAAATTATATTGCTGTATCCATGTCGTTTTACCACACAAAGGCATACCGCGTGTTAAAAGTAAATACCGCATATATTTTCCCTTTCTTTGAATAGATATAATAGAGAATTATAACGCATTTTAGCCCTAGATTCTAAAAATTATTTCTTGCATCATCTTTGAGTGATTCTGTAATATTTGTTTAGAAAAATTAAGCAATGGAATTGGTGTCTTGTATCTTGAATGTTAGTAGATATAAAATAATAACTTTTAAAAATCAAAACTTAAAAGCTAAATAATTATAGAATCTACAAAATACATAATCCAATATTAACAATAAACGAGATTTCTATAAATTTAGAATCTTTTAATTAAAATCGAATCGTCATTGCGAGAGAGAGTAGCAAGCGAAGCAATCCGTAATAACAAAACATTAGAATTAAAAACAAATGGATTGCCACGCCTTAGCAAGCTAAGGCTCGCAATGACAAGGAAAGAGAACAAAAAAACAAGAAGCAGCCACAAATAAGCAAAGCTAAATCGTCATTGCAAGGAAAGCATAGGCTTACGAAGCAATTCATAAACATAAAAAACAAGAAACAAAGCAAAATAAAAAACAGCTACAAACATAAGCTAGCACCAGTGAAGCAATCCATAATTTATGAAAATAAAGAGAACAAAAACCATTTAATAAATTTTAATTGAAATGGCGAGTTTCCAAAAAATCCCATAGAATCTAATATTCTAGATTCTAAAATAAAATGAGAGTTTTTGAACTAAATTCTAAAATACACTTAGAATCTGAAACGATAGATTTTAAAACGCGTGTAGATTTTTGTTAGCTAGATTCTAAATTCTTTTTACTAAAGTGTGAATAAATCTGCAAAATCTCATTTGCTATTCTTGTGTAGTAAGCTTTTGTCAAATCCTCATTAATTGCGCCATCATCTTTATAAATCAAGGCAGATTCAAGAAAAATATTTCTTAATATACAGGCAATTTGTATTTGGGTTTGTCTAGTCATAACCATATTTCTTTAAAATAAAAGTGGTAGAGATTCTAAATACCATTCAAAATCCACCTTTTCAGATTCTAAAAACAATACAAAAAAGAGTTAAAATAAAGATATCTATAATCCCATTTTATTTGGATTTAAAATATTATTTGGATCAAATGCTTTTTTAATGCTTCGGAATAATTCCATTTCAGCTTCACTAAAAGCAAGATTCATAAACGGAGCTTTAGCAAGCCCTATGCCATGTTCGCCGCTTAGAGTGCCTTCTAACTCTACGGCTATTTTAAAAATTTCAGTAATAGCTTCATGCCCCTTATCTAAATCTTTTAAATCCTCAACCATTACATTAGTATGCACATTGCCATCACCAGTATGCCCAAAACATGGAATCTTAAATCCATATTTATCGCTTACCTCACGGATACGCATAAGAAGCTCAGGCAACTTTGCTCTTGGCACGGTTATATCCTCATTTAGCTTTTTTTTACCATAAATGCTAATGCTTTGACTTGCATTTTTTCTTGCAAACCATAAATCTTGCCCCTCTTTAGAATCTTTTGCGATCTTAAACTCAATGCAGCCATTTTCCTTAAATCTAGATTCTATAAGTTTTAGTTGATATTGTATTTCTTCCTCTAAATTGCCATCAACTTCTGTTATTAAGATTGCCCCAGCCTCTATTGGCAAGCCTTTGTTAAACTTACTTTCAACAGCGCGTATGGTAAGATTGTCTAAAAACTCCATTGCAACAGGTGTAACACCGCTTGCCATAGTTTTATAAACAGCATTCATTGCATTATCTATAGTATCAAAAACTCCCATTGCAGAGCGAGTAATTTGTGGCTTTGCAATAAGCTTTAAAGTAATCTCACTCATAACCGCTAAAGTTCCCTCACTTGCAATTAGAATCCCAGCCACATTATAGCCTGCCACATCTTTAATAGTTTTTTTACCCGCACGGATAATATTGCCATTTGGCAATACCGCACGAATAGCCATAACATAATCTTTTGTGATTCCATATTTTGCGGCTCTCATTCCGCCTGCGTTTTCACTGACATTTCCGCCTATTGTGCTTTGATTTTCACTTGCTGGATCTGGAGGGTAAAAAAGCCCATGAGATTCTACAAAGTTCTGTAAATCTTTATTAATAACGCCAGGTTGCACCCGCACAATTAAATTTTTTGTATCAAGCTCTAATATTTTATTCATATGTTTTTCAAGAGCTAAGACAATGCCACCTTGTGCGACAATGCTACCCCCAGTAAAGCCACTACCAGCACCTCTAGGCACAATTGGTATATGATTTTCATTGCAATATTTTAAGATATTGCTAATATCTTTTTCATCTCGCGGAAAAAGCACCATATCAGGCTCTCTCTCCTCTCTTGTTGCATCATAGCTATATGCAAGCTTGTGCATATTATCTGATTTTGCATTTTCTAAACCTAATAGATTTTCAAAGTAGATTCTGTGTGTATCTTGTAAAGCCATATATACCCTTTTTTAAATATTAGAATCTGTTTAAACCCTGCTAGATTCTATTAAATATAGAATCTAAAAGCAATAAAATAGCAAAATGCTATATCCAATTAGAATCTATTTAGAATCTAGCCTTATTCCACTGCGACATTTTGCTTTGCAAGCATGCCTCGCTTTGGACCACTTTTGCCATGACAATGTTTATATTTCTTGCCGCTACCACAAGGGCATATTTCATTTCTTGCAGGCTTTTTATCCTTAATATCTTCCTCTAATCCGCTATGATTTAACACAATATTATCATTTTCATGTTCGAGATTAGATAGTATTTTCTCCTCTTCTTGCTGCATATCTTGAGTATTGAATTGAATAATTTGCAATGTCCTATATGCTTCAACTTTGATATTTTCTACAAGTTCTAAAAATAAATTATAGCTTTCTTTTTTATATTCTACGAGTGGATCTTTTTGATTATATCCACGCAAACCAATCCCTGTTTTTAAATGATCTATGGCGTATAAATGTTCCCGCCATGCATTATCCACAACTTGCAAATATATAATTCTTTCAAGTTCATTACGCATTTCTTGTGTTGTATTTGTGAATTTCTCTTCATATTTTTCTTGCATAGAATTTATCAGAATCTCTTGTATTTCATTGTAGGTTTTTGCCTGCAAAGGCTGGTTTGGAACTAGCATGTATTCCTCTTTTAGCACAGCCAAAAGTGCTTCAATATCATAGTTTTCTGGCACATCATGCGGCAATATTTGATTGCGTTCTAGGAGATTATGCACACTTGTTTCCCTATTTTCTATTATACGCTCTGACATATTAAAATCTCTCTGCAACAATTCATTACGGAATCTATATATAACTTTTCGCTGCTCATTGCTTACATCATCATATTCAAGCAAATGCTTACGCGATTCAAAATGCAAGGATTCTACCTTTTTTTGTGCTTTTTCAATGGATTTTGTAATCATGCTAGATTCTATACTCTCTCCATCTTTCATACCAAGTTTTCCCATAATGCCTTTTAATTTATCACTTCCAAAGATTCTAAGCAGAGAATCTTCAAGGCTAAGATAGAATTGACTTACCCCAGGATCACCCTGTCTCCCAGCTCTACCACGCAATTGATTATCAATTCTCCTGCTTTCATGTCGCTCTGTGCCAATAATATAAAGTCCGCCAAGCTCGCGTATTTCATCATCAATCTTTATATCAACTCCCCTACCTGCCATATTTGTAGCGATGGTAACTGCACCTTTTAAACCCGCATTTTTAATAATTTCAGCTTCTTTTTCGTGCTGCTTTGCATTTAGCACATTGTGCGGTATTCTTGCTTTTTTAAGCCACTCATGAAGTGCCTCACTTTTTTCAATGCTTGCAGTTCCAACAAGCACAGGCTGACCTTTTTTATATAGCTCGGTTATTTTATCCACAACCGCTTGAAACTTTTCTCTCTCGCTTTTATAAATAAGGTCATTCATATCTTGCCGCTTTATTGGTAGATTTGTGGGAATAGATACAACCTCAAGCTTATAAATTTCTAAAAATTCTGTTGCTTCTGTTTGCGCTGTTCCTGTCATGCCGCCTAATTTATTATAAAGCCTAAAGTAGTTTTGAAATGTAATATCAGCTAGCGTTTGACTTTCTTCTTTAATAGCTACACCTTCTTTTGCTTCCAATGCTTGATGTAGCCCCTCGCTAAAGCGTCTGCCCTCACTAAGCCTACCTGTAAATTCATCTACAATAACAACCTCATCATTTTGCACAACATAATCTTTATCTTTGACAAATAAATAATTTGCCTTTAATGCTTGGTCTAAATGATGCGATAAAGAGGCATTTTCAATTGCATAAAGATTCTCAACATTAAAAAGAGATTCTGCTTTTTTTATCCCATCTTCTGTTGTAAGAATAACACGATTTTTTTCATCAACACTAAAGTCTTCATCTTTTTTCATTTTCTTTGCCACTGAATCTGCAAGCTGATAGTTTTCCATTTTTCGATTTATTGGACCAGAGATAATAAGTGGCGTGCGTGCCTCATCAATAAGAATAGAATCTACCTCATCAACTATTGCAAAAAAGTGATGTTTTTGCACCTTTTGATCTAGATTATATTTCATATTATCACGCAAATAATCAAATCCATATTCATTGTTTGTTCCATACACAATATCACTTGAATAAATGCTTAATCTCTCCTCATCGCTATGAACCGCATTTGTAATAACTCCAACGCTAAAACCAAAGAAATTATACAATGGCTGCATAGTTTGAGCATCACGATTTGCAAGATAATCATTAACCGTTACAACATGCACGCTTTTACCTGCAAGTGCATTTAAAATTACAGGCAAAGTAGCAACTAGTGTTTTTCCCTCACCTGTTTTCATCTCTGCTATTTTCCCCTCATGAAGTGCCATGCCACCTATAAGCTGCACATCAAAATGCCGCATATTCAATATTCTTTTGCTTGCCTCACGAGTAAGGGCAAAAACTTCCTCTAGTTTAGAATCTAAAAGCGAATTTACAAATTGTATGGAAAATTCTTTATCATCTAAGCTGCCAAGTTTATGCAATACATCATCTTTAATAGCTTGAAATTTATGCTGCAAATCCTCATCACTTAAACCCTCTAAATTAGATTCCAAAGCATTAATTTTACGCACACGATTGCGATAACCCTTTAGAATCTTATCATTCCTTGTGCCAAAGATTTTTCCCAATAAAGTTTTCATAATGTTCCTTTTTATAGATTTTATAGAATCTTATATTATTTTGCTAGCTTAAAAGCTATTTTTTTGCGTGTAAAACAAGCTCATAAGAACTTTTTACAATTGTTAAATCACCAACGACATTTTTTGAAGTCTGCTGTTTATGGAGATTATTACGCAAATCATCATTAAGGCTATCAAGCTCATCCATACGCTCTTTTAAACGCAAAATAATATCAACACCAGCAAGATTCACACCCAAATCTCTCGTGAGTTTTAAAATAGTCTTAATCTTATCCATATCGCGTTGCGAATATAGCCGCATTTTACCATCAGTGCGTGAGGGTTCTATCAATCCCTCTTTTTCATACTGCCGTAAAGTTTGCGGATGAATATCAAGTATTTTTGCAACTACGCTAATCAAAAAAACTGGTTCATCATAACTTGCTTCCATGCTTATCCTTTCATATAGATTAATATTATAGCTCTTTTTGCATTAGTGAGCGTAATTCTTTGCTAAAAGTATTTGAATCTGGCAAACACACATTTATTTGCAATATCAAATCCCCATACTGCCCTGTTTTTCTATTTTTAAATCCCATACCTTCAATACGCATTTTCTGCCCATTTTGCATATTAGCTGGAATCTTTATAGTCATTTCTTTACGCAAAGTTTTAATTGTTATTTTATCACCAAAAAGCATTGTTTTTAGTGGCACTTGCACTACTTGCAATAGATTAAACCCTTCTATACTATATCCATCTTCTTGAGCTATATTAATGGTAATAATTGCATCTCCTACCATACCACCAAGTCGCCTGCCTTTGCCTTTAGCGCGTAGCTTTGAGCCACTTGTAATCCCTTCTGGAATCTTTAGCTCAAAGCTTGCTCCATTTAAATGAAGCCTAATCGTATCGCCCAAAAGCGCACTTTTAAGGCTAATTGACGCATTTGCTTCAATGTTTAAATCTATGCCTCCATTCATATTGCTGCCAAAGTTGTTGAAGCCAAAACCACCACTTCCACTATTAAAGCCTCTGCCGTTTGCACCAAATATATTTCTTATAAAATCATTAAAATCTGTCCCTTGATAGCTGCGACTAAAATCACTAAAATTTTGTCCATTAAATATAGAATCTCCAAATCGATCATATTCTGCTTTTTTCTGTGGATCGCCTAGAATTTCATAAGCGGCATTGATTTCTTTAAATTTTTCTTCTGCTTGCGGGGATTTATTTATATCTGGATGATACTCCCTTGCTAGCTTTCTGTATGCTTTTTTAATCTCATCGGCACTTGCATTTTCACTAATATTTAATGTTTGATATAAACTTTTTGCCATAAATACCTCTTAATACTTTTAGTGCTATTATAGCATAAAATATGAGTTTATAGCTATAAACTTTATTTAGTTGCATTAATATTTTTTACCACATATAAGTTCAATTTCAATAGATTTTTAAAAATAACATTGGAATAATATAAAAAAGATTCTACACATTGTCACTATTTAAATAATTTGTAAAATATCTAAACCTTGAATATAAACTTAATTTCCTTTAAATATAGATTTTGGATTCATTGTATTTTTATGTGTAGTGGTGGCTTTTATACTGACTTGTATTTTTTAGAGACAAAAACATTGCTATAATCACAAGACAATATACTTTTTTCCACACAAGAATCTAGCTCATTTAAATCACAAAAAACACTCTCTTTTGCTTCTAATCACATAGACTTAAAAACACAAAGCAATATTATTGCAACTTGCTTAAAAACAAATCACTCACAAAGCAGTAGAATCCACTATCACAACTAAGGAAGATTCTGTTATAATTAAAGCTGGCGGAGTAGAAGTCATTATAGATTCTAATGGGCTTGTAGTAAAAGGTGGGGAGATTAAGGCAGAATGAGAGAAACGATAATTAAGATTAATAAGAATGGCAATAAAGTAATAAAACATATAAATTTCATAACACAAAGAAAAATAAATGGCTAAAACAATAAAATTTTCTATCAAAGCACTACAAAGCGATGCTAAAACTCCTATACCCAATGCAGAAATACAACTAGAAAATGTGAATCTAGGGCAAAAATTCACAACAGATTCTAATGGCATAGCTTACTTTGAGATAGAAGAAGAACAAAAGCTTAAATCGTTTAGAGCAAAACTTATCCATAATAATTATAATGAATTTCCAATATCAAATAGAAGCATTATCCCCAATGCTCTGCAAGATAAGGTGCAACAACTAAGATTCCATAGCAAGATTTATTTGCTCTTTGATGGTGAATTTTTAAAAATAATGAAAGGCAGTGATATGCTAATGCAAATTGAAGCATTTAGCTATACAATGCCAAATATAAAAAATAAACAAGACTTAACGCAAGATAATATAACAGATAATTTAATCACTAATAATTATGCTCTCGCAAAAGATTCTTATATAAAAAACACAGAATCTAGCAACAATATAGAATCTGGTAATAATGCAAACAACACAGATTCTATATTTAAAAACACAAAGCAGCATGATAATAATTTGCAAAAAGAAAACTTTGTGTTGGAGAATGGAGAATATTATATTAAGCTAGATACATTAGGGCAATTTTATAATGAATGCGAAACGTTTCATAACTCTCATGCACTTATTTCACAAAACACAGAAAACACGAAAAATGGCACAAGATACAATATTTATAAAAAAGATTCTACAAATACTTCTCTCCCATGTCTCACATTCTATAAAAATATAGAATGCAAGGAAAAATATGCGCATATTATTTCAAGTAATAACTCCACAATAGCACTTGAAAACATTCAAAACAACATTATCATTAATGCCAATCAAGCAGTAAAATTTACAAACACGATAAATAATCAAATCAAGCAAAATAATCAAACAGAGATAAAAATGCAGATTCAATATTCCATAAATCAAACAGAAAAAGTAGAAAATATAATAATATATAATCAAGATTCTAATATAGAGAATAAAAAAGTTATTGTAGATATAAAGAAACCTTTTGCACCAGGCACTTATATAGGGCTAGAGGCAAGGGGTGGGAATCTAGATGTAAGTCAAGAGGTTTATTGGCAAACAGAACTAAAGATGTGGAAAAATAATAAAAGTGAAAGTATAACTAAACAACATTTATTTAAAGAAGCTACATATTTCTATCTTTCTACACCACAAATAATAGATAATTACAAACAGCAAGGTTATACAGGATTTCAATATATTATTTACGCTTCAAGCATGAATACATTTAATGTCGCTACACCACATATAGCATTTAATATAGGATTTGAGGTAGGAGATGGACTAGATTTAGATGCAATAGAATCTAAACTTCCAAACAACGATACAGAAAATAAAATATACACACTAGCTCAAGCAGTAGAGTTTCTAAGAATGTCTTATGAAGCATTTCAAAAAGAAAAAGAGACAAAACACATAAACACACTATTAGATTATTTTATAAAATACCCAAGAATAGCAGGTAAGATTGCCTATATCTATTATAGATTTGATATAACAAATGAAAAGTTTATAGAGAGTGCAATACAAGATAATGGAGAGTATGTAAGAGATAGAGATAGATATGTAGATGAAATGGTGGAATTATTTGATGAAAAGCAGGCTTACTTTAACAATAAAACTTTCTCACAAAAATATAAAGAAATATTTCCAACATATAATCCAAACAATGTTTTACCAAAGGACGATGAGATAGAGGAAAGAAAACGTTTTATAGAATATCTAATATTTAAAATCATGGAGAGATTAAAGCTTCCCTATCCCAATGGCTTTATTGTGGGTAAAGATAAGGATAAGCCATACGAAGGAGTGGTTACTATTACAGAAGCAGAACCTAGTAAAAAAGGGTTAAAAAGTGGTTACTATAAAGCTAAAACAATATGGATTAATGCAATAGTTTTAAAATATGGAAATATAGATTTTTCCAAGAATGTTTCATATATTGAATACAAAGATTATGAAAAAATAATGAAATTTGAAGAACTCATTAATACCATATTTCATGAAATAAGACACTTTTATATAGATATATACTATAAACAAAGCGATAAAATGCTTAAAGGCTATGTGTATTTTTCACATCATTTTTACTTGTATTATTCCACTATTTTTGGCTGTTTTTCTAAAATATGCGATAATGCAGACAAAAAGAAAGTAGGCTGCATGCAAGAACAAGATATCTATGAAATACAGCCAAACGAGCGAGACCCAAGATATGTAGCAACACAGATTATAATAAAACTTAAAAATAAAGGAATATTATGAGCATAATGATGGATAAAACACCCATAGAAAAAAGAAGGGAGAAAACAAAATTTCTCATAGACAAACGACCTATTTATTTAGGTATTTGGAGCAATATAGTATCTATTGACGATAGATTTGACTATAAATATCTTGGTTTAAATTCTAATGATTTTAATGTTTTTTTGTATTTAGGTAAAATAATCTTTAAGAAAAATGAAAGAGGGATTCTAGTGCCAGAATATATACCAAACAAAATTACAAAATTTAGCTTTGAAGGATTAAATAACTTTTGGCTCAACGAGATTAATCCCAATGCCCTTAAATTTACACCTACAACTAGAGATGAAAATCCATTTTATGAAATTAGTGATCCATATAGAATTCTAACAACAAAACCTGATGGTTACAAATATTTTAAAACTTTCTATTTTAGAAGCCCTAAAAATATTGTATTAAATAGGGAGCAAATCATAAGCTATTTTACAGAATTGCATAAGCTAAATTCTACATTCATAAAAAATTATGTAGATTTCATAAATAGCAATTTTGGCATATCATCTTGTGTGCTTAACAGAGATGTATATATGGAAAGTGTAGGAGTTGATACAAATAAATATTCTCCTACAAACAAACAAAAAATGATAGCAATAGAGTATGCCCTTAAACTTCCACAATACAGAAGCAAAATACCTTACTTTAGTGAGTTTTTTTATGTGTATTTTGTATATAGTTTAAAATCATTTTGTGTAGCCAATAATGATTCATTTCAATTTATGGAAAAAAATAATTTAATCTTTAATCCAGGTGCTTATAAAAAATATTATGAACTTATTCAATATAATATTAAAAATTATGGCGCAAGCGAAGTTTATGAAACCTATTTGGATCGCAAATCATCAGATAGAGTGCCACTTTTTATTCGAAATTCAAACGATGAAGATTCGCAGCTTTTCTCCTATTTATATGGTTATAGTGAGTATGATTTTTTTCATTCTCCTAACTATGACTCACCAGCTAAAATATATATTCCATCACCCTTAGATAAATATTATTTTGAAATAGCAGATGCCAAAAACACATTTGTAGAATTTTATATGAGAATCTATCCAAAGATAGATAAACCACCTAAGGGTTGGAATAAGGAAATGATGAGAAAACTGGACCTAAACTTAGTAGAAGAGTCTTATAGAAAAAGGAGTGGGAAATTTAGTTATCCCCCTCCAATTCCTGATATTTTACCCTCTCCTGGTGCTATTAGAGACATTGAAGACTATTACATAGATTAATGTTGTGATAGATATGCAATTTTTAGAGATTAAAGCTTATATTTGATGGCTTGACCTTATTAGGCACACCAGAGCAATTTGTGGGTGCTTGGGATTATGAGAAAATGGAATTTATTGTAAGTGATAGTTGGTGTTATTGTAATTTTACAAATATCTTATGATTTAGGATAATGCGAATAAAACATATATGATTGCTTTTTATAATACCTCTAAGTTTTCTTTTTATATCCTGCACAAAGCCTGTATATGCAAGCTTTGAAACATATATGGCAGAGCTAGATTATAAGCCTTATTTTTCTGTAAATAATAGATAAATGCGGTTTTATTATTTAATTGTCTTTAAAAATTAAAAATGTTTTTATTGATGTAGTGATATATATTTGCAATATTTTT
>X347_Brown_Bear__coassemble_1508_pt1 | contig 16248 bp, 15 predicted proteins | sample X347_Brown_Bear__metabat2_high_PE_010 | metagenome-assembled genome bin X347_Brown_Bear | reverse complement strand
CTCTGTGAATAATGCGTCTGCTTCTTGCCTTGTTAATGAATTTGTGGTATTATTTCTACTTGGAGTTGGCATATCTATAAAATCACTTCGTGCGGACGAAAGCGTGCCTGAATCTCGTGCTTCTATAATATCTGCTTTATTTATTCTATTTTTAATCTCTCTTATTTTACTTGTTGGAATACCGGTTAATAAAAAATTTTCATTATCCGCATTTGTTACTAATACATAATATTTTTGTTTATTTTCATTTTCAAAGGCTTTTATAAATTCTTTTGTTGGCTCGCCTTTTTGATTAATTGTATTGAGTTTTAAATCTGCCCTTTTTTGTGTTGGTTCAACTAAATTTAAAAAACTTAGTCTTTGAGTAGAATCTGGGGCTTTTTCTAAATGTTTAATAAAGTTTTCTTTATTTACTATATGATTAAATCCATTTAAAAACTCTTCCTTACTTAAATATGGCGGTAATGGCTCGCCTTTTATATTTTCTAAAATTTCTAATGCTTGCGTTTTTGTTATTTGTGAGTTTGTGGCTGTTCCTTTTTGGATTGCTTCGGCTTTTTCAAAGCCTCGCAATGACTGCGTGTGGGGGTTTGCTTTGCAATGATGTCGTGGGGGTGTTTTAAAAATCTTACTTACTATAAATTAACTTTAAAGCTTGTGGAATTGCTGCATCCCCTTGCTCGTATAAAAGTCTTTGTGCTTCTTTTGCTTTAAAAAATCTTTCATTCATAGGCGTTTTATTTATCCTTGCTTCTTTTATCTCATCTCTTAGAATCTTTGCAATATCTAGTGCTAGATAATCGCTCTCTGGCACTTTTACTCCGCTTATTTCCATTGATTTAACTTTTTCATAGCCTTTATTCATTACCTTATCGATTGAGGTTTCCATTCCGGCAAAGTAGTTATCTCTTGTTTTTATTGTGCCTACTATATATGTTTTAGCAATAAAAGTAAAAATTATTCGGAGCTAAAAGAATTCTATATATTGCCAAAATTTTATAGAGATTTATTTGTGCGACTTGTTTTATTTATAGTTAATGCTTCTTAGAGTGATGATAATTTATATATTTAGCTTTTCTGAAATGATAAATTTAGCCACAAGCAAAAAAGCTTATTAGTTAATTTTATTAAAAAGGATCTCTCTCTTGTGTTATTCTATTGCGTAAATCTCTGCGAGTTAGCTCAATAATCCACACCCAAAGCAAAGATTCTATAAAGCTCAAAATACCATAAAATATTATAGAATCTGCATTTACTAAGACAAAACCACATAGTGGTAAAAATAATACATACACAAAAAACCAAAGTCCAATGCCATAAAAGATTCCATGTGCAAATTTAAGTTTCAGCCAAAATTCCGCAAACATAACATAACAAATGCTAAACAAAATAGAAAATCCAAATTGCCATACCATATATAATACATGCCATTCATAACCGCTAGCAAAAACATAATGCAGCTGCAATAATTCAGGGCTTATATGTAATGTTTGAAATATAATTTTAGCCTGCCCATCTAGCGGCATTTGCAAATGCAATGGATATAGAATCTCAAAGCCAATACGCACAATTGCCCCTATACCTCCTACAATAATGCCAATAAGAAGGCTAACCCATATTCGATACCACTTACTAAGATTTGTATAAACCTGCATGCTATTCCTTGCACCACTTTTTGCGTATTATACCCTAATACCTAAAAGAGTGCCATAAAAGCCATTATTGAAAATAGGTTATAATGCTATTTCAACATCAAATAACAAAAGGATTCTAATGAGGCTGATTAAAAAAATATTGCAATGTGTTAGTGGTATTTTTAATTTTATAAATACTTATTTTAAAGTAATCGTATTGCTTTTAGTGGTATTGTTTGTTATGCAAATATCAAGTCAAAAAGATATGCAAGAGCAGCCAAATCTAGCTAAACTTTATTTAAATTTCCCCATTTATGAAAGCGAGACTTTTGCAAAACAGATTGAGGCAATAGAGAAAAATAAGAGTATTAAAGGTGTGCTATTGCTTATAGATTCTCCAGGTGGTGGCGTTGGAGCTAGCATTGAGATTGCAGACATGATAAAAGAACTTAACGCAAAAATGCCTGTTATAGCCTATACTCAATCCCTCATGGCAAGTGGAAGCTATTATGCTGGCATGTATTCAAGTAGAATTTATGCGAATCGTGGTTCGCTTATTGGGTCTATTGGAGTGATTTTTGCTACACCAAATTTTGAAAAAGTAATGGAAAAAATTGGAGTATCAATGCAAGGCACACACGCAGGAGAGTATAAAGAAATTGGCACTATAACGCGAAAATGGAATCCTAAAGAACAAAACTTTATTGACGAGCTAACACAGGAGCAATATCGCATGTTTTATAATGATGTAATAAAAGCAAGGGAGGGCAAATTACTTACAAAAGATCCAAAAGAATTTGCTAATGGAAAAATTTTTAGTGCAAATCACGCTTTAAAACTTGGGCTAATAGATAAAGTTGGCAGTATGAATGATGCAATTAAGGCATTAAAAGAGGCAAGCGGAGTAACAAAAGAAGTATGGTTAAAGAAAGATAAGACAGATATGATAATAGATAAAGTGCTAGATAGTGCAATAACAAAAATGCAAAGCCTAGCAATTCCTTCATTTATGTGGCATATCTAAAACTTGTATTTATAGAATCATGGTTTCAAAATAGACATGGAACTACAATTTTAATGCAAGTATCTTATTATAGATTCTATATACATAAAAGATTGTAGTTACCCTAATAAGATTTTATATAAGAAAGCTTTTATTTTATATTAATTAAAACACATAAAAACATTTATTAATAGATACAAGTCCAAAAAGGACTTTGTATTAAAAGGTGCAATGTTGGTATAACTATGTTATTTATTGCTTGTCCTTGCCATTTATATTATATCCCTCAATTTCATATTCTAAATTTTGCAAGCTTAATAATATTGGATACTCTTTGGCTAAATTGTTTAAAACTTTCGCTTTTAAATTTAGAATCTGTGTAAGTTTTTAGAAACATATATTTGATTATTCGCGGGGTTTTAGATTTAGGTTTTTGATAAGTCTATTTTTCTTATCAACAATATTTTTTTTTGCCAAGCAAGATTAATAGCTAATATTAAGTAATTTTATTTCATATAAGTTTTATCAATAAAAACTTATGCTTGAAATCATACAATTTTATACAATCACGCCACCACCTAGCACAATATCATCTTGATAAACAACTAAAGCCTGCCCCTTTGCAACGCCATATACAGGCTCTTTCAAAGTGGCAATTATTTTATCATCTTGTATTGAAATTGTAGCATTGCTTGGCGTGCTACGATATCTCACTTTTGCTTTATACTCGCCACCTATAAATTCACTTGGCAATGATTTATTAATAGCTGTTACGCAAAAAGTTGCTAGCTCCTCCTTTTTTCCTACAATGATTTCATTTTCTTTAGGATTAATCTTTAATACAAAATGTGGCTCGTGCGCCCCCTTTACACTAAAGCCCTTTCGCTTTCCAATTGTATATTGCATATAGCCCTTATGTTCTCCTACAATATTGCCCTGTGTATCTCGCACAACACCTTTTACATCAACATTTGTATGCTTTTTTAGAATGTCAATATAATCAGTTTCAACAAAGCAAATCTCTTGAGATTCTTTATAAGATTCTAAGTCTCCAAGTATTGGTAATGCTGCAAATGCCTTTGGCTTTACCTCCTCTTTTAGCATATCTCCAAGTGGAAAAATAAGACGATTGATTGCATCTTGACTAATGGCATATAAAAAGTAGCTTTGATCTTTTGTTTTATCTCTTGCCTCTTGTATCCGCTTAATGCCATCTATTGTTGTAATTCGCGCATAATGCCCTGTTGCTATATATTCACAACCATATCCAAGCGCAGCATTTAATGCTAGACCAAATTTCATAAGAGGATTGCATAACGCACAAGGATTAGGCGTTTCACCGCGTTTATAAGATTCTATAAATTCATTATATACAGCATTTTTAAACTCTTCTTTTGCTTCAATAATCTTAAACTCTATGCCCAAAAAAGCACATACTTTTTCACAATTTCGGATAAATATAGTGTGTTTTTCCTCTTTATCATGTAATTTTAAATAAATACCTAAAACCTCATATCCCTGTTGTTGCAATAAATAAGCAGAATAAGAACTATCTACACCGCCGCTCATTAATAACGCAACTTTTTTATTATTTTGTTTCATAAATTATAACCTTAAAATAAACTAGTTTAAATTCGCATTGTATCGTATAAAATTGAATACCTATGAAACATAACTCAAGTTTATGAAAGCATAACACAATCAAAGTAACATATTTTTTCTATATAGAATCTAAAAATAGTGTTTTTCAAAAAAAATTAGTTTTATAAAATTCAAAGTTTAAAAATTACATGTTGGCTAAATAAAAATTAAATGTTTCAAAAATACTTCAAAAATTATGCTAGAAAATAGGATATATTATAAAAATACTTTTATGCTTTTGGTATTCAGAAATATAATTTATGCGTGATATTTTGATGTTTAGTTATATAATACAAGTTTATAGGATCTTTAAAATCCTTGCTTGTAGGCTTAGAACTTTTCTGTGAAGAGTTTTAGTTCGCACCGATATCTTTTTTTGATACATATTGATAAGTGAGCTAAAAGCAGATGAAAATATTATCTGCATGATTAATACCACTATGGCAGTATCCATTGATATACCATACAGCAACAGCACAGGCACTATAATCACGTCTCTACCTATACCAAAACCAAGCCACAACGACATTCAATTCGCCAAGCACGACAAAAAAAACACAAAGCCTAATCCCACTTTCATAGCCCATTATTTTTCTATTTTTGAGATTCGATCCAAGGTAGTTAAGGCAGCATAACACAAAAAGTATTTCTACATTCTAACACAAATTATTGTTCTAATTCAATGTGACCTATTTTATAAACTAGTCTAAAAGATTCTATGCGGATTTTAGAATCTTTATGAGATTCTAAATTAAGCTTAGAATCTGAAAAGGTGGATTCTGAAATGCTTGCAGATTCTAAACTATCGTAATGAGCTAAATTTTGACTTGTCAAAGTCGTGGCAATCTAATTTTTTAGAATCTATCATAGATTCCATTGCGTTTGCTTTTTTTGGATTGCCACGCCTTGCTACGCAAGTCTCGCAATGACGGAGTGGCTAGATTCTGAATGATTTTAGAATCTAAATCAAAAAATTCTCATTTTGTTTCAGATTTTAGCATAGCAAATTTCCTCACAGATTCCAAAACCAACCTTTCAGAATCTAGCCCACACACCGCACAGAATCTGATCTCTTGTTTATATGGTTGGCTAAATGCGTATTTGTAAAATTTAGAATCTAATTAAATTTTAGAATTCATTGCGTTTGTTTTTCTATGGATTGCTTCGCCTTACTACTAAGGCTTGCAATGACGAAAAAACGATAAACTAAATTCAAAAAAACTAGATTTATAATCCCAAAAAAATAGATTGCCGCGCGGGCTTACACCTGCTAGCTCATGACGATAGTTTAGATTCTAAAGATATTTCAAAATCTAAAATATTATTTTAATAGGCTTTATCAATTTTTTAATTAGTTTTATAATATTTTATTAGTTCTCTGCTGCCCTTTGTGCTGCAAGATTCTCTACTTCTTGTACAAACCTATCTACAATAGAATCTTCACTCATTTTTGCAAGCACTTTGCCGCCTTTAATGATATGCCCTATTTTATTTCCAAATGCAATTGCAATGTCAGCATGCTTTGCCTCGCCAAGAGCATTTACAGCACACCCCATAACACTTACTTGCAAAGGCGTTTTAATATGAGCTAATCTTTTTTCTACTTGCTTAATGGCACTTACTAAGTCTGCTTGTATGCGACCGCATGTAGGGCATGATACAATTGTAATGCCCTCTTTTTGTCTTCCAGAATAGCGTAAAATACTCTTTGCAAGCTTGATTTCCTCCTCTAGCTCTCCTGTGATAGAACATCGCATAGTATCGCCAATGCCTTGCATAAGGAGATTTCCTAATGCAATAGAGCTTTTAATCATGGAATGATAAAGCGTGCCAGCTTCAGTAACACCTAAATGAAATGGGTATGGGACTAGTGGTCTCAAAAGTTCATATGCTTGCATTGTGCGAGGGGCATCGCTTGCTTTAAGGGATATTTTCATATTTGTAAATCCAAAATCCTCTAAAAGCTTAATATTGTATAGAGCAGATTCTACCATGCCTTTTGGGGTTGGTCCATATTTTTGCTCAAACTCTTTTTCTAAGCTACCCCCATTTACTCCAATTCGTATTGGAATATTTCTCGCATTGCAAGCTTTTACAACTTCTCTTATCTTTTCTTTTGAGCCTATATTGCCTGGATTAATGCGTATGCAATCCATTGTTTCAGCGGCAATTAATGCAAGTTTATATTTAAAATGAATATCTGCAATCAATGGTAAGCTTGTCATACTTTTTAAGGTTTTTAATGCGTTTGCATCTTCTTCTGTAAGAACTGCTAAACGCACTATATCAGCACCTGCAAGCTGCAGTCTATCAAGCTGTGCTTTTGTGGCTTCAATATTATGCGTTTTGCTAAAAGTCATACTCTGAACGCTAATTGGCGCATCGCCACCAATGGCTACATTTCCAACATATATTTGTTTTGTGGGGTAACGAGGTTTTATATTATCCGTTTGCATTAATTCCCTTTAATAAAAGCTTAAATCTAAATTTCTAAACACCCAAAATAAATAATCTAGAAACTACCATGAAACTTTGCTATTAGGGGCTACTTTAATAATATGTGTATTCTCATCCCATTCAACCATACCTGTTTTTAGGTTAGTAAGTGTTAGGGTGAAAGAATAATCTACGCGTTGCTTACTGCCAACTTTTGTATTTTTCTGCACAATAATGCCAGATAGTGAAAGATTTGGTGCTATTAGTGTGCCTTTTTCAGCCGTTGTGTATTGATTAAATTCATCATTATCTCTCAAATTTCTTGAGTTATAAATCATTTGGTCAGTTGAGCCACCGCTACCGCTAATTGCACTTGTAAGTTGAAATTTACCGCTATTACGCATAGCTCTTGCCACTTTGCTTGTCAAGCCACGCACATCAACTTGCTGCATTGTATCATTCACAACATCAGAAATAGCTAACACTTGTTTATCTTCTAAGCCCATAACATATTCACTTTTTAATAGGCTTTGAACGCTTTTATGCACTGCTGCTTCAATATCGTGATAATCTATGCCTGCACTTGTATATTCCGCAGAATCTTTTGTATCAACATAGCTTACCTTACCACAACCAGCTATACTTAAAGCAACAAAGCCTGCAACTAAAATCTTACGACATAATAACATTTATTCTCCTTTAATAATAGTATTTGCGATTGTGCCACGATGCACTCGCACATAAACGATATTATCAGAAGACTCACATAATTTATTTTCATTGCCATCTTCATAATAATTTTTAAAAAGCTTGATTCTAGCAGAGAAATCTTTAGGTTTTGCTTTAATTAGCGAATCAAATGCCTCTTTGCTTGCTAGTCGTATAGCCTTTGACTTGCAATCATTTGTTATAGGAAGCTCCAAGAGTGCTACATTATTGCCATAAATAGATACACTAGATTCTGTATTTGGTATTCTAGCAATCCATACATTATGCGGTAAAACAAGGCTTACGCGTGTATCAGCTGTTGTTGTTGCACTAAATGCAATCATGCTTGCAAGTCCAATAACAGCACCATAATCACCGCCAAACTCATTTATAGATTGTGTAATGCTAAATTTAACCAATGCTCCTACCATAGCACGCGTGATAATTGCTGGCAATTGTTTCTCAAACTCACTTGCAAAAAGATTACTAACATTACTCACTACATTTGCTTCTTTGTTGTTGATTCTATAAGAAATATATGTTGGCTTGCCATCAAGCAAAATAGGGAGTGCTAAATTTATCGCATTAATACCGCTACCAATAGCAAGTGGCAATGATGTAGCAAATCCATCTTTCCTTGCCATATCACCATCTTCTATAACAATCCATGTAAATTTAGGATACTCCCTTTTTCCTTTTCGAGATTCTAGAATCTGCATATCTTGTGCGATAATAGGGGATTTGCTTATACCATAAGCTTCTTTAAGCAAATCCACAGATTTTGTAAAATCTTCTTCAATCATGAAATATAAGCCAGATACATAAGGTATGAGGGGGTTTATCATATCTTTATATACTGCAAATTGCTTTAAATTTGTATATTTCGTGTTTAAAATGGCATTAATATTAGAATCTTTTGTATTGCTTTCATATAAACTACTTTTTGATTTATCATTTGCTGCTTTTACAGCCTCATCGTGTGCTTTCTTTATCTCTTTTTGATAGTATTCTTTTGCTCTTCTTTGTCTATCATTTGCTCGGTTAAATTCAATACGCGCTTGCGTATTATCCCCTATACTTGAAAAGGCTAAAGCTTTGTAGAAATTAAGTAAAGCTCCCTCAAAGATTAACCCACGATATGGTATTGCCATATCATTGCTTAGTGTAGCCCCAACATTTGACCCCACACTTGATAATAAACCCTTACTTTCATAGATTTTAAACTGATTTTCTGCCTCTTCTAAATCATGGAGACTAAAATGTGCGCCAAAATATCCAAATGTTAAGAATCCTGATTGCATTTTCCATAAAAGCCAATCATTTGACTTGCTTTGGGTTGCTTTTTGCAGTGTTTTATATGTTTGCATGTAATGCTGCGTATCATATTCTTTTTTAATTTGGGAATTATATGGAGAACAAGCGCATAAAAAAAGCCCAATTAATACAAAAAAAATAAAATTTTTCAAAGTTTCCTCGATACTATAAAAGATTTTTTCCTAAAATCATGAAATACTAATATAATTTCATGCAAAAATCAATTATTTAGGAGTAAGTATGATAAAAAAAATCTGCATAATATTCATATATGCACTACCTATTTACAATATAATGATTGCAAAAAGTTATTGGGGGCAAAGCAATAGCTATTATACGCCAAACTATTATGGCTATGGGCAAAGCAATTATTATGATGACCAATATAACGCACAGGCAGATTATGATTCTGCGTATAATCTATACAAAAGAGGCAATTTAGAATCTGCATTACCAATTTTTGCAAGATTATGCGAACAAGATAACTATATTGCATGTTTATCTGCTGGTATTGTGCAAGGAAAATTGCTTGAGGGATTAGATTCTAATAAAAAATTTTCACGTTCAGAGAGAAAACGCAAAAAAGCAGAATACTATAATGCAATGATGGCATTTTATACAAAAGCGTGTAATGGAGGCAATTATGATGCGTGCAATAATCTTGCATTCTACGAGCATAGCATGCGTGCAGAACGAGAAAAAGAGCGAAAAGATGAGGAGAATGAAAAAATAGAAAATAATAGAGCAATGGAGCTTTATGCAAAATCATGTAAAGCGGGAAATAAAGAAGCATGTCAGAATCTAGGTGCTATATATAGTGGGAATCTAGATGATAAAAATGGACAAAATGCAAATCTTACACAAGCACAAAATTATTATGGTAGAAGTTGTAGTATGGGAGACAATGTAGCTTGCTTTAATCTTGGAGTATTGCGTTACAACTATGCAAAAAGCTCCGGAGATTACGCACAGGCAATACATTATTTTAATCAAGCGTGTGGGGGAGACTACCCTGCTGCATGTCTTAATCTTGGCATAATTTATGAACGCGGTGTAACACAAAATATAAATGAAGATATAGCTCAAGCTATGCAATATTATACAAAGGCATGCTATTTGCAAAACCCAGATGCATGCTCGTATCTTTCAAAACTTGCAAATAAACGTAGCAAAATGAAATAATATTGCGTTATAACACTGCTTTTTATATGCAGTTAAGTAAGTTTATGATAGAATCAAGCTTTTTATTAAAGATTAAAAGATGTTAAGTGGCAAATCAATTAAGTTATAAGTTATCTAAGGTTTAAGGTTATGGATATTTACAAACAAGCATTCGGAGAGTATCAAACAAATGCCTATTTATTAAAGTTTGATGGCTTTGAGTTTGTTATAGACCCCGGATATAATGCAGCCAAATGGGTATTAGATCATGCAAAAAATTTACGCGCTATTCTTATAACGCATGGACATTTTGATCATATTTGGGATACACAAAAGCTACAAAAAGAAACAGGTGCGAAAGTATATTGTCCATTGCAAGATTCTTTTATGCTAGAAACAGATTGTTTTGAACTTGGATTAACTCCATGCAAAGCGGATTTCTACATTGAAAATAATAAAAACATGGTTTGCCTTGATATAGAAAATATAGAGGTAAAATATTGGCATTTTCCCGGACACACGCCAGGCTGTAGCATTATAGAGATTGATGGGCATATATTTAGCGGTGATTTTATCTTTAATCGCAGTATTGGTAGATATGATTTTCCTTACTCAAATAGCAAAGACATGAAAGAATCTTTAGAGAGATTTTTGCTTATTAAAGATGATTTGCCCATTCATCCAGGTCATGGCAAGGATACATCAGTATTAACAGAATCTTGCAATATACCTGCATGGATTAAATATATTGAATAGAGAATATTTGGTAGGATAAATATGGAAACGGAACAAGAATTAAAAGAGCGGTATCTTAGGCATTTAATGCTTGAAGATGTTGGTGAAGAGGGTCAGAAAAAATTAAGCAATGCAAAAGTGCTAGTAATTGGAGCAGGTGGGCTTGGCTCACCTGTATGCTTATATTTGGCTGCAGCAGGTATTGGTCGGATTGGAATCTTAGATTATGATATTGTAGAAATTAGCAATTTGCAAAGGCAAATATTGCACGCTACAAGTGATATAGGCAAGGCAAAAATTACTTCAGCGCAACGCAAAATGAATAATTTAAATCCAAATATTATTATTGATACATATTTTGAAAAACTCACAACAGAAAATGCTTTGCCTATTTTACAAAACTATGATTTCATTATAGATGCAACTGATAATTTTGCTGGTAAGTTTCTAATTAATGATGCTTGTATATTGCTTGAAAAGCCATTTAGCCATGCAGGTGTTTTAAAATATAGAGGGCAGGCTATGACTATATTACCGCATAAAAGTGCGTGTTTTGCATGTGCTTTTGATGAGCCGCCATCAAAGGAGTTAAATTCCATTTTTCGTGCAGGGCTTTTTGGTGTTGTCCCCGGAATTATAGGCTGCATACAAGCAAGCGAAGCTATAAAATATATATTGAATATAGGGGAGCTACTCACAAATACATTGCTAACAATGGATATTAAAACAATGGAATTTAGAAAGATTCCGATTAATCAAGATTCACATTGTCGTGTTTGTGGAAAAGAAAGCGGCATTAAGGAGTTAAAGGCATATCATGAATAGAAATGTAATGGTATATATTTTGCTTAAGCTATATTTTAAGTTGTAAGAGAGGATAGGTATGGATTTATCGAGTATTTTGGGTCTAATTTTATCAATTACAAGTATTTCTGTTGGGGATATTCTCGAAGGTGGGAATCCTCTGCATTTGATTCACTTGAGTTCGGTTATTATCGTTATTCCGACTGCGGCAATGTGTGCCTTAACTTCAACGCACGCACATGCAGTTAAAGCGGCTTTTAAAGAGTTGAAAATCGTGTTTGTAAATCCGAAAGTAAATATGAATAATACTATTAGGCAAATGGTAGAGTTTAGTTCGGAAGCGCGTAAAAATGGGCTTTTAACGCTTGAATCAAGAGTATCGCAACTTGAAGATGATTTTACTCGTGAAGCAATGTCAATGATTATTGATGGTCGTGAAGCAAAAGATGTGCGAGAAGATATGGAGATTCAAATAGAGCAGCTTGAGCATTACTATCATGGTGCGGCACATTATTGGATATTGTTTGGTGAGAGTTGTCCCGTTATGGGTCTTGTTGGTGCGGTTTGTGGTTTGATTCTAGCACTTACATTACTTGACAATCCAGCTGCTATGGCAGCAGGTATTGGTGGTGCATTTACCGCAACGGTTACAGGTATTATGGGTGCATACGCTATCTTTGGTCCTTTTGGACACAAAATGAAAGCAAAATCGCATGATATTATTATAGAAAAAGTTATGATTCTAGAAGCTGTTGTAGGAATTGCAAATGGCGACAACCCAAGAAATTTAGAGGCAAAGCTTCTAGGATTTATACCACCAGGTGAGCCAAAAATATCGCAATTTGAATAATTTTATAGTTTAAATGGCTTTGGGGCAGTATGTGTAGAAAATTGTAATTGGTTTGCTTTTAGCTAAACAATAGAATCTAAAAACTAAGATTCTGTTGTTTAAAGCATAGAGATAAGCAAGCAAAAAACAAAGCGTTAGAATACATAAAGGATTAAATATGGCAAAAAAATGTAAATGTGAAGAATGTCCAGCAGGAGAGAAATGGGCTGTTCCTTATGCCGACTTCCTCTCATTGCTGCTAGCACTTTTTATTGCACTTTATGCGATTTCGGCAGTTAATACTTCAAGAGTAAAGGCTGTTACAGAAGCATTTATTACTATTTTTGATGCGACACCTATGCCAGAACGCACTATGCCTGTTATGATTATCCCACCAGACCCTGGCACTGTTAGGCAAGAAACAAAAGACACACTTAAAAACACTTCAACAAATCAAAATGCGCCAACAAGTGTTGTAACAATTACCCAACTTTCAAACCTCATACAAGATGGCGGTTTGCTAGAGCAAATAGAGCAAGGCACTACGCTTAGACTTCCTTCTGATATTTTGTTTGAGCCGGGCACTGCCGATCTTGTAAATCAAGATAGAAAGACTGAACTTGACTTACTTGCCACAGCAATTGCAAAAATGCCACCAGAAGTTACAATAAATATTCGTGGCTATACTGATAATTCAAATCCAGCCGGCTATCGAAATAACTATGAGCTTGCTGCGGCAAGGGCTTCTAATGTTATGGATTATTTAATGAGTAGGGGCGTTGATCCTGCTAGATTATCTTTTACTTCATACGGGCAATATCATCCAATTGTGCCAAATACAAGTGAAGTAAATCGCCGTGCGAATAATCGCGTTGAGGTATTCTTTGCCACTACTAAAACTTCTGTGCATGAAGTGCAGGGTGTCCTTGAGGATATGCAGCACTAAGGTGTATATGTAAAGGATTTTTGTTTGCTTGGATTTGGAATTGGTGAAATTATTTTAATCGTCATAGTTGCAATTATAGTGTTAGGTCCAGATAAATTACCAAATGCACTTATTGAAATGGCAAAATTTATACGCGCTGTTAAAAAAACAATGCAAGATGCAAAAGAGACTATTGATAGAGAAGTGAATCTTGCAGAGATTAAAAGAGAGGCACAAGCCTATAAAGAAAAGCTGGAGCAAAGCACAGATATTAGCAAAGATTTAAAGGACGCTAATCTAATAAATGAAATACAAAAAGATATGAATGACATACAGCATTTATTCCAAGACTACCAGCCAAAGCCAATAAATCTTGATACGCAATCACAAAATGAAGCGGGCAATATATCTAAAGATTCTGAAGTAAATAATCAAGCAAGCTCATTTAATGTGGCAAAAGATTTAGACATACAAAATAATAATAGTGCAAATATATCGCATATAGAAAAAGAAAAATCAGATTCTATAGAATCTACAAATAAAATAGATTCTATAAATACGCAAATTTCAGCCCAAGAGCAAGCTATACTAAATGCAAATAAAGAAACAAATAAGGTAAATACGCATGTCTAATAATGCTTCATTAAAACAATATAGAATCTATAATAAATATAAAATAAATAAATTACTTATAAACCAAATAAAATACGAAAAATTGTTTTACGCAAGATTCTATATATTTTTATACAATCATAAAAGTATGATAAATTAGACATATAATATTGCATATAATTAATTTTATTAGTATATTATATCAGTAGCACTATGCAATTATAATAAAACATTTTGGGGTATCGTTATGTTTGAGGAGTTGAGACCACACTTACAGGATTTACGCAAGCGACTTATGCTTTCTATCTTAAGTGTTGTCATTTGTTTTGTTGCATGCTTTTCATTTCATGAGCAGATTTTTAAATGGGTGCAAATGCCTATTGCGAAAGCATTTGCTAGTGGTATTAATGGGAAACTCATACAGGTTGCACCAGCAGAATATCTATTTGTGGCTATTAAAGTGAGCTTTTTTGCAGCATTTGTGATTGCTGTGCCTATTGTGTTTTGGCAATTATGGCTTTTTGTAGCACCGGGATTATATAAACATGAAAAAAAGCTTGTGTTGCCATTTGTATTTTTTGGTAGCATTATGTTTGCTTTAGGCTTGCTTTTTTGCTATGAAATTGTTTTTCCTCTGATTATACGCTATGTGCTAGCTTTTGGTAATGAAATTGTGGAAGCAAATATTGCAAGTAATGAGTATTTATCATTTTTTATTCGCATTATGCTTGCCTTTGGTTTTGTATTTGAGCTGCCTGTTATGGCGTTTTTTTTAGGTAAAATAGGTCTTATTACCGACAATACCCTAAAACGTTCATTTCGTTATGCTATTGTGATTATATTTATTATTGCAGCTATTGTAACTCCGCCAGATGTCATATCTCAACTCTTGCTTGCTTTGCCAATGGTGGTGCTTTATGGACTTGCAATTTTAATTTTAAAATTTGTGAATCCAGAAAAAGCACAACCAAAAGATACAGATGAAACAACGCCTAGTCGCAAAGATGAAATACAAGCAGAAATAGAGCAGCAATTAAAATCCCCAAATTAGCTCTAACAAACATATTAAAACATTTTCAAGCTAGCATCTAGCTACATGCTAAATGCCAAGATTATCTAAAAAACTTTTCGTATCTAGTGTAAGCCAAACTCCTATTTAATAGAATCTATACTAGATATTTTTCATTCAACGCATTTATTGGAATCTTAGCAGATAAAACAAATTATTTTTAAGATTGATAAATTCTATCTAAGTTTTAAAACTTGCATAGGCTAGATTTTTGATACTAGAAACCCAAGCATTTATGCGTGGGAAGTATATAATTAATAATACGCAAGAAGTATCAAGGCTTACCAAAAAGAGATTGCAAAAAATGATAAGAGATAAAACAACACAAAAAAGCATTAATAATGAATTTACACAAGACAAGCATTTAAAAGCAGTTGCAGAAATAGAAAAACTTTTTAAAGAATTAAAATTAGCAACAACAAAATCGCATAAAAGTGGAGAAAGTAATATAATTTAAAACACTTTAATGCAGATTATAATAATGCTAATGCTTTAATTACATCAAAGGAAAGTGTTTAGATAATAAAAAAAATAGGATTTATAGTTTAGAATTGGAATTGGCCCCACGTTTCTAAATTAATAGATACCCTCAAACCTATTAATAACATGGGCGGTTTTAACTCACTAAAAGGACATTAAGAGTGGGCATAAAGCCAAGCCGTCTATTGCTAAAACTGATTTTTAATTGTAATATAAAAAACTAAAGATAGGAATAAAAAAACATGAAATTATAGAATAAAGAATAACCCTCCCACACAGCCCCAAATTGCGGGCATTGCAAACCAAACCGCTTTTTTATCGTATGGCAGAGATAAAACAAACCAAAGAAACCAAACGCTAATCGTTATTAGCGAGCATTGCGAAGCAATCCATAAAAAGAACCAAAGCTAAAGATAGAATCTAGCAGAATCTAAAAGCAAATTCTAAAAATAGATTCTAAAGTTAGAATCCAAACAATCCAAGCACGACAAACAAACTAAAAAGAATAAAAAGACAGACAAACAAAAAGTTTCCAATAAAAGAAACCAAAGAAACCAAAGAAACCAAAGATAGAATCTAACAGAATCTAAAAGCTTCTAAAAACATAGAATCTAACCAAACTAAATATCCGATACAAATAAAAGAAACTAAAAGACAGACAAACAAAACAAGCCAAAATCTCATAGAAACTAAAAATAGATTCAAAACAATCCAAAAGAATCTAGCAAGTCAAAATATACTTTAAAAGTAGATTTTTAAACAAATCAAAACAGATTCTAAAAGCAGAATCTAAACCACTCACCCACAAATATAACCAAGCTCAACTAAAAAGAATAAAAAAGCAGACAAACAAAACAAGCCAAAATCTCATAGAATCTAAAAGCAGTTTTTAAACAA
>X347_Brown_Bear__coassemble_1500_pt1 | contig 16651 bp, 14 predicted proteins | sample X347_Brown_Bear__metabat2_high_PE_010 | metagenome-assembled genome bin X347_Brown_Bear | reverse complement strand
TAGAATCAATCCCGCATTCTATATAGAATTTAAGAAGCTTTATAGTGAATTTAGCGAAAAAGAAAAGCAAGAACAACAAGAAGCTTGTGGGAAATATTGCAAACTACCCACAAAATAAGGAGGAATAATGTCGTATGTTGCACGAGGATTGGATACTTATTATGAAAAACATCAAGAGTATCCAAAAGATATAGCGTTAAGAAAAAAGATTATTAGAGATTGGTATATTACAAGAATTATTGCTTCCATAGAAAAATGTGTCGCAGATAAAAGCAGAATTATTAGCGATACAACCACAAAAATATATAGGGAGATGGAATATGATGTAAAATTCATTGTGCCTGATAATTTGCCCATAGAAGAACCTTTTAGAGAATATGGCTGGTTGAGTGATTGTGTTTTGACAGAATATATTTATTATAACTCAACCATTCCTTACATCTATCATCTAAAGTATTTAGAATTTATAAAAGCCTATAGCAGCGATTACCCTTTATCTTTTTTAAAACTTATCTATCCTGCTAAAATGCCAACAAAAGATTATTTCCCATTTATAGAATTTAAACTTGGCACAGAGATACCACTTATATTGACTGAAAGAGAAGAAAAGGAAGAGCTTTTATTTTCAAAAATAATAGTAGAAGAATATATTTGGTGTCTTTGTATTGTTTGGATAGATAAGGATAGAATGTTTATCAGTTTGGACTATGAATTTTATTATTTCAAACAAGTGGGTAAGAATGTGCATTTGTTTAAGTTGAGATTTCAATAAAAGAATAGATTATATTTTTTCTTGTATTGTTTTATTCTTTAATTATTTCCTGTGATAATTATTAAAACTAGAGTTTATGTCTATGTGTTTGTCTTTATAGATTCTAGATTCTTTCTATTTTGCACCACAAGCCCTGCACCCACATATTTGGATAAAACTCCAAATTCTTATGAAGTTTAGCGTAAGGATGGCAAGAATGATTTAAGCATAGAATCTTATTAATCCTCGCATATTTTAAGCCAATAATCCTTATCAATATTACCCTCATTTATAGCCTTATTTATTTTTGTTAAATGCGTGTCTGTGAGTGTCTTGCCATTAGCGCATTTGCCATTTATAAGCTTTCCATTTTGTGCATTAGCCTGCCAAATTAGCTTTTTAGAATAAAATTTTACACTGCCATGCACTTTACCATTCATATATGGTATTTCTGAAGCTATATTTCCATTTTCGTAATACAATTTTACAATTCCCTCTATTTTATTATTTTTAAGTAGTCCTTCAGCTTTAAGATTCCCGCTTTCATAATAACTCTTTCCAATACCCTCTTTCTTGCCATTTTTATATGGTGTTTCAAACCCAAGATTCCCATTTTCATAATAAATCTTTACAATACCCTCAGTCACGCCATTTTTATATGGGTTTTCAATCCAAAGATTCCCATTTTTATAATAGGTTTTTTCAATACCCTCAGCCACATCATTTCTAAATGGTGTTTCACGAAGTTTCCCGTCTTCAAAATAGATTTTTTCAATACCATCTCTTTTACCATTTTTATATTGTATTTCAAAATCAAGATTCCCACTTTCGTCATATTGCTTTTCAATACCATCTTTTTCACTATTTTTATATGGTATTTCACGCTTAATATTCCCATTTTTATAATATTCTTTATCTATACAACCAACCTTTTTATCCTCTTTGCTCTTGCAAGTTTTTAGCTCATCTGCATTTAAAGCATTAAAAGAAACACTGCCAATAAATGCTAAAAGTAACCCACGACACATAAAACCCTTTTGAATACAGAATCTTTTTACAAACATAAACTCCCCTTGAAATTACTACTGACGATATTTTATTTTGCTATTTTATCATAAAATAAAAAGTAGATTCTATGATTATTCTAGAACCTAAAGATTGTTAATTTAAGTCTTTTTAAAGTATTAAAATTTTAATTTCTTTAAATTAAAAGAGTTTTAAAATAGATTTAGATAATCTAATCTTTATTTGCTTTTATGTATTTTGGCTATATAAGATAAAAAACTAAAGCCTTTTAATTTAATTGCTAGCAAATCATAAAAGCAATATCATTATAATCGCAAATCAACATAACTTTATAAAATTTTCCATAGCTTTAATATATAATAAAAAGCATGCTAGTAGATATTTTGGGATTGAGGGTTGTCTAGATAGATTCTATTCGCTAGATTCTATTCTCTTTAAAGCCATTGTGTTTGGCTATGTGTTACAATTTTAGGCTAATTTCTTCAAAACGAGACCACTTGTAATCAAGAGATTTTTTTGCTTCCTCTAGCTCCTTGCTTAAAGCCTGTATGCCATATTTCTCATATTCGCTTGGTGTTGAAAGCCTTCTCTCTAGCTCTTTTATACATGCTTCAAGATTCTGTATATCTTCTTCTAAGCCATCATATTCTAGCTGATCTTTATAGCTTAACTTCTTAGCTTTTTGCGGTAACTTATAATCTTTTGTATTTTGATTAATATCTGCTTGTTTATGTTGTGGTTTAGAATCTTTATTTAGTGTTTCTTGTAGCTCTTTTATTTCCTGCAATTCATTTTGTGTATCTAAAAATTCACTATATTTTGCATGAGTAATCATATAATTTAGCTCTTGCAATACCAAAAGACGCTTGGCGATTTTATCTGTAAAATATCTATCATGGCTTACAAATATGATTGCACCCTCACTTTGCATAAGATAATCTTCTAAAATATTCATTGTAGCAATGTCTAAATCATTTGTCGGCTCATCAAGTATTAGGCAGTCATACTGCTTTGCAAATAATAATGCAAGGGCTACACGCGATTGCTCTCCGCCACTAAGCACGCCAATCTTTTTTTCTAAACCCTCTTGAGGAAACAAAAAGCTCTTAAGATATCCATATACATGTATATTTTTTCCACGCACACTAACCCTATCACCACCATTAGGGCAAAAGGTCTCTATTAGCGTTTTTGTGGGATCTAGCATTTTTTTATGTTGGTCAAAATAGCCAATCTTTATATCGCCCCTCAATATCTCTCCATCAAAGCGGATTCCCATAGCCTGCAAAATCAAAGGATTCTCATGCAAGAGACATGCAATAAAAGTGCTTTTACCACTCCCATTTTTTCCTACAATAGCAAGCTTTTCTTGCTGCATAATGCGTAAGTTTAGATTTGTTATAAGCGGCTTATCATGAATATAAAGGGTAAAATCACGCAATTCAAAAAGCATCTTTTTTGTATTCTTAATAGAATCTTTTGGCAGCTCTTGCAAAGTTTTTTCAAGCGTTTGCGTAATGCTTCTTGCAAGGCTTGGCATAGACTTTACTTTTTGTCGCAATTCCATAAGTCTCTCTTTTCTGCCCTCATTGCGTTTGCGTCTTGCCTGCACGCCTCTTTGTAGCCACTGCTCCTCTGTTTTTAGAATCTTTTTTAAAGCTTCATTCTCTTTCATTAAATTTGCTAGCATTTGCGTTTTTGCCTGCAAATATGCAAGATAGCCGCCACTAAAATTTGTCAATTTAGCACAATCAAGCTCAACAATCCTTGTAGCAACATTATCAATAAAATATCTATCATGACTTATAAAAATAATGCTTGCTTGCATGGACTTAAGATAATTTTCAAGAAATGCTACCATGCTTACATCAAGGTGGTTTGTCGGCTCATCAAGGATAATAATATCTGCACTTTTAATCAAAATACTTGCAAGCATAATGCGTTTTTGCTCTCCACCACTCAAAGATATTGCAAGTCGGCTAGCAAAATCCTCCAACCCAAAAGACTGCATAATAGTTCGGACCTTAAGGTCTAAATCCCAGCCATCATGCCTATCAATATAAGCATGCAAGGTATTGTATTCAGCTGCTAATGCTTTGTTAGTGGAAAAATCCTCATTTTCCATAATCTCTTGCAATCTTTTGTGTGATTGCTTGAGATTATAAAGGCTATTTTCAAGCACTTCTGTTACACTATAATTAGGATTAAAAGTAATATGTTGTGGTAAAGATAGAATCTCAATATCATTCCGCACAATACGTTGCCCAGAATCTTGTGAAATTTTTCCCTCTATAATCTGCAAAAGAGTGCTTTTACCGCAACCATTTTTGCCTATTATGGCAATCTTTTCATGCGACTCAATACTAAAATATGCGTTATGTAGCAATACTTTTGTATCATACTGCTTGCTTACCTCATTTAATGAGAGTAATGCCATTATGAATTACCTTTAAAAAGAGATTCTAATGCTTCTAAGCCTAGCTTTTTGTCTTCCTCTTTTTCATTGGAATCTTTATTTACTGGCTGATCGCTTATCTTGTCTGCAATTTCTTGTAGCTCAAAGTCATAACCTGTTAGCATACTAGCAAGTCGTATATTAACACCTGATTTGCCAATTGCTTTTGATTTTTGCGATTTTGCAATTTGCACAATTGCACGAGGTCTTTCATTCTCATCGCTTGCTTGTTGCAATTTTACAGATATAACTTGTGCGGGTGATAGTGATTTTGCCACAAAAATTTCTGGAACATTTGAGTATTCAATGCAATCTATATTTTCCCCATGCAATTCTTTGCTAATAGCGTTAATACGCACGCCTCTAGCACCAACAGCAGAGCCAATAGGGTCAATTTTTGGATTATTGGTATATAGTGCTACCTTTGCTTTTTCGCCCGGGATACGTGCGATTTTATGAATAGATACTTCACCATCTTTAATTTCTGGCACTTCAAGCATAAGCAGCTCTTCAAGTAGCTTTGGAGTTGTGCGAGAAAGCTCAACTCTAATTCCGCTACGCGTAATGCGCACAGATTTTAGAATGGAACGCACAGACTGCCCAACTTTAAACTTTTCTCCCTTAATGCGATTTTTAAGTGGCAATAAAGCACGGGTTTCGCCTAGCTCTATTGATGTATTTCCCTCATTATCCACATGCACAACTTGCCCAATTACAATATGATTAATATCTTTTTCAAAGGCTTTTAATATTTCTTGTTCGTTAAGTTTTTGAATCTGCAATGTAATATCGTGAAAAATATTATTTACCGCATTACGATTCATGCCTTCAAGATTAATTTGATACTCAAGCTCATCGCCTGTATTTACATGCTCTACTAGATTACTAGCCTCACTTAATGGAATATGGGTAGATTCCATATCTTCATTAAAAGCTTCATCATCACAAACAATCATTTTTTGCACAAGTCGCAACTCTTTTGCATTCCAATCTTCTGTAACAACAAAATTTGCATTTTCATTAATCTCTTTTTTTGCCATTCTTATCATAGAATCTTTAATAGCCTCAACCACTTGATCTTGTGGCAAACCATTCTCTGATGCGATAGCACCTACTATATCTAAAATTTTTTCCATTGATAAAACCTTAATTGATTTGTAATTATTCTTGATATGCGGTAGTATATAAAGAAGATAAAAAATTTTAACATAAATTTGCTAACACAAAATAGATAGTGTTGCTACATTATTTTAGTTGTGCGAATTTTCTTTTTGATATACAATATAAAAACCACACATAGCACAATACCCACAAACAAAGCAGGCAATAAGTAAGGATATGCAAGCAATACCTGTATGATTTGCAAAAAGAATCCGCTTGCATAATAGCCAATAATCCCCAAAGAAACACCCCAAAGAACAGCTCCAATACAATTAATTAATATAAACTTTGTAAGACTATATTGACTAATGCCAACTGCAATAGGCACAAATGTGCGGATTCCATGCAAAAATTTACTTACGATAAATAGCCCCCAATCATATTTTTTAATCATTATTTGCATATAGGCAATTTTACGCTTATGTTTAGCAAACATCTTGCGAACTTCTGCTTGTTGCGTGCGTGCAAAGACTGCAAATAGCGAGCTTCCTAGTGCATTTCCAATAATAGCGATTATAATGCTAAGGCTTAAATCAAGCTTACCAATACTTGCTAAAACAGCCGCAGTTAGTATAGCAATATAGCCACCTCCCATTGAATATAAAAAAAGTATGAGATAGCCAAAACTCTCTAAATTAACGCTGCTATATTCTTTTAGCATATCAAGCATTTCATTGTGCATGTAAAACCTTAAATAAATATTGAATGGATATAATAATAAAAATTAATTTGTATAGTAATATCCATTTTCTTTAAAAAAGCTTAATTTTTTGATTTTTCTTTGCATAAATATACATATACAAAACATAAATTGCAATATAAATCAAGATTAGATTCTAATAAAACTTTCATTTATATAAAAATCATAAAAATATAAAGCTAAATTGTATATTTGTGAAAAAATGTAGTTGTAATAAATGGTCGGAGTAGCGGGATTCAAACCCACGACCTCACCCACCCCAAGGGTGCGCGCTATCAGGCTGCGCTATACTCCGAAATAAAAAAGACAGATTCTAGCATGTTTATCTTAATAAAAGAATAGATTTTAGTTTTATTAAAATGCTTATTTAATTTAACTATTAAAATAAAACTTTTAAAATTACAATAAATTCAAAACTAAAATACAGAATCTTAAAATGATTATTTATATTGAAGTGGCGGACAGAGAGGGATTCGAACCCTCGGTAATCTTGCGACTACGCATCCTTAGCAGGGATGTGGTTTCAGCCAACTCACCCATCTGTCCTTTTAAGTAAGCGGGTATTATATTAAATATAAGCTTATATATAGCTTAATTAATAAATTTTGCTAGATTTTTACTTGCTTAATATAAAAATATAGACGAATAAAAATTATAGTAGTATTATTTATAGTTATTTTGCTATAATTGTCCGCTACATCGTAATTTTATTCTGAAATATAAAAATGCAAAAGAGTGATAGCCAATGAAAAATATTATTATTGACCTTGATGGCACATTGACAGAAGATATTGAAGCAAGCTATATTGATAAGCCAGCTCGTATGGATATTATAGAAAAATTACAAGAATATAGGGCAATGGGCTTTCATATTACCATTTCAACAAGCAGGGGAATGAGAAGCTATGGGGGCGATATAGGCAAGATTAATGTTAATATTTTGCCCGATATTTTAGAGTGGTTAAATAAACATGAAGTGCCTTATGATTCTGTTGTAGTGGGGAAACCTTGGTGCGGATTTGATGGTTTTTATATTGATGATAAGGCTATTCGCCCTTCTGAATTTGCAAATATGAGCTATCAAGAAATACAAGAGATTCTAAGACAAGAATTGCAAACTAGTCAGCAAAATAAATAAAAATTATGTAGATTCTAAAATTTGGAGATAAGCATTGATACTCATTCTTTCCGCTCAATATTTAGTCGCAGAATTTCAAGTTGAGTTTGGAAAACTGCCGCCAGCATTTCTTCCACTTGGACAAAGACGATTTTATGAATATCATGCAAAACTTTTTAGCGGTTATAATGAATCTATAGTGCTAACACTTCCTAAAAGCTTTATTCTAAACGACTTTGATTCTAAGAATTTATTAAAGCACAATATTGAAGTTTTATTTGTCCCTGATAGTCTAGGATTAGGGGAATCTGTTGTATATGCTTTAAATATGAAAATGCCAATTAATGAATCTGTGCATATTTTGCATGGAGACATATATCTTAAAGACTTGCAAACTGATAGAAATGCAATTGGCGTAATGCGTGTGGATAATAATTATGATTGGGAGATTCTAAGCGAGGAATATAATATAGAGCAAACAGAGTCATTTGAAAATTGCGATATTAAAAAAGACAAAGAGATACTTGCTTTAAGCGGATATTTTCATATACAAAATCCCTACATATTTATACAATCAATAATTTGCAGTCAATATGACTATATTAATGGTTTAAAGCTTTATTCGCAAAGCTATCCATTTCGTCTTATTTTGCAAAATGGTTGGCAGGATTTTGGATTGCTTGCGAGCTATTTGCATGCAAAACAAATTATTACAACACAAAGATCTTTTAATCAGTTATCTTTTAAAGATGGATTCTATATCAAGTCGTCTTTATTGCAAGACAAGCTAAAAGGTGAGATGAATTGGTTTTTAGAGTTTCCAAAAGAGCTTGCCTTGCATATTCCGCTTTTTATGCAATTAAACGCAAAAAGCTATAAAGTAGAATATCTTTATTTAAACACACTTGCAGAGCTTTTTGTATTTGGTAGATTATCTCTATTAGTATGGAAAAATATCCTTGATTCTTTATATGATTTTTTATGCAAACTTCATGCAAAAACATGCAAAACTACCCAAATAAACTTTAACTACACTCAAAAAACTTTTGAGAGATTGCAGGAGTTTTGCACAAAACGAAATATACCATTAAACAAAACTTTTGATTTTTATGAATATGGGGGGGGGGGGGCGAACCCCCTATTAAGCACTTCATTGCAAGAAATGCTTGCAGATATTGATAGCTATATTACCACACCCAATTCTTTCTCTTTTATACATGGCGATTTTTGCTTTAGCAATATAATGTTTGACTTTCGCTCAAATCGCATTAAAACCTATGATCCTAGAGGGATTGATTTTAGCAATGTTGTAACACCTTATGGTGATAAACATTATGATTATGCAAAAATCATGCACTCAATTATTGGCTTATATGATTTTATTATTGCTGGCTTTTATGAATGTGAAATTATAGAATCTTCTATTTATTTTAAGATTTATGAACCACAAATATTATTACCATTGCAGCAATATTTTATAGAATTATTCTGCCCTACAAATTCCGCAGAAATTTATGCCATTATGATTCACTTATTTTTATCTGCCATGCCACTTCATGCTGATGATAGAAATAGGCAAGATGCCTTATTTGCAAATGCTTTTCGTCTTTATAGAATCTTTAAGCAAAATTACACAAAAGGTAATGTATGTTAATTGTTATACCGATGGCTGGACTTAGTCAAAGATTTATGCAAAGCGGTTACAAGCAACCAAAATATATGCTTCCTCTTTGGGAGCAAAGTGTATTTTATTATGCAGTAAATAGCTTTAGGAATTATTTTAATAAATATAAAATCCTTTTTATATGTCGCGATATTTGTGATACAAAATCATTTATTGACAAAGAATGCCATAAATTAATGCTTACATATTATGAAACAATAGTGCTTGAAAAAGAAACTATGGGGCAAGCACACACGGTGCTACTTGGCTTAGAAAAAGCAAAAGTTGGAGATACGGAATCTTTGCTTATTTTTAACATAGATACTTTTAGACCAAATTTTTACCTCCCTGAAATTTTTAATTACAATGAAATTCATGGCTATTTAGAAGTATTGCATGCAGAAGGAGATCATTGGAGTTTTGTTTTACCCGATGAAAATAGCAATAAAGTATTGAAAACATGCGAAAAAGAACGCATATCGCCATTATGTAGTAGCGGATTATATTATTTCAAGAATACTAAAGATTTTTGTAATGCGCTAAAACTATCCATGCAAAACAAAGAAACAACAAAAGGGGAATACTACATTGCTCCACTCTATAACACACTAATTGAATGGGGTATGGATATACGATTTTCCCTTATCAATCCCAATGAAGTGGTGTTTTGCGGAACACCTACGGATTATGAGGGATTGAAATAACTTTATTAAAGGATAAGATATGCAAGAAATTAAACGAGACAAAACCTCTTTTACAGGAGTTTTAGGTGGTGAAAGCTTTGATAGGCTTGGTGATTTGAAATTTCCTATGGGGGGGGGGGGGGGTAACTCCTTGGAAAACTTATAAAGAAATGTGGCAAAAGTCATCAACTTTTTTGATTGAGCCTAGTTTTCCCTTGCAAATAAACTTTGAATTAAACGCAACTTGTAATCTAAAATGCCCAATGTGTCCAATATCTTTAGAATCTAATAGCGATAAAAAACAATATGTTTTTCCATTTGAGATTTATAAAAAGATTATTGACGAGGGTGTTAGCAAAGGATTAAAAGCAATACGATTAAACCATGTTAATGAGCCATTATTACGCAATGATTTAGAGGAATTTATTGAATATGCAAAAAGTAAGGGCATTTTAGATATTTATCTCTCCACAAATGGTTTGCTCTTAAGCATGCAAAGGGCAAAATCGCTAATAGAATCTGGATTAGATAGAATCCAAATCTCACTTGATGCCTTTTCAGAATCTATTTATAAACAAATGCGACCGGGCAGCAACTACAAAAAAGTAAAAGAAAATGTATTAAATCTGATTGAGCTAAAAAAGCAAATGGATAGTATCACGCCGCTTATTCGTGTAAATTTTGTGCGAACAGAAATTAATGAGCATGAGCTTTCGTTATTTATAGATTTTTGGCGTGATAAAGTAGATATGATAGGAGCGCAAGAAATGATAAAAATTGCAAGTGCAAAAGACCTTAAAAGTCGCACAACAACAAAAATGGAGACTTTCCATTGTGCTTATCCCAATCAATTGCTTGTTATTACTGCTGAAGGAAATGTGCTACCATGTTGCACTTTTCATGCAGAGGCTATGCCTTTAGGAAATTTATTTGACAAACTAAAAGAAAATCCAAATTTTTCTTTAACGACATTTTGGCAACATGCAAACATACAAAAATTACGCACAATTCATAAAAAAGGCGAATACAAAAGCCATTCTGTATGCAAAAAATGCGTTGAAGATTCTCAATATTAGAATCTAAATTCTTAGAATGCACCCCCAAGCCCTGCCCCCACCCAAATCTATAGAGATTCTAAAATAGTTTTAGAATCTAGGGCAGTATAATCTGAATTTTCTTTTAAATCTAAAAGCTAGATTCTGAAACAAATTTAGAATTTGTTGAACTAAATTCTAAATTTTTGCTACTAGTTTTTTGAATTCTAAATTGCCCCTAGAATCTAGCCTATCATCATGAGCAAGGCTAAAAAAGCCGAAGCAATCCAAGCCCTTTTCTGTCATTGCGAGGAAGCCACAGGCTGACGAAGCAATCTATAATAATACGATAGAATCTAACAAACATTTTTCTATGCTTAAATTTTAATTGGCATTAAAACAAGTGGATTGCCACGCCTTGCCTAACGACAAGGCTCGCAATGACAGAAAAACATATTCCGCTTAACGCAAATCTAGCTCATGACGACTACAATGATTCTAGCAATACAGAATCTAGCTCACGACGATTATAATGATTTTGTAATGTAATATCGCACAATGACAAATATAGTGATTTTGTATTTACAGAATCTTTCAATGGCAATGTAGCAAATCTGTCATTGCAATGCCTTTCTCTGTCATTATGAGACTTTTTCTTCGTCATTGCGAGGCGATAGCCGAAGCAATCCATAATAATAACAATAATAATGCAATAGAATCTAAACAAGTGGATTGCCACGATTCTGCTTTCGCAGAATCTCGCAATGACGACTACAATGATTCTGTAAATGCGGTATCACTCAATGGCAATGTAGCAAATCTGTCATGAGATAGCGTAAGCGAAGCAATCTAATATTTCACTATTGCAGTGTTTTTTCTCTGTCATTGAAAGCGTTGCGAACTTACCCCCCCCCCCCCTTTTTTTTGTCATGAGCTAGGCTTTTAAAAAGCCGAAGCAATCCAAGCCCTTTTCTGTCATTGCGAGGAAGCCGCAGGCTGACGAAGCAATCCATAACACTAATACGATAGAATCTAACAAACATTTTTCTATGCTTAAATTTTAATTGGCAATAAAACAAAAACAAATGGATTGCCACGCCTTGCTACGCAAGGCTCGCAATGACGACTACAATGATTCTGTAAATGCGGTATCACTCAATGGCAATGTGGCAACTCCGTCATGAGCTAGATTTTGCGTTAGCAAAATCGTGGCAATCCATAAAAAAGCAAGCACAATGGAATCTAAGATAGATTCTAAATTGTATTTTATAGAATCTTTAGATAGAGAAAAATCGCATTTTATTTGTCGTTATTGCCAATGCTAAAAAGTCAAAATATCAATTTTGTTTTAGAAAACTAATATAGAATGCAAAATCTATTTGTTTAATTTTATAAAATAAAGGTAGAATTATGCCTTTAATTTAATGCTATTAAAAGGATTTGTATGCTTCGTTTTGCCCCATCGCCAACAGGTGATATGCACATTGGTAATTTGCGTGCTGCTATTTTTAACTATATAATGGCAAAAAAGTTGCAACAACCATTCATTATTCGTATTGAAGATACAGATTTAGAACGCAATATAGCGGGTAAAGATAAGGAGATTCTATCTCTTTTGAAAACATTTGGACTAGAATTTAACTCCGTGATTTATCAAAGTGATAATTTTCCACTACACAGAGATTTAGCCCTAAAGCTTATTAGAGAGAATAAAGCATTTTATTGCTATTGCTCTAAAGAGTTTTTGGAGGAACAAAGAGAGATTGCAAAAAAACAAAAAGTTGCATTTCGCTATAAAGATGAATGGGCGGAGCTTGAAAAAGGCACAAAAACCACAAGTCCAATCATACGATTGCGTGCAAATAGTGCGGTAAGCTTTGTAGATTCTATTAAGGGTAAAATTTCTTTTCAATCAAATGAAATTGATAGCTTTGTAATTATGAGAAATGATATTCCTACCTACAATTTTGCATGCAGCATTGATGATAAGGAAATGAGCTATATTATACGAGGTGAAGACCATATTAGCAATACGCCAAAGCAGATACTAATAAAGCAGGCATTAGGATTTGGGGATAATGTGCGTTATGCGCATTTGCCAATTATTCTTAATGAAGAGCATAAGAAAATGTCAAAGAGGGATAAGGCTTCAAGCGTGCAGTGGCTGCTATCGCAGGGCTTAGAGGCAAGGGCAATTGCAAATTATCTAGTTTTACTAGGAAATACAAAGCTAGAAGAGCATATTGGTGAGCTATTTAGCTTAGAATCTTGCATTGATTATTTTTGTCTTGAAAAAGTTTCAGGAAATCCAGCGCAGTTTGATTATAAAAAAGTCGCACAAATTAGCAGAGATATTATGAGGCAGCAGGATAATTCTACATTTTATCCGCTTTTTACTAATTTAGAATCTAGCATTACAGAATCTATGCAAGATTTTAATGCCTTAATTACGCTTTATAAAAATGAAGTTGGCACACAAAAAGAACTTAAAAATTGCATAGATTCTATATTTTTGCCACTATCAAAAAAGCGTGAATTGCTAGGCGAATTTCAACATGAATTTGACACAATAGTTGGCATTTTTCAGAATCATAAAAATGATTGTATGGCATTGGATTATACGCAGTGTAAAGATTTTATTGTAAAAATGAGTGGATTAAAAGGAAAATCTCTTTTTAAGCCGCTTCGCATGATTCTAAGCGGACAAGAGCATGGGATTGAGCTTGATAAACTTTATAGTGCCGTGCAGCCTTTTATGGCTTATATTTTAAGGGATTAATATGGGATTAGTTTTAAATGCGACAGGCAATATCCTATCATGGGTTATTACTATTTATTGTTGGGTTATTTTTATTAGTGCGATTTTACATTTAGCAAGAGCTGATCCATATAGTCAGCTTATGGATATTTTAAATAGACTTACATATCCAGCCTATAATTTCATTAAAAGATTTATTAAAACAGAGTTTAATGGGCTAGAATTTGCACCTTTTATTGTTATTCTTGTGTTGCAATTTATTAACCTTACGCTTGTTAGATTCTTACCTGCATTTCATTAAAAAAGGAATTTTATGCGTTATTTGATTTTTTTTCTACTTGCTGCATGTAGCTATGCTGATAGTATTATGGATTTTAATAAACAGGAAAAAACCTATAATCCATACTCAAAGTCTAGCTATCAACCAACTCAAGCAGTATATGAAAATAAGGCAATGCCTATAAGCACTCAAACAGAATCTATGCAGCATAAAATAGCATACAATGATATGCCAACTCATAAAGGCAATCATTTAAAAGGGCAAGAATTTTTCAATTATTACATTAAAGGTAAGCCAAAGGGCATTGTGCGAGATTTCTATATTTGGCAATATTTACATGAAAATAAGCTAAATGCAGCACAGATAAATGAAGCATATCAGTTGCTAAACGCAAAAAACACATATTTGCGAAATACTCTAAAAAATCTAGGCAAAACGGAGAAAATGCCACGAGATGTTGAATGTGGAAATATGAATATCCAAACCGCACTTAAACAAGATAATACATGCCTTGCTATATCTGTGCGTGGTAGATTAGCCGCTTTTAAGACGCTTAATGCAAAGGAAAGAGATGAGGTTATTAGCCGTCTTAGCAAGACCTATCCAGATACTGCTAAGGCGATTAAGATTCTATCTACACCAGAGAGGACAAGCAAGCTTTTTGGTGAAAATGCTATTGTTTTTAGCATGGTTTATAATGCCCTAAGTGCCGCTGAAAAAAATAATCTACACTCTAAGAATCCAGACAAAGATTTGAAGCATTTAAGTTCTTATAAGACATATTCTTTCTATCATATTTTAAATTCTGTTGTGCTTGATTCTGCTATGACTAGCCTTAAAAAAATGCTTTTAGCAAGTGATATTACAGAAGCTCCACATAATACACTTTTTTTGCTTGGGATTAATGAATTGAGATTTGGCTCAAAAGATAAGGCTATGGTATATTTCAAACGTGCAAAGCAAAGAGCAACAACAGCCTTTTTTATCGATAGAGCTGTATTTTGGCAATATCTTGTAAGCAGAGATGAGAGTTATTTAGAAGAGTTGCTAAAAAGTAAGCATGTAAATATTTTTAGCATTTATGCGGCACAAACTTTGCAAAAAACACCGAGCTACACCATTATTACACAACTTCCATCATTATCACTTACAAACCCGCCATTTGATATTAGAGACCCTTATGTATGGCAAAATATAGCTGACACTATGCTACATACAAGCGACCCAACAAAGCTTGCAAAAGTGATTCCATATTTCTCTTATCAAGAAACTATGCCCCAACTTGCATATCTATTGCAAAAGGTTGATAAATATTCTACAAACTATTATATTACACCTTATGATGGCTTAGTGCAGTGGAGATCTAAAGAGGAGCAAAGCTTAGTATTTGCTATCGCAAGACAAGAGAGTCATTTTATACCAACGCTTATTTCACGCTCTTTTGCACTTGGCATTATGCAAATAATGCCAGCCAATGTTAAACCCTTTGCAAAAGAAATGGGGCTAAATGGTGTGGAATATAATGATTTGTTTGACCCAAAAACTTCATTGGAAATGGGTAGGCATTTCATTAGGCAATTAGAGAGGGAATATAAACATCCGCTATTTATTGCCTATGCTTATAATGGCGGACCTGGTTTTTTGCGTAGGACTCTTGCTAAAAATGAGTTGTTTCTAAAAAATCGTGATTATGAGCCATGGCTTAGTATGGAGCTTATCCCACTTGAGGAAACAAGATATTATGGTATGAGAGTGTTAGCAAATTTCATTATATATGAAAAACTTTTTGGCAAAGATATACAGCTTGAGAAATTGCTATCAGACACACTTAGATATGAAAATCAAAAAATTACACGATAAGACATAGAATCTTAGATATAAAGTTTATATGAAAAATAAAAGAATTAGGTATTTATTCGCTATAATACCGCTTTTGCTTCTGTGCGATATATTTGCATAAAAAGGTTGTTTATGAAAAAAGTATTTGCATATATGTTTTTTTGTTTTGGGCTATTGCAAGCACAAGCAAATCGCATTGTAACAATTGAGGGATTTTCTTCTCCCCAAGCCATTGCTATGACAAATCTTAGCGCATTTGTAAGCAATATTGGCAGTGATTCTAGCCTTGCAAAAAATGGCAATGGCTTTATTAGCAAACTTGATAAGACGGGGAAAATAATTGACTTGCAATTTATAGGGAATCTAAATATCCCAATGGGTATCGTAACGCTTGATAATATCCTATATGTAGTTGATATGAATATGCTAAAGGGCTTTAATCTATCAACAAAGAAACAAGTATTAAATCTACCAATTAGCGGCACAAATACATTAAGCGATATAGCCATTAAAGATTCTAATACATTGCTTGTAGCAGACAGAGATACAGGGTTAATACTGCTTATTGACTTAAAAAAGAAAAGTTACTACACATTTGTAACAATAGAAAGCAGTTTAGGCACATTGCAAAATATCGCAATATTTAAAGACTATCTTTATGCAAGTGCATTTGATAAGCAGCATTCAAAAAGTCACTTATTGCGTATAAATCTTGAAACTAAAGAAGTTAGTGTAGTTTATGAGTTTTCTGAAAAAATAGGAGGCATTGCCTTAACTGAAAATGGTGGTATTATTTTGGCGGGCTTAGGACAGAATAATGATGGCAAGCTATATAAAATTTCACAAAATGGAAGGCTATATACCATTGATTTGGACGAGGATTTGCAATATCCTACAAAATTTTGGTTTGATACGCAGTCAATATGGATTCCAGATAGTTTAAGCAATGAAGTGCAAAAAATAACAATAGGGCAATAGTTAAATTTTGTATTTTTTGCTTAATTGCCTATTACAATGATTCTGTAAGTGTAAAATCGCACACTAACAAATATAGTGATTTTGTTAGCATAGAATCACACAATAACAAAAATACGAATTCTATCAATATAGAATCTTTTAATAACAATGTAGCAAATCTGTCATTGCAATGCCTTTTTATTTGTTATTATGAGACTTTTTCTCCG
>X347_Brown_Bear__coassemble_1495_pt1 | contig 16916 bp, 12 predicted proteins | sample X347_Brown_Bear__metabat2_high_PE_010 | metagenome-assembled genome bin X347_Brown_Bear | reverse complement strand
ATAAAACAATAAGCAAAAACTAATTCTTTCATAGTGCAATAAAACGCATTTATGTTTGAGCTATTGAGAGCAACTTTTATGTGATTTAATATATAAAACAAATTGCTAATAGAAATATGATTTTAATCAGTGTGGAAATATAAAATTAGCTAAAAATTTAATAATATAAATTGATTTTCCAATAAATAGAGCTAAAAACAATAAAAAATATCATGATATAAACTAATAAATGGATTAAATAAATAGAAGTAGCATAGTGCGTTTAAAGTCTAAAAATTATTCTAGATAAATAAGAATCTAGCTTAGAATCTAAAATTTCACATAAATTAACCACACTAAAAAGCAAAAATAATACAAAAAATAACTAAAGCAAAATTCTAATTGCCTGCAAAAGACAAAATCTTATCTTTTGCAAATCACTTCGTATTAAACAATTTTGCCCTGCAAAGCCCGTCTGCCAAGATTCCCATATCTATGGAAAGCAATGCTTGCGGCACGTTCTGTATGGTAAAACAATAGTTCAAAATAACCATTTTTATATGGCTTATGATGTGCTATTAGCCTGCCTTGTGCCTTACCCTCTTGTATAAGCTTTTGATATACAATGCTGTCTTTACTTGGCGGTAAGAGGTATCGGATAAGCTCATAATTGCATGCACTATCAGCAAAGTCCTCTATACTTTGATATTTAATTGTGATATTTTTTAACTGCAATGTATCCATATTTTCTAATACAAAGGCTAAGGATTCACTAATTTCTGTTGCCTTTACGCTAATGGTAAGCTCTGCATTAATCATTTGTGTTGAAGCAATAATGCTTAAAATATCATTCATGGAATCTTCTAATCTAGCACGATAAATAACAGATTTCACAGGAATATAATAAAAAAGATTGTCCTCGCCTCTTATATTCACAAAATCTCTTTTTTGTAAAAACTCATTTTCATAAAAATACGCATAATTTTTTGCTGTTTGTATAAAAGATTGCAATTCTCTCTTTATATCGCTATCTTGCAAGCCATTTGCAACATATTGAATCTTATCAATGAAAGTATGCCCTAGCTCAAAACTATTTTCATTTAAAACACAAGATTCAATATTTAAAAATTGTGCTACATAGTTATAGCTTCCTGCTTTGCGTCCAAAACCAACCGCTGATTTCTTAATACCACCAAATGGCTGTCGCAATACAATTGCCCCTGTTGTTGGCTTATTAATGTAAATATTGCCTGCTTCAATATGTTTTAAATAATAATCCCATTCCCTTTCATCAAGAGATTCAAATCCGCTTGTTAGCCCATATCCAGTTGAATTAGCAATGCGAATTGCTTGTTCTAAATCCTTTGCACACATAACAGATAGAATGGGAGTAAAAAATTCATTTTTATGTGAGTAGCTACCCTCTTTCACACCATATTTAATACATGGTTGCATTGCGTATGGATTATCATTGGCAAATTTTGGAGACAATACCCATTCCTCTCCTTGCTCTAGTTCTAATCCTTGTTCCACTTTAGAATCAATAGTGCTACTTAAATATCCCAATTTATTTTTAAAATCAAATGGATCGCCAACATTCATGCTTTGTGCCGCATCAATTAGAGTGCGTTTAAAATTCTCATCCTTATAAACTTCTTCTTCAAGTATTAATAGAGATGTTGCGCTACATTTCTGCCCTGAATTAGAAAAAGCAGAATGAATGATATTTTTTACCGCTTGGTCTCTGTCTGCCATTTTACTTACAATAGTGGCATTTTTACCACCTGTTTCTGCGCTCAAAAATAATGTTGGATTCTCTTTTAGAATCTGATATGCTGTGTCTTCACCGCCTGTTAAAATAGCAAAATCTACTTCTTTCAACAAAATCTCATTAATATCTTTACCGCTTGCAGGCAAGAAAACAAGATAATCTTTAGGCAATCCAGCATCATAAAAACACTGCACAAGCACACTACCTGTAATAGCTGATATATTTGAAGGCTTATAAATCACTTTATTACCGCTTGCAATGCTTGCTGCAATCCCACCAATAGATATTGCAACAGGAAAATTCCAAGGCGTAATCACCACGCCAACACCTTTTGGTTGCAATTTGCAATCTTTATGCGTGTCTAATAGCTTTTTCATGCTATGAGGATAGAATCTTAAAAAATCTATGGCTTCGCTAACTTCTGCGTCTGTCTCAACAAAAGTTTTTCCAACTTCAAGTGCTGATACACCAATTAAATCATTTCGTCTCTCTGCCACAAGCTCCGCGGTTTTTAATAATATTGCACCAAGCTCATCAAAACTTAATTTATTGCTTGTTTTTTTAGCGCATTTTAAAGCTTCTTTAATGCTGTCTTTGCTAGCTAAATGCACAATGCCAATAACCTTATCACCACCTTTTTGCTTAATTTCCTTTGGATTGTCTTTGGGTTCTTTGCTGCCAATAATTGGAGTAATGCTTAAAGATTCCATATTTAGCCATTTCGCTCTAATATCCTCTGCCCACTGCCTATTTTGCTTTAATATAAAGTCTGTATCTGGCTCATTAAAAAATGTATCAAGTGTGGCTTGCTGTGTAAATGGTGCTTGCAATCGATTTTGCTGCCTATAACTTACACTTTGAATGCTTTGCATGCCCTCTAAAGATTCCAAAAAGATTTTTTCTTGTTGCTTCCATGTTTCAGAGCCAACAGATAAATCAAAGGCATAACGCATGAAATTATCTTTCCCTGTATTTTCATCAAGCCTTCTAACAAGATATGCAATAGCATTATTGAAATGTTCATCACTGCATACAGGAGCATATAAAATTAGCTTATTGCGTTTTGCTACTTCAAAACTTGCCTTTAAATTCATACCCTCAAGCATTTCAAAAGTAAAGCTATTTTGAGCACCAGCTGCTTCTATCCTTGTCATAGCGTATGCAATTTGAAAAATATTATGTGAAGCAATACCAATATCAATGTATTTAAAATTCTCATCTTGCAAGATATAATCAAGCATTTTATTGTAATTAGAATCTGTATCAACTTTGCGTCTAAAAGTGGGTAGCTCCCATCCCCTAACACTTGCAATAGTCTCTTCAGATTCCATATTAGCACCCTTAACAATGCGAATTTTAATCGGAGGCTTGCCATTTAGAACGCGTTCTTTAGAAAATGCCACCAATGTTTGTAAATATGCGTAAGAATCGGGCAAATATGCCTGCAATACAATCCCTGCTTTAATATTAAATTTTGCAAGAGATTCCATAAAAGATGCCACAGTTAGCTCTAAATCTTTAAATTCCTCCATATCAAGATTAATAAATTTTGATATGCCAGCCTTTTGCTTATCTTCTGCAATAGCATATAATTTATCAAGTCGCTGCACAATTTCACGCTTTGAATATTCAAAATCAAGGATATTAATTTGAGAAAAAATAGTTGTAATTTTAATGGAAATATAGTTTATATAATTTGAGTTTAGCGCATCTTCATATTTTTGGAATCTATAATTTGATTCAAGGTTTCCAAGCACTTCCTCACCAATAAGATTTACATTTAATCCAATTCCCTCACTATGCCGCTTATCTGCATGCTTTTTTAAGGCAATTGGAGAATCATCTAACACCATAGCCTTTGTATCTTTTTTCAAGTTTTTAATAAAAAATGGCACACTCACACATGGCATACTTTTACCAAAACCTAAAAATAGTTGCAACAAAACCTTTTCAAATGGAGAGAAAAAATCAGCAATACCATATTTTTGCAAAGTATGTGCGATAAGCTCATGTGCCATTGCACTATTTTTTGATCTAAAGCTTCTATCAAGCAATTCAATAAGCATGATTTTACTGCTTGGATTCTCAAGCATTTTCATCATTTTTTTGCGGAATCTTTTTTCTTGACAGCTTAAATCGCTATTGATTTTATTTTGTAGAGTTTTTGCGAGTTCTAAGCTTTTTTCAACCATTTCTTTATTGTGTGTTTGCATGACATCTCCTTAATAAAATGTAAAGAATAAAGAAGTATTGTAACTCAAACTTATTCAATAAAGAGTAAAAATATATACTTTAATTACATAAAGACATTACACATAATAGTGCAATGTTTCTTTTATACAACTTTGCAATATATAATAAGTAGAAAGCTAGAAATAAATTAAATAATAAACTAAGATTCAAAAAAACCTTTGAGGCAATCTGCATGCAGCACAGCTTCAAACTCAATAATCTCATATACTGCGATGCCATTAATGCAAAATGGATCATTTTTGGCAAATTTAGCAACTTCTTCTTTGCTATCAAAGCGAGCAATAATAAGCCCACCATCTTTTGGATTGCGCGGACCTGATGCCAAAAGATTATTAGAATCATAGCCCAACTTCAAATATGCTCTATGCTCTGCTAAATATTTCTCAACAAGTTCAAGTGGCTGTATATAATTTACCTTACAAATAAATAACTTTTTCATATTTTGCCTTTTTACATTAATAAGCTATTAAAAATCAAATAGATTCTATAAAAATTGCAGTAATTATATACCGCAAAATTCTAAAAGACCTAAGGCATAATTATAGCTTAAATGTTAAATTTAGAATCTACTATTCAAAAATAACCATGCTAGGCGTTACTTCATTGCCAAACTCATCAGCCAAAGTTGCATTATAAGCTTCCTTGAAAAAGCCCTCTGATTGCAGTTTATCTATCTCATTATTTACCCAATCAAGTAACTCTTTATTTCCTTTTTTAACTGCTGGCGCTATTACATCTTGCTCGCCCAAAGATTGGATTCCAACTTTATAGCTAGGATTATGTTTTACCCAAGCATAAAGCATTGTAGAATCATGAGACAAGGCATCGCCCTTGCCTTGTAGAAAAGCATTGAAAGTTTCTGTATTTTGTTCAAATTTCAATAAATCAATACCACTTTTTTTACTAAAATACATATCTGCTGTTGTGCCTTTATTCACAATAAGCTTTTTGCCTTGCAATTGCTCTTCGCTTGTAATAGTGCCACCTTTACTAATAACGCCAAGTGTTACTTTCATATAAGGCTTTGCAAAATCTACTTGTTTCTCTCTCTCTGGTGTTTTTGTAAAATTTGCCATTAGAATATCTACTTTGTTAGCTTGCAAAGAGCTTGCTCTAGCTGCCGCTTCAACAGGCACAAATTCTATTTTATTCTCATCTCCTAGTAAATCTTTTGCAAAACGTTTTGCGATATAGACATCAAAACCTTTATACTCGTTATTATCATAATATCCAAATGGTGGCTTATCGCTAAACACGCCTATTCGAATTTTGCCATTTTTCTTAATTGTTTCAATTGCACTTGCCTGCTTTTGTTCCTCTTTTTTAGAATCACTGCATGCAAGCATTCCAAACATAATCGCACTACCTACAACTAACGCCATTCCGTATTTAAAAATACCCTTATAATTTAAAGCCATAAAAGCTCCTTTCTAAAATAAAACATAAGTGTAGCATATTTAACCACATATATGCAATAAAAATATAAAAAATATTTAATTATTATAACAGATGAAATATTACAAACTATATAATATATAATTTATTGTGTATGATAATTATATACATACTAGAACATAAAACGCAAACCACCATTAATTTCAAAAGTGCTTGGCACACCTTTACTAAAATGCGTGCTACTTATATGCGTAATGGCACTTAAAGTGCGTGTGATTCCAAACTCAAGCATGGCATTAAGCTCATTTTGCATAAGATCGCGAGAATTTATGCCGCCATAATATTTTGAACCATCAAAAAATGTAGCACCATAGGCAACATAAATATTAAGCCTATTGTCAAGCAAGCCCAAACGCGTTGCCGCATAGATTAAATGTGCGTTATTACCCATTTTAATAGCTCTTCCACCCCAAACAAAAAAAGGTTGAATATTATTATAAAATGATAGCGACATATCTGCTTGTGTGCCATTACCAACACCTAAGATTCCAAGACTTCCCATACCAGCTTTGCCACTTGCCACATAGCCAATCATTGCATCAATATTGCGATAGCCAATTGTAAGCTTTGAATCAAATAAAAAGGTATTATTATTAAAAGAGTGTATATTTGTGTGATCCTCAAAGCTTCCAGCAAAGCCTAAATCAGCTCCAAGCCACCACATATTCCCGCCATTAAAGCGAGTTGCCCAGTGTGCTCTAGCTCCAACAGTAGCAAAAACATTGGGGATAAATGTAGTAAAGCCACTTAAATATGTGCTATTTTTTATATCTCTTTGATCTCCATCAAGATAATAATGTAATCCAAAATTAAACCACCCCGTTTTATCAAGTCGTAAGAATTGCGTCATTTGATAATAGCTTACTCGTCCATAGTCATACGCCCAAATTGCCTCAACAACAAGATTCCTAATACTGCCATTTCGCACCCAAACGCCATCAATTAGCTGATTAATCCATGGGCTAATAGGCTGGAATCTACCCGCTTTAATAGCAGTATCGCCATCAAAATATTCAATAAAAGATTCTCCTAAAGCTACGCTACTGCCACCAAGCACATCATTGCCTGTATTATTGTAAAAAAACTTTTTTGTTCCATCGTTATAATTTAGCAATCCTTGAGCCGCACGAAAAGATATAGCTGCACGCAAGTTATAATAAAATCCTGTTGTATATCCAAGCCCAACAGAAGCATTCATAAGACCCATATTACCTAAAAATCTACTTGAGCCATAAAGATTATCTGTGGCTTGTCCTCCACCGCCTGACATGTAATGTCCATAAAGCACAATATCAACTTTTTTTGTTCCATTTAATAATGCAGAATCAAGAGTTTTGTATTGTGCAAACGCTATGGTTGCTGTGAGAAAAAATAAAAATAAAAAACGCATAAAGCTCCTTACATAATATAAAAATAATGGATATATAATCTATGAAAAAATAAAGGGCTATTCTATCCAAAGATTATCAAGAAGTCGTATATTGCCAATACGAACTACAAGCAAAAAAATACAATGTTGTGCTTTTGTAGCAAAAGTTAAATCATGATTATAAAAATCCATATAATCAATAGTTAAACCATCTAATATATTAAGTGCCTCTTGCTTTAATATTGAAATATCTCTTTGATTATGTTTAGTAATAAGATTTTGTATATGCAAAATAGATTCTGGTATTGCAAGGGCTAATTTACGTTCATTGACACTTAAATACACATTGCGTGAGCTTAATGCTAGATTATCAATATCACGAACTATTGGCATGCCAATAATTTCTATTGGCAAGCATAAATGTTGCACCATTTTTTTGATAAGCAATAATTGTTGAGCGTCTTTTTGCCCAAAATACGCACGCGTTGGTGATACAAGATTAAAAAGCTTTAATACTACTTGCAAAACACCTCTAAAATGTGTTGGACGATAATAGCCCTCAAGAATATAGCCCATTTTTTGCGGTGGCTCTATACTAACCTCATCATTTTCCTCATATATCACTTCTGGCGTAGGAGCAAATACAATATCAACCCCCACATTTTCACACATTAAAATATCTTGAGTAAGAGTGCGTGGATATGTGCTTAAATCCTCTGTTGGTGAAAATTGAGTTGGATTTACAAAAATCGATACAACTGAAACATGATTTTGCTCTACATTTGCACTCATTAGGCTTTTATGTCCATTATGCAATGCCCCCATAGTTGGCGTTAAACCAATGCTAAGTGATATATATGATGGGTTATTAAAATTTTGTGCCTTATGGCACATGCCTGTTTGGATTATATAAGTTTTTTGCTCGCCGCATTTATCTTTCAAAAATGAAATAAATTCTTGCTGTTTTGCCCACAAAGCTATATAAAGTTCCTCTTTTGTCGTTGCCACAATACATTTTTGCTTTTTATTTTGCTGCCATGCCCTATAAAGTTGTATCATATTTTGCATACTTGCCCTTTTTATGAAGTAAATGAAATGCTATTGTAGCTACTTTGTTTCAATCATGTGTCTTTCAATTATGCGTTTTTTAGGTAAAAATATATTCATATCTACAAAAAACAACATTATAAAACAAGCTTTTTACATATCTAACTATAAAGCTTTTTAAAATTTTTATGGTGCTAAAGTGTATATTTAAGAATGTTTAATGCAAGGAATGTTGATATATTAATAAATTGCATTAAATTTATAAAGCATATAAAAAGGATTCAAGGGCTTCCATTTCCTCTTCACTAAGGTTTAAGGGCTTAATTAGTGTAGTTGTAATTGGAGTTAGCTTATTTGTAGCATTTTGCTTTGGAGTGGGAAAACCCGCATTATACATGTGGATAACACCTTTTAGTGTTGGAAATATGCCATTATGCATATATGGCGCACTTTTTGATATAGCAATAAGCGATGGGGTTTTAAATGCCCCTAAGTCTTTTATATCTTTGGTAATTTCATAACGTCCTAAATCTTGAAGTTTTCTGCCATAGAAACTTAAGCCAATATTATGAAAAGCACCATCGCTTAATGCTACACCATAATGGCAATTCATGCAGCCTCCTTTTGTGCGAAAAATATGCAAGCCATAAATCTCTTTATTGCTAAGTGCGTTATACTCTCCTTGTAAAAATCTATTAAAACGCGTATTTTTAGGCACAAGGGAACGTTCATAAGTGGCAATTGCCTTTGCTATATTTTCTGGTGTGATAATTTTTTTGGCAATCTCTATTTGTTGCTTTGATAGCTTATTACTTTGCAAGATAGAATCTAGAGGCTTTTCTTGCAAATCTGCCTTTATTAGATTAGCAAAGATTCTATCATATAGATCTTTTTTATCTCTTGTGTCTGTGTTAGAATATAATCGCAATAACTCATCTTTTTGCAATGTATTGCCAAATGCAAAAATAAAAAGCGGATAATACATAGATATTTTTGCAATAGAATCTCGCATATATGGAATCTCATGTGCCATTTCAATTGGATTTGAAATAGGCATAAGTGCTTGAGATTCTAAACTTTTAGCGCGTCCATCCCAAAACAACTCACTAAAAAAACCACTCATCATAATATTTGGAGCATTTCTCTGCCCCCTTTGCCTATCATGCCCAAAACTTGTTTTAAGCCCATCTCCAAAACCAAGCTCCCTATTATGGCAACTAGCACATGCAATCTGTCCAGATTTTGAGAGTTTTGGATCATTAAAAAGTTGCTTACCAAGTAGCATTTTTGCCGTAGTATATGGGTTTTGTGGATTGTCTGGAGCTATTTTTGGCAATGGCTGCATTTCCTCATATACAACTCCTTCATAGATATGTGGTTTCTCCCATTGGCTAATTGGTTTTGCATATTTGATTCTATATTCTTCATATTTTTGTATTTTTGTTGAGCCATATAAAGTTATTATATTTAAAGCAATATAACCCACAATAAAACATATTAAAAGAGATACAAATTTACTCATAATGTCCCTTAGTTATTATATTTCCATGATTCTATTAAATTTTTTGCATTATCTCTAATAAAATCAAAATCTTTCATATTTGTTTTACTTGGAGTCCATAAGCTAGAAATAACGGCAATCATATCGCAATTAGATAATTTATCAACATTGCTAACACAAATACCGCCAATTGAGCATATTGGAATCTTTATATGTTTTTTTGCTTGTTCTAAAACATTTAGCGGGCAAGGTATTGCATTTGTTTTTGTTTTTGAGGCAAACACAGCTCCAAAAGCAACATAGTTAGCACCCATATTCTGAAAAGTTGTTGCAAGCTCAATACTATCATAGCAACTAATGCCAATAATACCTTTAAACTCCCTTCTAATCTCTTCTAGTCTAATAACCTCATCTCTACCTAAATGTAAGCCACTTACGCCAAGCCTTATAGCAAGCTCATATCTATCATTAAGCACAAAAAGCACATTATTAGAATCACATATTTCTTGCAATTCCAAAACAAGTCCAGAAATCTCACTATCTTTAGAATGTTTATCTCTGTATTGAAAGATACTTAAACCACCCTCAATTGCCTTTTGTAGCTGCTCTGTAATAGTTTTGTGTGGCGTTAAAATGGTATCGCTTATGCCATAAAGCCCTTTTAGTCTTTGCGATTTGTCTTGACTATTTTTTGTTGAAATGGATAAGTTTTTAGAATCTCTACCGCTTTGGGTGGGTGATAAGCTTTGGGTGCATTTTAAGAATTTAGATTCTAGAATCTTTTTATTTTTAGCCTTTGAAAAAGATGCAAAATCTCTTTTAGAATCTAAACTAGTTTTTTCACTGCATTCAAAGTAATTACTAGATTCTAGAATCTTTTTATTAGCTAGAGAATTTATATTAGATTGATAGCAATCATTTGTTTCTTTTAATTCTGAGTTTTGTGATTCATTTTTAGAATTAGCATTAGAATCTATATTTTGTTTCATGAAACTATTCTTTTGGCATTAAAATATCATAGAGTGCTTTCATTTTATTGCATGTCTCAAAATATTCATTTGTTGGATCAGAATCAATTACAATGCCAGCTCCAGCCTGCAAATAATAGATTCCATTTTGCATAACCGCAGACCTTAAAGTAATAGCAGAATCAAGCTCACCATTACTAGTAAAATACAAAATAGCACCAGAATAAATTGAACGTTTATGCGTCTCATAATGTGCTAGCTTTGTTATCGCCTCAATCTTTGGCGCACCGCTAACCGTGCCAGCAGGAAAGCATGCTTTAAAGCAATCATTTACATCTTTATCATCAGCAATAATGCCACATATTTCAGATACAATATGCATAACATTTGAATACCGCTCAATCACCTTAAAAGCATTTACTTTAACGCTTCCAATTTTTGCATTTCTGCCAATATCATTTCGCCCTAAATCAACTAGCATTAAATGTTCGGCATTCTCCTTTTCGTCCATAAGCAATTCTTTTTCTAAGATTCTATCTTCTTGTTGTGTCTCTCCTCTTTTTCTTGTGCCAGCAATAGGACGCAACATTTGTATATTATCCTTGCATTGCACCATTACTTCAGGGCTAGCACCAATGATACTAAAAGCCCCAAAATCTAGATAATACATATATGGACTTGGATTATTATGCCTAAGTGTTTCATAAAAATATAGAGGATTCATATTGCTTTTAATAGCCACTGCACGGCTAAGCACACATTGCAAAAATGTCCCCTTATAAATCTCATCTTTAATGCAAGCTACATTGGTTTCATACCATTCTTTAGAATCTTCATACACAATATTTGATTCTAGCTTTTCATATCCTTCTATAAATTTGCTTGTTTGTGTGTTTTGCAAAGACATAATATCTATTTTAAGTTTTGAGAGTATATCTCCTGCCCCACTACTAAGAGTATTTGCGATAATATACATAGAATCATAAAAATGGTCAAATACAATACATTCTTGCGGAAATATAAGAAGTGCCTCTGGGGCTTCATACAGACTTTTTTGCTGGAATATTACTTTTTCGCATTCGCTAAAAAATTCATAGCCAACAAACCCCAATCCACCAAGAGGCAATGGTAAAGATTCTAGAATCTTTGGAATTTTAGGAAGTGATAATCTAAAAAGTTTTGCAAGTTCCAAAAAATCAAAATCTTGTTGCAAGCCTTTTGCATTTTGTATAGAATCTTTTAGCTGCATAAGAAGTGGAGGCAAAGTCTCATAACTTGCTAGTTTTGAAAAATCATAACTCATATTTTTATATTTTGGAGAATCATCTAAATAAGTTTCAAATGTATAGAGTGCTTTAGAATCTTTATAGCATTTTTGCAAGCCAAAATTTACATTGCGAACAATGATTGAATAACGTCCTTTTCCACTTTCAAGTGAGGCAGATTCTAAAAGAAAATGCGCGCCAATTCCTTTATATACCGCAAGTGGCGTGTGCATATTAGCATTCATATAAGTATAGGCAAATCGCCCGTTTTCTTGTTTTAGCATAAATCCCCTTGTTGCAACTTTAAGCTATATAAAAAGTTATAAATATAATGGTATTTTCTAAAAGGATTTATTATAACAAAATATCGTTAAGTGTTGTGGCTTACTTAAAAATTGATTTTTTGAGATTGATTTTATAAAGACTATTTTAAGTTTTATAAAGCCTTATTTCTTTTATATTTCTATTGTATAATACACAAATTTTAATATACGAGGAAAAGATATGTCTTCTCTTCTCATTTTAAACCAATGTATTGCCTGCGATGCGTGTCGTGAAATATGTCCTACAAATGCCATTCAAATAGAAGAGCCTATTTATACAATCACGCAATCAAAATGTATCTTATGTGTAGGCTATTCTGAAAGCCCAAGCTGTATAAAAGTTTGCCCTGTTGATGCCATTATAGATACAACGCAAGATGGCAAATAAATAATCCTAAAATAAAGGAATTGCATGGCAAAAATCACAACAATCATTGATATTGGTTCAAACTCCGCTCGTATGGCAGTCTTTCAGAAAACAAGTCGCTATGGTTTCCATCTTATACATGAGTTGAAATCAAAAGTGCGTATTTCTGAAGGTAGCTATGAGCATGATTCTTATTTGCAACCAAAAGCTATGGAACGTGCATTAGACGCATTAAAAGAGTTTAAAAAAGTAAGTGATTCTCTAAAAAGCAGAAAGCTTATTTGTGTTGCAACTTCAGCCATTCGAGATGCTCCAAATAAGGCAGATTTTATATCTAGAGTAAAAAAAGAATGTGGCATTTCAATTAAAGTTATAGACGGAACAAAAGAGGCATATTATGGCGCAATTGCTTGTGCTAATTTGTTGCATGAAAAAAGTGGTGTTACAATCGATATTGGTGGTGGTAGCACAGAGCTTGCTTGTATTGAAAATGGTGTTATAAAAACTATGATTTCTCTAAATCTTGGTAGCATTAGATTAAAGGAGCTATTTTTCGATTACAATCATATTAAAGAAGCATACCAATATGTGCGATCCTATGTGAAAGAAAATATCCAAGAAATTGCGGCATTTTGCATGCAGTCAATGCAAATGCAAAGCTTAAATATATTTGGCATTGGCGGTAGTATTAGGGCATATGCAAAATATGAAATGACTTTAGAATCTTATGGCTTTAATTTTTTGCATGGCTATGAACTTAATGTTTCAAATATCTTACCACATTTACAAACTATTACGCATGCAAGCAATGAGTGGCTTTTAGAGAGTGGTTTTGAATATAGTCGTATTGATTCTATTAGACCGGGTTTGCTTATTTTGCAAGTTATATTAGAAGAGTTAAGGGCAAATAAGCTAATTATTAGTGGGGTTGGTGTGCGTGAGGGGGCATTTTTGCAAGATATGTTGCGCTATCATAATGGCAAGATTCCAAATAATATTAATCCTAGCGTAAAATCATTGCAAGATATTTTTTTAACAAGCCTTGATGATTCAAAAATGATTAATAAGCATGCAAAAACGCTTTTTTATCTTTTGCAACAAACCTATGATTTACAAGATTCTAGTTTATCGGCATTGCAAATAGCAAGCAAGCTATATAATATTGGTGCAAATTTCAATTTTTATCAAGCTCATAAACATAGTGCATATATAGCTCTAAATTCTTTGCATTATGGATTTGGACACAAAGAAAGATATACTATTGCTACACTTTTAGAATATTCTCACAAAAAGCGACCAAAGCCAATTAGTCCAATATATCAAGATTTATTGCCAAATAATGATAGCTTACAAATTTTAAGTTTTATTTTAGCTATTAGCGTTGTGCTTGCCAAAGAAGCAAAACCATCTATATATTTTGAAAACCACACCCTATCTATTTGCGTGCATTCCTTGCCATTGCAACAGGCATTAAATGAAATTATGTTGCCAAAGCTTGAAGTGTATCCAAAACTAGCATTTATCGTTAAACACAAGTGAATTATCCACCTATTAAGCAAGTGGGCTTCTTGCTTAATATAGATAGCTAGTATCAAGTATGTAAGCATATTTTGATATACAGTCAGAGCTATCTCTGCAAGCGTAGCTTTGGGTGATTCCTGCCATAGATTCTAATTGCATTAGTATTTTGCCTTTGTTTTTTGTAGGTTAGTAGGTTTTTACCCCCCCCCCCCCCAACTAGCATTAGCAATAGTTTTAGATAAAAAACATATAAATATAATTAAAGGCTTGTGAATTTAGATTCTATTGAAATATTTGCAACTATAAATCCTTAGTTTTACAGCAAATAATAGAAGTATTGGTGTAATTATAGAATCTATATTTTTCATTGCTTTTGTTTTGCTTGTTTCTTGCTTCTCTTTTTTGCTTTACTCCTTTTCTCTGCCATGAGCTAGCCTTGTCGTTAGGCAAGGCATGGAGATCCATTTGTTTTGATTTTATTGTAATTGAAAGATTCTAAATTCTATCATTCTAAATCCCCTAGCCAAAGAAACTATTTTGGAATCTCTACCACTTTTGGTGGGCGAAGGGCTTTGGGTGCATTTTAAGATTTTAAAATCTATCATAGATTCCATTGTATTTGTTTTTTCTATGGATTGCTTTGGCTACGCTAGCTCATGACGAAAGGGGTAGTTTGCTTCGGTCGTTTCACTTTAATATTATGGAAAGCTTTGGCTATCGCTTCGCAATGACGGACTCGCCATTTTGCCATTGTGAGATTCCGCACTAATGGAATCATTGTAATCGTCATTGCGAGCCTTGTCGTTAGGCAAGGCGTGGCAATCCATTTGTTTTAGTGTCAATTAAAATTTAAGTATAGCAAAATGTTTTTTAGATTCTAGACCCTCAATCATGAGCTAGCATTGCGAAGTAATCCGCAAATATAATGGATAATTTAGATTCTAAAAAATTAGATTGCTACGATTTTGCTAGCGTAAAATATCGCAATGACAAAATGATGATAAACTAGATTCTGAAAATTGGTCTTAGATTAAAAAATAGATTGTTACGCGTGGCTTACGACTGCTAGCTCATGACGAAATAAATATAGAATAGATTCTAATTTCAAAAACAACATATAGCTATAATGTTTCATCTACCATAGATTCAAATTTGGCAAAAAGCTTGCTTGCTTCGCGTGGTCCAGGGCTTGATTCTGGATGATGTTGGACAGAAAATACAGGATAATCTTTATAAAAAACCCCCTCAATTGTATTATCAAAAAGATTTCTATGTGTAATAAGTGCCACTTCCTCAATAGATTCTGGCACATTGTAATTGTGATTTTGCGATGTGATTTCAATTGTATTTGTTTGCATATTCTTAACCGGATGATTGCCGCCATGCTGACCAAATTTTAACTTATAAGTTTTATGCCCATAAGCATTGCTTAATAATTGATGTCCTAAGCAGATTCCAAAGATTGGAATCTTTGCAGCAATAAGCTGTTTTATCTTATCAATTTGATCTTGGAGAAAAAGTGGATCACCAGGACCATTACTCAAAAATACCCCGCCAATTTCTCTTTGCCTATAACGTTCAATTAGATTTTTGGCATTAAAGGTATGTGGCAAAACTTCCACTATAAGCCCCACCGCACTCAATTCGTTTAAAATATTTCGTTTAATACCATAGTCAATTGCAACAATACGTTTTTTCTTTTTACCATCTGTTTTAGCTTCACAAGAAAGTTTAGGATAGCTAAACTCATTAAAATCAAAAGTCCCTTCATTATGAGTATAAACTTCTTTAGTGCTTACCGCAGAGACATGGTCAATTTCATGTATTTTTTGCGAAGAGTTAAGAGCAGATTCTAACTCTTTCTTGCTTTTCAATTCGCTGGATGCTATCATCATCATAGCACCATTATTGCGTAGCATTTTTACAATACCCCTTGTATCAATATCACAAATACCCATTAGATTATAGGTATTAAAAAATGCAATCAAATCCTGTGTGGCACGAAAATTTGAGCTTATTGTATTTAAATTTCTAATAAGCATGCCTTTAGCAAATGGCTGTCTTGATTCCATATCATTAGGATTGCACCCAACAATGCCAATTTCTGGCATGCAAAATACGATAAATTGTCCCGCATAACTTGGATCGCTTATAATCTCTTGATAGCCTGTCATAGAAGTGTTAAATACTGCTTCACCAATGGCTGTGCCTTTTTTACCAAAGCCTTTTGCCTGCAATAAAAGCCCATTTTCAAAATACACCCATATATCATGTAGCTCCATGCTATCCCCTTTTATTTAGCTCTTCTTCATATAGCTTTGTAAAAATTAGCTCATATTCCTCACTGCCCGGGATAAGCTTGCGTTTATAATTTTTGATTTTCTCAACTGCATTATCATAAGCATGTTCGTGAAAATCAAAATACGCATCAATAGATTCTACAACAAAGCTTTTTGCAACATTCTCTGGCACATTAAAATCAATATAGCTTTCCTCAAAAAGCTCATCTAAAATATTGTGTGCAAGCTGACTATAACGATCTTTATAGGATAGCAAGAAGCCTCTGTCTTTAGCAAGTTGCTTTTTTATCATTGCAAAAAGTTGCTTTTCATTGACCTCATCTTCCTCTATTTCATCTTGATGTGCCTGAAGTAGCTCTCTTGCCTTAAATTCTATGGATTGTTCTTCTTGCATATCTGCTTTAATAATTTCTGTGGCAAGACGATTTAAATTTGGTAGTGGTGAAGTGATGCTAACTAGATTTGAGCGACTTAAGTCAAGAATGATACGTTCTGCTAAAAATTGTGCATGCTGTGGTTTTAGTTTCATAGTTTCCCCTGGTTATAGCCATTTCATGTTTTTTAATAAAAACATACAATTTTTATTATAACATAATTTTACTAAAGAAAAGATTCTGACTTTTTTGCGTTGCGCTAGATGCGTTAATTATTTTATATATTTAGCAATACAATATTTGTATCGTGTTTATATGCCTATAATTTTTGATTGAATCTAAATTCTTAAAATGCACCCAAAGCTTCTCACCCACCCAAAGTGGTAGAGATTCTAAAATATATAATTTATTTAGATGTTATTT
>X347_Brown_Bear__coassemble_1494_pt1 | contig 16923 bp, 18 predicted proteins | sample X347_Brown_Bear__metabat2_high_PE_010 | metagenome-assembled genome bin X347_Brown_Bear | reverse complement strand
TTTAGATTCCAATCTAGCTTTATAAAACTAGATTCTAAAAAGCTAGATTGCCACGATTTTGCTAACGCAAAATCTCGCAATGACGAAACTCTAGATTCTCACTTCAGAATCTAGAGTTTGTTTAGAATCTAAAATAGACTTTGAATCTAAAAGAATATATTCTGCTTGGTCTTTAGAATCTCAATTGCAATTCTTATTTCTTAGAATTTTTCGGCATAAATATTTTGAAATATATCAAGTATAAGAATTCTATTGAACTTTATTTTATACTGCATGGCAAAATTATACTAAGTTTTACCACATTTATTCTTGTATGCAAAAACAAAAAGTCGTCATATTCCCTACGCAACAGATATGCCTTGCGTGCTGTTGCTATTGAAAGGAGGTCTTTTTTGCGTAGTAAATGGCATAATATACTCTTTCTTTTCATACTTTAATCCTTATGTTTTTATAAATTTATATAGTGTATCATAATGGGATGTCAGCTTATGTCGTTTATAAATAAATATTGCAAAAGTATTTCATTGATGATAATTAGTGTAAAAAATTAAGCATTGCTAAAATATCGGATTAAAGATTAAAAAGAAGCACAATTTCTATCATCTAGAAACTATGCCAAATAAGCCAAATTGATTGGTAGTTTATTTAGAAGGTTTAGCTGTGTCAGCAGGCTTGTCTGTATTGGGCTTGCTTGCATCTTGTGCCGCAGAGCTATTAGCATCAGTTGCCTGTGTTGCTTCAGCTGGCTTGTTTTCTTCTTGTGTTGCTTGAGCTGGATCAGTAGCAGGTTTATCAGCTGCTGGCGCTTCAGCTGGTTTGCTTGCCTCTTGTGCTGCTGGCGCTTCAGCTGGTTTGCTTGCCTCTTGTGCTGCTGGTGCCTGTGTCTTTGTGTCTGCTTTTTTATCGTCACATGCAACAAATAATGTTGCTAAACTTGCGAAAACAGCCATTGCTAAAAACTTTTTCATAACGAAACTCCTAGATGTAAAATAATGTTTGAGTATTATAGCAGAGATTTTATATAAATCGTAGAATTTTTACACAACATATAATCTTACAAAAAATAAAATTTAATATTAATACTAAATATAGCAAATATATAATCTTTAAAGTTTATATAAATCATAAGTAAATAGGCATATAGCTATTAAAAATTTTATATTACAATTGCATGCAAAATTCTTTATTTTTGGAGGTTTCTTAAATATGAAACAGAAAAAAACCATAGCACAAAAAGTAAAAAGGGAGCTTTTGCGACCATTCCGCAAGATAATGGGGGGGGCAATCCTCTATTAATGAGTGATAAAGAAATTGCCCACGATAAAGAGCTTTACACAACTCTTAATCACGATGAAAGATTTAAGCTAGATTCCAAACACGACTATATTTGCAAGGGCGATAAATATGCTAGCAATGGTGTCGTTGATTGCTCATACTTTATCCAAGATATTTGGGGTGCAAGGAAAGTTTTGGAGCAAAAGCCTCCTATGCACTATGATGTGGGCTCTTCTGTGGCTGGCTTTATCGCGCATCTCCTTTCACAAGGGCAGCAAATTACACTAATTGATATACGACCTATGAATAATGACTTTGATACGCCATTTCTTAATCAAAAGGGTGAAATCTCCTACATTCAAGCAAATGCCACTCTGCTAGAAAATATCGCTGATAATACGCTAGATTCCCTCTCTGCCTTGTGTAGCGTGGAGCATTTTGGACTAGGTCGGTATGGAGATCCTATTGAGCCAGACGCTTGGGAGAAAGCATTGAGGGCATTTCAGCGGGTGCTAAAGCCCGGCGGCAAGCTCTACTTTAGCGTGCCTGTGGGGCAGACAGATAAGGTTTGCTTCAACGCACACCGCGTGTATAGACCACAAACTATTATTGATACACTAGATCAAATGCAGATTCTAGAAATGGGCTATATCCCGGGTGCGTTTGATGTGATAGAGTGCATGAAGTGGCGTGATGGAGGCTTACAGATTAATAAAGAGAATCTTAGCTCTATTCCTGATTTTGATAATTCGGGTTTCACTGGATTATTTGAGTTCATTAAGAAACAATAAAAATCTAACTAATTTATACAAGATAGAAAGATTGTCCTAAAGCATATAGAATCTAGATATTATTGCATAGAAATTATTTGTAAATGGATTAACATGTTTTGTTGTTTATACATATTTGCATTTTTTATGCAAGGTGTCCCAGCTGTTTTGGTTGATTTAGAATCTAATCATTTTAATCTCCCTGCTATGCCAAAAGACTATGATTATATTTATGATTTTTTGCAATCAAACATAACTTTAGAATATTCTATAAATAGCACATATCAGACAAAAGCATATAATGTAATAAGAATTATATGGGAAGATTCATACACATTTCCAAATATTATGTATATGCAAGCCTTGCATAAAGCACGCAAGTATCTATTATCACTTGAAAACTTAGAAACACATCATAATGATAGTGGATTGCAGCTTGCAATTGCACTATCCTATTTTCTTGAAAGCCATGCCATGCAGTATGAAAAAATAAAATTTCACATGCAGCAGTGGGTAAATCTTGGTCGTGAGATTCCAAAAAATCTTGTCAAAATGACAGACTATAAAGATTCTATACAAACAATTGAGCTATTATGCAGGGGAGTTTCTGTTTGCAATTATAAAATATTGCCATACAAGCGTTATTACATGCAATTATAGAATCTAAATTAAAAAAGCATTGTAGCTTCACTTTTAAAAGCACGCAAAAAACAAACTTTTTATTTTTAAACGATAACTTTATAAAAAAGATTCTATAATACGCATTTTAAGTAGATTGCAAAAAGGATGGCAATGCGTTACAACATAACCATAGAAGTAAGCACAAGAGATGGGGTATTAAATCCAGAATCAAAGGCAATTTTACAGGCTTTAAGAGGGCATGACTTTGCGGTATCAGAGCTCACAATGAATAAAAGATTCTATTTAACACTTGATGCAGAAAATAAAAAAGAAGCGGAAATATTGGCAAATAAGATGTGTGAGGATTTTCTAGCAAACCCAATCATACAAGACTACACAATTGATGTGCAAGAGGTCTAGCTATGGTATCTATTCTGCACTTTTTAGGAACGAATTGTCAATATGATGTAGCTCATATTTACACAAAGCTTGGCATACCAAATACATTAATATGGCATACAGAAAGCGAGTTGCCTAGAGATACAAAGCTTGCTGTTATTGCGGGTGGCTTTAGCTATGGAGATTATTTAAGATGTGGAGCTATAGCAGCACAATCAAATAGCATGAAAGCTTTAAAGCGATATGCTGATAATGGAGGTAGAGTGCTTGGAATTTGCAATGGATTTCAGATTCTATGTGAGGCAAAACTTTTACCCGGTGTGCTTATGCGTAACAAGAATTTAAAGTTTATATCTAAAAACGCATGGCTTGAAGTATTAGATACAAATAATTCTATGCTAGCTAATTACACAAAAAATGAATATATTAGCATGCCAATAGCCCACGCAGAGGGCAATTATCAAATAGATTCTAAGGGATTAGAATCTCTTTATGCAAATAATCAAGTTTTATTGCGTTACAAAGAGGATATAAATGGCAGCACAGATAAAATCGCTGGAATCTGCAATAAAGATTCTAATATATTTGGACTTATGCCACACCCAGAACGCGCTATAAATCACAAGTCGATTAATAAAGATATATTGGATTATGCAAATGAAAATGCTATGGGCATACCCATGCTTAAAACAATGTATGATTATGCTTAATAGAATGGTATATAATTTGCTTAAAAATTAAAATTGCTATATTTAAGGATATGATGATGAAAAAAAGGATATTTGCACTAGCTTTTCTTAGTTTTTCACTCTGTTTGCATGCCGCAGATGGCGATGGACAGCCTCAGACAAACGCAAATACAGCACAGCAACCAAAGGCACAACCACAACAAAATAGTGGCAGTGCAGTTAAAGGTCCAGTAACTAATGTTCCACCAAATGGTGGTTATAATATACGCGACCCACGATATTATAACGGGCAGTATAATGCAAGTGGTGGCTATTATCAGCCGATTTATCCACAAAATTATTATAATCCTTATGGTGGCTATTATCGCTATGACCCCTATGATCCTCGCAATTATGCAGGTTATTATGATCCATATGACCCACGCACTTATGAGAGATATTATTATGGCGGCTATTATCCTATGGCACAACCTCAAACAATACCAAATTATAGTCAGCAAGGACAGCCCGTCTATAATGGCGATGAAGCACAATCAAATCAAGATACAACTACAAATAACACACAAATGTGGTTTGATGATGATAGAGGGTCAGGAATACAGATTGCACCAACACCGCCAAGCGACATTGCAATAAGCTATGCACCGCGAGTGCCACCAATGCCCTACACTCCTAATAATATTAATATAGTGCAACCAAGCTACAATCTACCAAAACCAGATAATAGTCCAACAGAAAATGCGCTAGCAGATCCAAAAAGTGCTAGTGCAACACTAAATGCTGGTGTGGAGGCTGCAAGAAAAGGCGATTATAAGCAGGCTTTAAGCATGTTTAATACCGCTTGTGATCAAGGTAATCCTGCTGGTTGTTTTGGTGTTGGAGTTATGTTTATGTATGGAGCTGGAGTTCAAAGCGATACTCAAAAGGCAATTAAATATTATCAAAAAGGCTGTGCGGGTGGAGATCCTACTGCATGTGCAAATCTTGGCATGATATATGATGAAGCACCAAATATGGGGAATAACAAACAAAAAGCCGCAGAAATGTATATGACAGGTTGTGCGGGTGGTGATGTAGATGCGTGCAACAATATAGGCTGGGCTTATGCAAATGGCTCTGGTGTGCCAAAGGATTTAAATAAAGCATTGCAATATTATCGCTTTGCATGCGATGCGGGTAGTCAGCTTGGTTGCTATAACTTAGGCTTGCTAAATAATGCAGGCAGTGTATATGGAATCAATAATCCAAATATGAATGCTGCGGATTTAAACTATGTCGCGTGCAATGCGGGTGATATTGTAGGCTGCGCGAATCTTGGGTATATTTATGCGCAAGGGCTTGAGGGTGCGCCTATTAATTATGGACTTGCGGCACAATATTTTAATACAGCTTGCATGGGTGGTGTTGCAAGTAGTTGTAATAATCTTGGGGTATTGTATGAGCAAGGAAGAGGCATTACTCAAAATGCAGGGCAAGCATTGCAAATGTATAGCCTTGCATGTGAAGCTGGATTACACAATGGATGTGATAATTACAGAAACTTAAAGGCAAAGATTGGTGGCTAGATTCTATATAGAATCTTTAAAATAAAATCTTTGCATTAAAATAGGAGTGGATATGAAATGGTGGAAGAAAATACACTCCATTTGCAAATATTCTAATAGATATGCTAAATATAGAATATATGATAATGAAGCCATAAAACACAATGGCATTTCACATTATAAAAACTTATCAAGCACTAATGGCTTTAGCATGATGGAGCTGCTATTTGTGCTTGTCATTATCGGAATCTTAGCAAGTCTTGCTATACCTCGTATAAGTTTTTCTCGTAACAATGCCTTAAGTATCGCTATTCAGAGTGATATTCAGACAATTATTTCTAGCACGCAGGAATACGCCATTACAAATGAGTTTATGCCGCAAAATGCAAATCCCCAGTGGCTTGTTTCGAATTTGAGGCTATCACCACAGAGGTGGATTATTAATGGAGATTCTCTAAAGATTGCTAAAAATGGAATACTAGATTCTCAAAATGATTGTTTAAGTATTCGTTTTGAACAGGCAAATGCCTTGCAGATTCTATTCAACCGAAATAATAATTCCAATCTTTGTCAAAATCTCTTAAAAAACTACGCAAGCGATATTATAGTGCCTCTGCATATCACGCCATAATGATACAAAGAAATTTTAAAACATGTTTTTCTTATAAGGAAAATAAAGATTCTGTTTTAAAATTATTGCAATAAATAAAAGGATAGAAATATGCAAATTGTTTTTGGACCTATTTTATCTAGACGTTTTGGTGTTAGTTTGGGTGTTGATTTAAGCCCGCACACAAAGCAATGTAATTTTGATTGCGTATATTGTGAGCTTCAAGCAAAAAAGCCTATGGACGCACAAACTCACATCATCTCTCCACAAATAATTCTTGATTCCATAAAGAAAGCATTAGAAACACATAATGATATTCAAGTGCTAACCTTTACTGCCAATGGAGAGCCAACGCTATATCCACATCTTAAAACACTTATATTGCAAACAAAAGAACTATTGCAGAAATATCCAAATATCAAGACGCTTATATTAAGCAATGGCTCATTACTATATACACAAAGGGAAGCTCTAAATCATTTTGATATAGTTAAGTTTTCATTTGATTCTGCTATTAATCAAAAATTTAAACGCGTAGATAAACCTAGTAAAACGCTTGACTTAGAGGAAATTAAACAAGGAATTAAATCATTTGCTATGCAATATAATGGCGAGCTTGTAGCCGAAGTGCTAATTGTAGAGGGCATAAATGATGATATAGAATCTAATATGGAGACGGCTGCATTTTTACGCGAAGTAAATGCTAGGAGAATAGATATCTCAACCATTGATAGACCAAGCTCACACAGAGTGTATCCTGTAAGCAATGAAAAGCTTTATAGCATTAGTGCATTATATGCTAATTTAAATGTATGCGTTGTGATACGCAAAAATGATTCAATAAATATCACACAGCAAGAGCTAGATGAAAGCGAGATTCTATCATTACTTAAAAGACGTCCTTTAACGCATGCTGATTGTGAGATTTTGCTAACACAAGAAAGCATAAAGCGACTTCAATATATGTGTAGCATAAAACAAATACAAATAAAAGACATTGCTGGTGTATCATTTTATTGCATAAATTAACATTATAATTTTGCCTATTTGTATTAATATTTTTTAAAATTATAGAATCTAAAAATATCATAAATAAATGCGTGATTTCTACACAAAGAAAATTAACATTATTACAATAATTCAATTTTTTTATCAATTAAAGCATATTTTGAGTAATTCTTTGTTACAATTCTTGGCATATTTCATAACTATGAGGAAAATATGGAGACATTACAATACAAAGACTTTGGCGTGGATATAGATGAGGGCAACAATTTTGTTCAAGCACTCAAACCACTCGTAAAAGAAACTTTTAATCCTCTTGTGTTAGGTGGTTTAGGTGGCTTTTCTGGTTGTTTTGCAATGCCTACAAATTATAAAAACCCCGTGTTATGTGCGGCTACTGATGGCGTTGGATCAAAGCTTAGCCTTGCATTAAAATATAAAAAACTTGATGGCATAGGTATTGATTTGGTTGCAATGTGCGTTAATGATTTAATTTGCGATTTTGCAACGCCTTTATTTTTTCTTGACTATTATGCAACGCATAAGCTTGTAAGCGAAGACGCATTACGAATAGTAGGCAGTATTGCGGAGGGCTGCAAGCAAGCACAATGTGCGTTAATTGGCGGAGAAACAGCAGAAATGCCAAGCGTATATGCAAAGGGCGATTTTGATTTAGCGGGCTTTGCTGTGGGTGTTGCAGAAAAAGATGATATACAGAAACGTTCAAGCATAAAAGATGGCGATGTGGTTTTAGGCTTGCCAAGCAGTGGATTCCATAGCAATGGTTTTTCTCTTGTTAGGGGAATTATTGATACTAAAAATATCAATGTAGAATGTGAATTTTTAGGCAAGAGTTTGCTTGATTCTATCCTAGAGCCAACAAATATTTATGTAGCAAACTTTTTGAAACATAAGGATTTAATTAAAGGGCTTGCCCATATTACAGGCGGAGGCATTAAAGAAAATCTTATTCGCATTTTACCAGACAATACGCAAGCAATTATTGAAGAGAAGGCTATACGGATTCCAGAAATATATAAATTCTTTTTGCCATATATTGAAAAAGAGGAGGCGTGGCGTGTTTTTAATATGGGAGTTGGCATGGCTATTATTACTTCAAAAGAAAATGCACAATTGCTAGCAGAAAGCATGCAAGCTTATATTATTGGGCATATACAAACAGGAAATAAGCAAGTTATTGTAAAGTAAAGCCATGAAAATAAAAATATTTGCAAAGCTCTATGTGCTGCCGCTTGGTATTGTTACTGCGGGATTTGGATTCTATTATTTTATATTTGATTCGTTTAATCAATATAAGCAACAACATGTTATTACAATCACGCAGCCAGACCACACACAAAATAATCAAGATAGCATAGAAAATGAACGCATTCGTATGCGTGAAGAGCTGGATAAAATCAAGCAAAGTGCTAATGTTTGATTTTATATACAACACTCTTGCTACTAATCTAAGCAGAATTAATTCCTATGCAAGTATAGAATTTAATGATACAAAATCTTCATTGCAAGTAGCACCAAAACAAGAAGTAACTTTAATACCGCAATCTAGTAACACACCAATAATAAATAAGACTAATTCCATTGACTATGTTCCATATAGACAAATTCACACCCATGAGTTACCAAACGCATTTAATAGAAACTTTAATATGCCAACAAACATTAAATTACATAATAGCACCAATCATTTTGATATTAAAAACACCCAAGTAGCCCAAAAAAATAAAATGCAATGGGCAATACCAACAATAAAGGAAGCTAAAATTTACCACGCAAAAGACATTCATTCAAAAGTGCTTGCCATAAATAAAAATGGCATAAAAATGCAAGTTATAGATACAAAATCATCATGGACACGCGTTCGCTATGCCATAAAAAGAGAATCTTTTATAGAAGGATACATACCAACACAAAACATACGATTTATAAGGTAATATAAAATATTTAGATTAAATCTCCTAGAATCATAGCTCCTGTTGCCATATTAGCAACCATTTAAATAAAAAAGATTCTATAAATACAGAATCTTTAAATAATAAATATGGTTTCTATAATTTTAGAATCTTTAAATTACAATAAAGCTAATCCGTCATGCGCTAGACTTTGAAAAAGCCGAATCGTCATGAGCTGGGAAGCCGTAGGCTTACAAAGCAATCCATATTTATTGGAGATTCTAGAATCTTATCCAAATGGGTGAATGCAGAACTTTGGTGCATTTTATAGAATCTGGATTAAAAGCTAAATTTAGAATCAACCTCACCCGTCATGAGCTAGACTTGCATAGCAAGGCAAAGCTTTCCACAAAAAAAAGCAAATACAATAACTTTTAAGCTAGATTCTAAAAAAAAATAGTTTTATAAACCATTGCTCAAAATTCTAGAATCTATTTTAAAATCCACCCATTTCATCATGAGCTAGCGTAAGCAAAGCTTTCCATAAAATAAAATTACACACAGAATCTAATAATATGGATTGCCACGCCTTGCTACGCAAGGCTCGCAAGACGGAGAAAACAACCACAAGCAAGCAAAACAAAATCAACAAAATAAGCCACTAATAAAATAGCTTGCCGCAATTCTGCTAACTCAGAATCTAGCTCATGACAAGACAAGGAAACAAAGCAAAGAAAATAAGAAACACGCAAAAAACAAAGCAATAACAATGGGGAACAGTAATCTTATATAAATGCCAAATGAAGTAAAAAGCAATCAAAACCAAAAACAATAAATAAGCAAAGAAAAAAACATAAAAACAAGAAGCAGGAAAAACCGAATCGCAATTGCTAGATTTTGTGTTAGCAAAATCGCGACAATCTGTATTCAATTTATAGAATCTAATATTATTTCTGAAACTAGCTTTTTAGATTCTAATCTAGCTTTCAGATTCTAAATTTTCTACCACTTTGGGTGGTGCAGAACTTGGAGGGTGAAAAATAAAAAGATTCTATAAAATCAATCTAAAATTTATTATCTGGATTTGAGAGAATGGCATGTTTTGAGCTTTGCAGCAAGGCATCCTCTTCACTTATATCCTCTTGCGGTTTTGAAATAGAATCTTCACTGCTTTCATCATCTTGACTAAAAATATTTAATTCTAAAATATTCATTGCATTTGTGAATAAGCAAAGATCTCGCACAACGCTATTATCCATTGGTATGGAAATTTGTATAATGCTTGAGAATGGTATCACTACAAGGCTTGGAAAATTATCTTTACCAAAGCCTGCTTCAAACGACATATCATCTTGCCACACTTCAATACTCTCAAATGTAAAGCCCGCTAGTATAAAATCTATAATTGGGTGAAATTTACTTGCAATCTCATCTGGCAATTCTGGGTCAAACTGCACTTTTCTCCTATCACATTGCACAGAAAAATGGGTATTTTGATTAATAAGCATTTGTATAATTTCTCTTGCGTGTCTCACTAGCAATGGTTTTAAATCTTTGGTTTGCATAAAACTTCCTTTGATATAGTTATAAGCAAGATTATACAAAAAATATATAACATATCAACTTAAAATCTCACAAAGAATATTGCTATATATCATTACTTTATAAAAAAGAGCTTTAATAACACAACTGCGTTATAATACTTAACAATAAAAAATAAAAGGCTATAAATGCAAACAATTGCTGTTGTGGGATTAGGAAATATTGGCTCAAGATATGCAATGACAAGACATAATGCGGGATTTTTAAGTCTTTACGCAATAACAGAAATGCTTAATAGACAATATGCAATACATGAGGATTTAACATATAGCAATACGCAAAAATTACTTGGCGATATTGAAACACAAATAGGCAAAAAGAAAAGCAATGGTTTTATAACATGGCGAGAAAATAAGGCAATGCAAAGCTATGAGGCAGCTATATCGCTAAAAGAGCTTGCAAGCATACTAGAGCAATATCCCTCATTTTTATTGCAATGGAAATTTTTACGACCAAGCAAACAAGTTATAACGCTAGAATCTTTACAAAAAAGTTTTAGAGAAAAGTTAGCAAAATTATCTGATTGCCATCAGATTCTATTTATTGCCCCAACCACATTTATGAATAGAAGTGGTATTGCTATAAACAATATAGCAACAATGTATAATATATCTCAAATGATTGTTATCTATGATGATTTAGACACTCGTTTTGGAACTTTAAGCTTTCGCAATAAAGGTGGAAGTGGCGGGCATAATGGCTTAAAATCAATAAATGAATACTATAAGCAGGATTATTTGCGTATTAAAATTGGCATTGGTAATAATATATTTTTACATGATGGATTGCTTGGACTAATAGACAATGAAGCAAAATGCAATATAGAATCTTTTCGAAATTTATTTTATGAAACTTATTTAGATAGAATTTGCTTTCACAATGATTTTAAAACAAAGAGTTTTTTTAAGATTCTGTCAAGCAAAATAGATTCTAATCTACAATCACATTATGAAAACATTATAGAACTATTTCGCAAACACCAAAAAAGTGGAATGCAAGATGTAGCAAACTATGTATTATCGCCTTTTAATACACATGAATTAAAACTTTTGCCATTAATCTTAGCATACAATGGGCTTGTTGTTATTGGGACAATATTTGAATGGATATATAATCTAAATAACGCAAGCAATACGCAAAATCAAGATTGGCAATTAAAAACATGTATTCCAAATGATAGTTTTGCTATACAGATTAAGTAGATTCTATTGCTTGCTAGCTATCTAAAAATCTAATAATAAATGCTTATTTCAGAAAACATCTTTTAAAATATCTTGCATAGTATTTGCAATTTTGCATGCTTTCTTTTTTTGTAAATCTATGTAAGCAAGCTTTACTTGCATGGAAAATACAAGCTCTGGCTGTTTTAGTTTGCTATTATAAGTGCCTATTTTATATATTTCTTGCTTTAATTTTAATGAAGCATTTTTAATTTCTAATGGCATTGTCCTTACTTGATACATATCCCCAATTTGAAGTGTTTTTATAAAATTAGATTCTATATTTTGCACCACAAAGGCATTATTTGCACTATGAGGCAACACCCCTCTTTCATAAAAAAGCAATGAACGCGCACGTTCGCAAAATACAAGATATTGTGCGTGATAGACAATCCCACCACAATCTGTATCATCATAAAATACATATTGTATCATTACTATCTCCTTTAAGATTCTATATTTTATTTAGGAATATTGCAGAAATAGAAATTTATTTGCCTCATCTCTATTATATGGAGTAAGGCTTAGAACCTCATCTCCAATACTTACATTATAATGCTTGCTAGATTCTGTTTTTGCATAGCTTAATACAAGACGTGCGGCTAAGATTCTATCATCATGATTTGCATTTTTTTCTACCAATCCAATTGGTCCTCTTATATCTTGCAATGTGATTTTATCCATAAGCTCATGTTGAATATCAAGCTTTCTACCCTCCTCCTCATTGCGTGAAATCACACATCTTGCTCCATTTTCTAATACCATGTAACGACCTATTTTAAATAGATTTAAATCATCAAATACAACTTTCCTATGAGATTGCATATCTTTTATTTTTAATGCCACAGAAGTATCGGTTAAAAGACATCCACCACCTGGCTTCTCGTGATACTTCCATCCATATTTTTTTAGCATAGCAAGTTGAGTATGTCTGCCCCTACCACTTACAGCTAAAAGCTTATCTCTATCAACCCAGCCCATTTTCTCTGGAAATGTTTCAGGCATGAGTTTAGCACTCATAGGACGCAATATAAGCTCATCTAATGTTTTAGGCTTACTTGCATCACTGCCATCTCGACTTAATATAGAATCATATAGTGGATTTTCACCTATTGTCCTTACAAGCTTTTTAACTTGATCCATTGCCTCTTTTCTTTGACTTTTTGGTCGTTGCCCTAGCACTTCCCCGCTAATAGCAAAGTCTGCTCCAAGCTCTACCATTTTAGCAAATGCGTGTGCAAACATATTAGCATGGCAGTCAATGCAGGGATTAAAATATTTACCATATCCATATTTTGGTTGAAATAATATATTATCAAAAAACTGCTTTGCTATATTGATTTGTATAAGCTCTGCGCCAACTTGTTGTGCCGCATTTCGAAAATATTCGCTTTTGTCTTTATTGCTTCCAAAGCCTATGTTGAAATTAAGGGCATATACCTTAATGCCTTGCTCATGCAATAATTGCATAGAAATCATAGAATCTAATCCGCCGCTAAATAGTGCAACTGCACTTCTTTGCTTTTTTATCATAATAAATGCTCCGATAATTTATTGTTTTAAAACAAAATTATACACTAATTAAGCAAAAGAAAAATAACCCTATATTTATGTCTTATTTTAAATAGAATGCAAATTTAAAATATAATTTTTACTATCAATTTAACAAACCCCTTTAGAATCCCCATTAAAAATAACCCAAAGGATACACTATGCAAAGACGCACATTTATCAAATACAACGCCCTTGCCGCCCTCTCATTCACGCCGCTTTTTGCCGATATGGCGCATATGCACGATATGGATTCTATGAGCGGGCATAATCACGGCGCGCACGATTCTAGCGCGCACGCCGTGCATAACGCCCACCATACCGACACCTCATTTATCACACTTGAAAATGAGAATCTCCCCCTAATAAACCCCAAAGACTTCCCACAAAATAAGCCCCTCGCCCCCCTCACCCTCCTTAGCAATCAAAGCAAGAAGCAGGGAGAATTCCACGCGAGCATAGAGATTAAAGAAGATTCCATATCGCTTGTGAAAGGCAAGCAAACGCGAGTTTTCACCTACACTGACACGCGGGCAAAAAGCACGAGCTTCCTTGCCCCAAAGATTGAAGTCTATGAGGGCGATAGGGTAAAAATAGAGGTCAAAAATAGCCTCAAAGAGCCTACCACTATCCATTGGCACGGGCTGCCTGTGCCGCCTAGCCAAGATGGCAACCCTATGGATTCTATCGCCCCAAATGAAAGTAGAATCTATGAGTTTGTCCTGCCTAGTGATTGTGCGGGGACTTATTGGTATCACCCCCACCCGCATCAAGCCACCGCAAGGCAGGTGTATATGGGGCTAGCGGGCGCGTTTGTCGTCAAATCACGCAGCGATGTGCTGAAAGACTTTAGTGAATCTGATTGGTTTATCACGGATTTGCGCCTTGATACAAGCGGGCAGATTCCAGCAAATACCCTTAGCGATTGGCTTGATGGCAGGGAGGGGGAGCTTGTGCTGATTAATGGGCAGCACAAGCCTCAAATAAGCATAGATTCTAAGCAACGCATTCGCATTTATAATGCCTGCTCGGCGCGCTACCTTAGCCTAGAGATAGAGGGTGCGGAGTTTATGCTGCTTGGCACGGACGGAGGCTTGATAGAAAAGCCAATAAAGCAAAAGAGGCTTTTCCTAAGCCCTGCCTCACGCGTAGAAGTGCTGATACAAAATGCCAAAAAAGGCAGCTTCAAGCTCCTAAGCCACCGCTATGATAGGGATAAGATGATGCCAAAAGATGAGCCAAAGACCCTAGAGCTAGCAACGCTTCATCTAAAAAGCCTGCCAAGTGCGCTGCCTAGCACGCTACGCACCCTCCCGCCACTGCCTCAAAGCACGCAAGAGCTTCATATCACTATGAGCGAGGATCATAGCAAAATGCACGCCCTAAGCACGCAGAGCAAGGAGCAGATAAGGCAGAATCTTGCCGCGATGTTTCTTATAAATGGCAAGGTCTTTGGTATGAATGATGTGGATTTACGCGTGGGGCGGGGCATAACGCACGATATTATCGTTACGAACAAATCGCATATGGATCACCCCTTCCACATACACGGCACGCAGTTTGAGGTGGTGGAGCAGATTCTAAACGGCAAGAGTGAAAAGCCCGCATTTAGGGCGTTACAAGATACTATCAATGTGCGAGCAGATGAAAGCGTGCGTCTGCGTATGAAGCAGGACTTCAAAGGCGTGCGTATGTTTCACTGCCATATCCTAGAGCACGAGGATTTAGGTATGATGGGGAATTTAGTGGTGGAGTGAATAAAGTAAAAGAATAATGTCTAAAAACTTTTTTCAAGTATGGGGAAAATAGGACAGAAACGCACTTTAAATAGCAGGGAGATTCTGTTATTTGAGGGAGTGAATTGCTAGAAATTTATTATTACTTCGCGGTAAAGTGAGACTTTATAAATCAAAAGAGAATCTATCAAATAAAGAATGCACCTTTCATATACTAAATGCTACATAATTTATAGCCGAAATAACTTTTTCATGCAAACAACTTATCCCGCAAATGCAGAATGTATCCAGAAATGTGAGATTATTAGTATAAGCTTTGAGACTTTTCAAAATAAATGCTTGCAGGATAATCAAATATGCTTTCTTTTTATTACTTCACTTTGTAAAAAACGGAATCTAGAATCTTATCTAAATGGGTGCGTGCAGGGATTGGGTGCATTTTATAGAATCTCTAGATTAAAGGCTAAATTTAGAAACACCCCACCCTACTCCGTAATGAGCTAGCCCTAGCTTGCTACGCGGAAATCCACAATATAAAAGTAAGGAAATCACAAAAAGCAAAGAAACAAACACGGCATTTAATGAAATAGATTGCCACGATTTTGCTTCGTAAAATCTCGCAATGGCGATAAAAACGCTTTTTCTTACTTTTCTATTTTGATCTACTTTGTTTCCTCTGTCATTGCGAGGCGAAGCCACACAAAAAGATTTTATGGGGATAATATAATTTTCATTTTGAAATATAGTCCATCTTTATAGATCAGTTAAAATGCTAATTTAAAATTTTATAGACAAGACTTAAAAAAATAAGCACTAAAGGGCTTTTTTAAATAATTTTTAGTGTCCTCAAATAGCCAATTATTTCAAACTTATTTAAAATTCTTTATTTAGATTTAGCAAATAAAAAGACAAAAATTATGAAAGATTTTATTTAGCCGCAAAGCTTCTATATTGAAATTAATACATTATATAGCCAATCGCTTAAATAGATTCTATATAGAATCTATTTTTAATAAATTGTAACAAATAAAAACCAAAACAATATAGAATAAACCATTGTGATATTATGCTATGGTTTATGTATTATTAAGTAGCTTAAAATCTAAATTATTATTAGAATCTAGTTATTATTTTACAATAAGTCTATTTAAGTTTTGGTCGGTAATGTTTAAAGCTCTCCATACCCCAATATCCGCCTTTATTGCTAAAATTCAAATGATATGTATATCCCAACATTACCATATATGTTCTTATTTCTTCTTTACTTGGTATGCGAGAGCTTGTGTAGTCTTGACTAAGAAGCGGTATTTTTGCCCCAAATGTTATAGTGTGGTTTTCATTAATGTTGAATTGAAACCCAGCATTAAATGGCAGGGCAAAAAATGCACTAGTTTTATCGCTTTGATTTCTAGCACCAAGAGAATCATTTGATATTGCAAAGCTTGGCTGCAACATAGTAGCACCTACACCTAAACCAAAATATATACCAAAAGAATTGGTAAAATTATAGAAAAAGTCGAAGTTTGCCGCTATTAATTGTTGATTTAGCGTTGTATCCATGTTGTAATTAGTCCCAGTTCCCCCTTTGCCAGAATTACTAAAAGTTTGCATGTAGTCATAGCTTACATAAGTATTAAATCCAAATTTATTACTCAAAAAGTGTCTATATCCAATTTCAGCACCAATTAACCAACCAGCACCAGAACCTATATGAAAATCATTATTTAAATTCCCGCTTGTTAAATTGCTATCAGTAACTGATGCTCCTAGATTCGCTCCTACAAATACACTTGAAGCCTTGTCGCTAGCATACGCATTGAAACCTACAAGCGATATGCTAGATATTATCGCAATGTTTTTTAACATGTTTTTCATATTATTCCTTTAAATCAAAATTAAAGAGAGATTGTAAAATACAAAAAAAAAAAACAAGTTAAGCATATTTTAAAAAATAAATAAATTTTTATATTTATAGTATATTTTATAAA
>X347_Brown_Bear__coassemble_1493_pt1 | contig 17007 bp, 17 predicted proteins | sample X347_Brown_Bear__metabat2_high_PE_010 | metagenome-assembled genome bin X347_Brown_Bear | reverse complement strand
CTTATTTATGGATTGCTTCGGCTTCGCCTCGCAATGACGGATAAGTCTGTATTTTTGAAATCTTTTTTACTAGTTAAACAAAATGATAATTTTTTAAACTAGATTCTAAAAAAAACAGATTGCTACGATTTTGACTTGTCAAAATCTATCTCATGATAAAGATTTAAAACCTCAAATCACTTCAGAATATATATCCCTAGATTCTAAGCTTAATTTAGAAACTAGCATGGCAAATTCTCTCACAAGTTCTAAATCCATTTCAGAATCTAGCGTGGCAGATTCTATGAAAGTTTTAGAATATAGCACACACACCAGCACAGAATCCACCACTTCCGTCATGAGCTAGCCTTAGCTTGCTAAGGCGTGGCAATCCATAAACAATACAAATAGCACAATAGATTTCAATCTAGATTTAAAAACTATGGATTGCCAAAGAGACACAGAAACTTTTGTAATATAGAATCTTATAATCATGATAAGCTAGATTCTGAAAAATTAGATTGCCACTATTTTACTATCATAAAATCTAGCTCATGGCGACAAAATAAACTCTAATCCACTTCAAAATCTAGAGACTATAATAAATACAAATTGCTTTGGTTGTTTCACTCCCTAGCAATAACTACAAAACAGATTCTCACTTACTTCAGATTCTAAAATCATTTCAGAATTAACCACTTCCGTCATGAGCTAGCCTTAGCAATAAGTCAAAGCTTTCCACAGAAAAAGCAAATACAAATGGATTCTAAGCTAGATTCTAAATTCTATATTTAAAATCTAAATACTAATTATAATCCACCATTTCAGAATTTACCCCTCCGTAATTGCAATCTATAGCAAAAAGCAATGAATTCTGTGATAGATTCTAGATAAAACATTAAAAATGAGAATATATTATAAAAAATATTTGTCAATTATAACAATATGCTTATGCTTTTTAGGATATATATTGTGTAATAATGAATTTAATGGCATATTTATGGTTACTATCATATTGCAGAATTATTTAGGAATGAAAATAAGAGATATGGAATTTACACAATGTCTTGTATTCTTTGGTGTGAAACCCTCACCTCTAAACACATGCCCCAAATGCCCACCACATTTAGCACATATAATTTCTGTTCTAATGCCATCTTTATCTAGTATTTCTTTAACACTTCCTTCTATCGCCAGATCAAAGCTTGGCCAGCCGCAATGCCCTTTAAATTTTGCTTCCGAAGTAAATAAGGGGGTTTCGCATAATTTACAAGCATATATCCCATCGTTAAAAAAATCATTATATTCCCCACTAAATGGAGGTTCTGTGCCTTTCTCTAGTAACACATATTTTTCAAAATCACTTAGCGATTTCATACAATGCCCTTTTATTGCGGTGTATTAACTTTTGAATCATCAATAGTAAAATCAAGGAACTCTGATCTAAACCCATGATTTGCAATGCTATTATAATGTTGTGCGGCAGCATTGTAATTTTCTGCCTCCTGATAAAGCACCCCCAGAGCAAAACGACTTTCATAATTAACGCTAGAATCCATTTTTGATAATTGCAATAGCAAACTAGCCGCATTCTTATGTCCCGCACCAATAGCTGCTACTGCACCCAAATAACGCGTATAGCTATCATCTTCTTTCAATCCATTAATAAGCCTATCATAAATTGCATAACTTTCCTCAAAATTTTGCTGATAGATATTTAAAAGCCCAAGTGCTTGCAACAAGCCATTTGGATTTTTTGTTTGCGTGCTTAACTTGTAGTTTAGCAATTTCTTTTCTCTATCAAGATTCCCTGTAATAAATCCCACATAAATATAAAGCTCGCGTGCAAGATTTGGACCATAGAATACATTGTCAAGATTCATATTATCTTCACGAAAAAGATATTGCATATTAAGAGATGAATTTTTAACATTTGTATCATAATTTTTTGCTAAATCAAGCAAAATATTTGAAACAATATCATTGCTTTGATAGTATTTTAAACGTTCAAAACCTGCAACAATATTTTTTATATCATTCATATGAATAGCACTAATAGATTGGAAAGCAAGGGCTATGGCTTTCTTTTCGTCTGCTTCTGGTATATATACACCCATACCATTTGGATTATTTACCCACTCTTTTAATTTACTAAAGAAAGCTAGTTGCTCTCTTGGCATTTTGCTATCTGCAATACTCTGCCCCACATTTACATTTAAAGTGCTAATGTCTTTATATACAAGCTCCCCTGTAATCATTGCAAAAATGCCTGATTGGATATCTGTCATATCAAGATGATATGCGCGTAAAAAATGCTTATAAGCATTTGCAAAATCACCAACTTGTGCGTAAATAAGACCTGCATTATAATGCAATACCGCATGGTTTGGATTATCTTCTACATCATGTTTAATCATTGCTAATGCTCCACGCAAGTCATTTTCATTAATTTTACGCAACGATTGAGCTATATTTGTATTAATATTTGAAATGGTAGCACCACGCACTAATATAGCACGACTTTCTTCTAGATTCCCAAGATTGATTTTAGAATCTAATACACCATCAGAAATAATGCTAAGTGCCTCATTAACATTAAATACACGATAAGGTGCATAGTAAAATAGAATCTTGCTTGTTAAAAGATTAGAATGCTCAAAAGTTCTATTCCAAAACTCCTCTTGTGCGAGTTGCACATTAAAAACGCTTGGGGCAACGCGAGCTTTTATGGGATATGGATTTGCAATATTAAATTCTTTCTTTGCTGCCCCAAACTCATCGATAATGCGTGCTGCCTCTACAAAATCCCCAAGCTTTAAGCTAATTAGCTGCATAGTCATTTTCGCATGCCAATCATTAGGATATTGCATAAGATAGTTATGCACATGTCCGCGTGCCGCATTTAAACTTCCTTGTCTTGCTAGCAATTGACCTAGCGCTAGTTCATCTTGTTTTTCTGCAACTGCCTTAAGATTATTGTAAGCTTGCACATTGTCATTAAAAAGCGTGTAAAGCTTTGCTGCCAATCGTTTGCTATCTTTATCAAAAAGCGTGCTTGTATCATGATTTAATGGTGATAATGCCTCAAAATACTGCCCTTGATAGTATTGATTTAGTGCATAAGAATATGCGTATGGCGGTAAATTACTCATTTGATTAGCATAAGTATTTGCAATATCAATATAGTATTGATATTTACTTATATCTCCTAGCCTAAATGCACTAACAGCCGCATTAATAGCACTTAATGCAACATCTTCTCCAGCAGCAATGGCTTTATCATAATATTCAATGCTTTTTTGATAATCCTTTGATTTCGCATTAATTACACCTAAATTATAGTTGGCAATGGCTTTTGCGTAAGTTGCAATTTGATTAAATAGCATTAATGCTTCTTGTTTATCGCCTGTTTTGTATAGCATATCAGCTTTTTGAATCAAATTTTCGAGATTCTTATTATCCACAACAGGTGGTTTTTGTGTAACCTCTGGAATAGTTGGCAAAATCACTCCACCATGTCCTTCTATATTACTACTACCTTCTTGCATATTTCCGCCACTGCCACTTTGACTATTTCCATTTTCTTTATTAGTATTTTGCTGTGTGCTTGATTGCGTTTGCTCTTGTAAATCTTGCTTTGGCTTGAATGCACTTACAAGCAGCACAATAAGCAAAATTACAAAAATCAATAATAAAACAATGAGTAAAATGCGGCGAGTTTTTACGCCTAGTTTCTCATCTATATTGCGTATAATTGGAATGTCTTTAGCATTATCACGTGCAAAATTTTCTAAAGGCGTGAAAAAAGACATAAAACCACTAGTTTTTTTCTTTTCCGCAGGTTTAGATTCTGTATTGTCGTTATTGTCTTGTGCGTTTTCATTAGCTTTTATATCATCTTGCGTTGCTAAATCTTCAGCAGCAATATCTTCTTGTTTTTTCTGCTCTTCTGCCATTACCTATCCCCAAATGTTTTATTTATAGAATCTTAAAGGTATTTTTGCAATACTTTAGGTATGCTAATGCTTCCATCGGCTTGCTGAAAATTCTCCATAATAGCAACAAGCGTGCGTCCTACAGCCAAACTTGAACCATTTAATGTATGTGCAAGTATATTTTTACCCTCGTGTTTATAGCGTATTTTTGCTCTACGCGCTTGAAAATCTCCGCAGTTTGAAACCGAGCTAATCTCTCTATAGCATTGCTGACCTGGTAACCATACTTCTAAATCAATGGTATTGCAAGCAGAAAAGCCAATATCACCGCTACAAAGTTGAACTAGCCTATGTGGTAGCTCCAAAGATTCTAAAAGCTTTGAGGCATTGCTAACCATTCTTTGTTGCATTTCCTCACTCTGCTCTGGTGTTGTAATAGCCACAAGCTCTACCTTGTCAAATTGATGTTGCCTTATAATACCCCTAGTATCTCGCCCCGCACTACCTGCTTCCTTGCGAAAACATGGCGTATAAGATGTCATCATAATGGGTAAATCTTGCTCGTTTAGAATCATATCTTGATATAGATTTGTCAATGCTATTTCTGAAGTGGAAATTAAGTATAGAGTATGCCCTTTTTTAGAATCTTCATCATCAACCATATGCTCTAAACGAAACATATCATCAGCAAATTTTGGAAGCTGTCCTGTCCCAAGCATAGCCCTCTCATTAACTATGGCTGGCACGCTACATATTTCAAAGCCATTTTTATAATTAAAATCAAGCATATAGGATATTAAAGCTTGATTCAGCCTTGCTCCATAACCTCTTAGCACCGAAAATCTACTTTTAGCAAGTTTTACTCCAGCCTCAAAGTCAATCCACTTATTTTGCTCTGCAAGCTCCCAATGCTCTTTTGGAGTAAAGTCAAAATCTTTTGGCTGCAATACTTTTTTAATAACAACATTATCTTTTTCATCTATGCCTATTGGCGTTGCACTGCTTAAAAGGTTTGGAATCTGCAATATCATATCATGCAAAGCTTTTTCTGCTAACCCAACTTTTGCCACTTCTTCTTGCACTTCCTTTTTTAACATATCAAGCTTTTCTTTATGGTTTTGCAAAACCTTAGAATCTGCTTTTTGTCGCATTAACTCGCCATATTCTTTTGAAAGTTTATTTTGTTTGGCTTGCATAGATTCTGCTTGTGTTTTTTGTTGCTTCAAGGCAGAAGCACTTGTTTTTAATTTATCAAGAGTATGTTTTTCTATATTCCTGTGAGCAAGATTCTGTGCCACATAGTCAAAATCCTGTAATAAAAGTTTAACATCAATCATTGAGAAACACCTTATAAACAACATTGTTTGTAATACTTAAATATAGCAATTATAACAAAAATGCTATAAAAATGTCTTGATAAAAGTATTTTTTTGTTAAAATAACAAGCAAGAAAAAAATTAGGAGCTTTGTTTTGATAAGCAATATTGATAAAACTACTTCACTCCATTTAAATAATGAGGCACAATTTCTCTGCTTTACCTTAGAAGACACTGAAAATGAACAAGATATGCAGCTTTATGCAATGAATGTCTTTAAGATAAGAGAGATAATTTATTATGATGGTGAATTAACAGAGACTGCTGGGGAAAATGAGGGTATTGTGCTTGGATTCTTAACTGTGCGTGGAGAAAGCATACCTCTTGTTGATATGCGTAGGTGGCTTTATTTTAATGCGTCAAATCCAAAACGCGATCTTAAGGAATACTCCATACAAAGTCCAAAAAACCTTGTGATTTTATGTAATTTTTCTCAATGCACAGTTGGTTTGAGAATCCTCAATGTAAAACGTATTATTCAGAGAAGCTGGGATTCTGTTATTGTTGGTAGTGAATATGGATTTGATGGGAATAATAAAATTACGGCAACAACAAAGTTTGATGATGGTGCGGTAGTGCAAATCATGGATGTAGAGCGTATGATTGTAGATGCTTTTCCTGCCGCAGAAATATCACACGAATTGCAACTTGAAAGCCTAAGTGCAATAGAAAGTGATAAAGTTGTATTGCTAGCTGAAGATTCTAAGCCAGCTCAAAAATCATTGCAAACTATTATGGAGAGATTGCAATTGCGATATTTTACTTTTCCAAATGGCAAAGCATTGCTTGAATATCTTTATACCCCCGGTGTTATTAAAACGGTTGGTGCAATTATTACAGACCTTGAAATGCCACTTATCTCTGGCTTTGAAGTATTGAAATACATACGAGACAGAGAGGAGACAAAGTCATTGCCTGTTATTGTGAATTCCTCAATGAGTAATGATTCTAATATTGAAAAAGCACAAAGCCTAAAAGCTAACGCATTTATCACAAAGTCCAATCCATTGGAAATAGAAGATGCGTTGCGTGAAGCACTTGAGCTATAAAAACTTTCAAATATATTTAGTGATAATTATTTGCATATAAATTAAGGATATGGTAGTGAAAAAAGTTTTTTTAGGGAGCATAATAGTATGCCTTTGTTGTGGCATTTTAGTAGCTGATGAGGCAAAAAAAGAGGAAAAGAAGCAGTCTTTAGCTTCTAGTTCTAGCTTTGATCCAGAAGCAGCACAGCAGCTTGCAAAGCAATGCGATGCTATTTTTGAAGCAAGAAAACAAGAAATTGCAACAAGCCTTTTGCAACTTCAGAAACAACAAAGCACACTTCAGATTCTAACCACAGAGAACACAAAACTGCTAAAAGAAAAAGAAGAGCAAATGAAGCTAAAAGAGAGTGCGCTTAAAAAAATGTATGCCGATATGAAAGAAGAGGAGGCAAAAAAAGCAGCACAAAGTGAAGCAAAACTGAATGAGGCAAAAAAGTTGCTAGCACAAAATGAAGAGATTCTAAAGCAAATAACAGGAGCAAAAGATACAAAGCTAGCTGAAAGCTATGCTAAAATGAAAGATAGTAAAGCTGCTCCAATTTTAGCAGCTATGCCAGAAGATGACGCAGTTGTGATACTATTAAGCCTAAAACCAAATCAAATGGGTAGTATCTTATCACAAATGCAGCCAGATAAAGCAGCAGAGCTTACAAAACTTATTAAATATTTTCCAAGTAAAAAACCAGTCCCACCAAATGCCCCACCTCCAGCCACTCCAGATGGAATCAATATAGAGAATAATATGCCACAAAATGCCAAAGAGGCAAATGGAAACGGACAAAACAATGCTACCCCACAAAGCTTTGATGGCGATATGAGAGTATATTGATTAGCTATTAAAAAATTTATTTTATAGATAAAAGATTTAATATTGCATTTTATCTTACTTGCAATCAAATAAAATGTAGCCCCAATTTATATGCTATCCCAATGCTACATTTATAAATTAACTGCTAAAAAGAAACTACAATCTAAATATTTTATTAAAACATGCTAATTCTTTTGAAGTTTTATAAAGCATAAAAGGCATTAACTATTATATTTTGTGTAATTTTTTGCTTTAATATTATGAAGGTTATATAAATTATAAAATGGCAACTTTATGTGATGTTTTAGTATTGTTGATTCTATATTTTGAGTTTAAATACGCTTAAGTATAATATGGATAGTTAAAATTTAAAATTATGTAGTTTTTATAGAATAAAATTCTTTTGTATGATTTATTTTATATGTAATCTTGTGTGTATTTATGGTTGCTTTTTTGCCATTAATCTAATTTTATTTTGAGAGTAATCCACAATACGTTGTGCTATTTGCTGCAATGGGAGAATTTCTCTCACAGCACCAATTTCAATGGCTTTTTTAGGCATACCAAATACAACGCAGCTAGCTTCATCTTGAGCTATTGTATAAGCGCCATTGTCAAATAATTCTTTCATGCCAATCATGCCATCATCGCCCATTCCTGTGAGGATAATGGCAAGGGAGTTTTTTCCTGAAGCATTATTCGCACTTCTAAAAAGCACATCAACACTAGGTCTATGCCTACTTACTCGATTTGCATCAAGAGGTGCAGCATAGTATTTGCCACCCTCATAACTAATAACCACATGTGCATCACCATTTGCGACATAGGCACAATCGTTTTGCAATTGAGTTTTTTTATTAACTTCAAAAATACTAATTTGACTATGAGCATCAAGCCTAGCCACCAAAGAAGCTGAAAAAAGTTTTGGAATATGCTGCACAACAACAATTGGCGGCAATCCTTTAGGAAGTGCCGAAAAAATTTTATTTAGTGCCTCTGTTCCACCAGTTGAACTGCCTATAACCACAAGTTTATCGCGTGATAGAACACAAGGGTTTTTAGGCAACACTGTGTCTGGGTGGTGTTTTTGCTCCACCTGCCTTGATAAAATATTATGCCTTTTGTCATCTTTTTGTAATGCCATGCTTATCCACTCCTCATCTTTCACAGCACGCTAATTGTTGTATCTGAATTTTTTAAAAACATTTTATTTCCAAGTCGATCAAAATACGCATTTAAGCTAAGTATATCTTCAGAATGCCCCAAATAAAGCGTTCCACCGGGTTTTAAAACATTATGAAGTTTTGCAAGTATGCTCTCTTGATCTTTTGGTTTAAAATAAATTAAAACATTGCGACAAAATACCATATCAAACTCCCCAACCCCAAAAGGATAGCTTCTATTAAAAAGATTAAGCTGCTGAAATGTAATCATGCTTTTTAATGTGCTTTTTGCACGTAAAGATAATACTCCTTGAGGTAATCTTTGCACAATATCAAAATACTTATCTATTTCAACCCAATCTGGAATCTTATTAAGCCTTGAATCAAGAATATACTCTCCTTTTTTTGCAAGCTCAATCATGCTTGTATCAATATCAGTTGCTATAATCTTAATAGGCGAGCTTGAATGATAAAGCGTTTTTGCATAAATGCAAGTAGCAGCAATTGAGTATGGCTCTTCCCCGCTGGAGCTTGCTGAGCAAAAAATCTTTATCATATTATTACTGCGTAAAAGTGGTATTAATGTGCGATTTAACATATCATTGAAATGATAAGATTCTCTAAATAAATCTGTTTTATTAGTGGTAAAGGTATTGATAAAAACTTGCTTTATTTGCGCATTTGTCTTAACAAGAGATAATAAATCCTCAAGTGTTTTGATATTGTCGCAAATATGCTCTTTTTGCAATGCGTTAATTCTGTTTTGTATCATTGTTTGACGCGTATCGGTAATATGAATACCGCATATTTCATAGATTGTATCTTGAATTTGTCTTAATGTTCTAGAATCTAGCTTCCATGTATTCTCTTTCAAGGATATCCTTTTTATAAAAAGCAAAGCATATTGGTTAAAATACTATATTTCTATTATGTTTTCTACTATAATGTTAGCATATTTTTTTGAAAAAGGGGCGAAAACATGCGACTTGGTGTTAATATTGATCATATTGCGTATTTGCGAGAGACACGAAAAATTAATGATCCCGATCCACTAGAAGCAATTTTTATTGCAAAACGTGCAGGAGCAGATCAAATCACTATTCATTTAAGAGAAGATAGGCGACATATAAATGATAAAGATTTATTTCGCATTTCAGTATCTAGCTTTCTTCCATTAAATGTAGAATGTTGCAGTGAAATAAATATGATAAATCTAGTCAGTAAAGCAAAGCCACATAGAGTAACACTTGTGCCAGAAAAACGCAATGAGGTAACAACAGAGGGAGGTTTAAATCTTGGGGAACATCTTTTAGAATCTTTAGAGATTCTAGCGGCAAATGAAATTGATATAGCTCTTTTTATTGATCCAAATATAGATAGCATAGAAAAAAGTGCAAAATTAGCACAAAAGCTTGGCATGCCTATTTCTGTTGAACTGCATACAGGCAAATATGCTAATTTATCGCTTATGCTATATTCCAATCTACCCCACACACACAACTCTATATCATCACTTCATTACAAAAGACATGAACTGCAAAATATGCTTACACAAGAAATAGAGCATATATCTACAATTTCAAAACATGCCAATAGTCTAGGCTTGCAAGTATATGCTGGGCATGGACTAAATTATGTAAATGTCGCCACTATTGCTAAAATAAAAGAGATAGAGGAGCTAAATATAGGACAAAGCATTATAGCGCGCGCTATATTTGTAGGCTTAGAGCAAGCAATAAAAGATATGAAAGAATTGGTTTCATTGTAAGATTTTATATATTTGTTTTTTTTTTTTTTGTAAAATACAGCTTTTATTTTAATTTGTAGAAGGATTTTACTTATGAGTAAGCAAGTATTAAAAATGAGAGTAGTAGATTGGTGGCAGCCAGATAATGAAGAAAATTTTTATAATAACTACATAGTAAATTTATTGAAAAAGAAATATGATATAGAGTATAGTGATAATCCAGATTTTCTATTATATGGTCCTTTTGGACATGAGCATGCGCGTTATAATTGCGTTAGAATCTTTTACACAGGTGAGAATGTTAGACCAGACTATAATCTAACTGATTATGCAATAAGCTTTGATTATTCTGTGTTTGAGGATAGACATATACACGCACCGCTAATATTTTTTAATAGTTATCGTTCTAAAGATTTGCAAAATACATTAAAAACTCGCTTACATCTTGCAAATCATAAAACAAAATTTTGTGGTTTTGTGGCAAGCAATAGCAGCCATTATACCCAAATGCGTGATAGCTTTTTTGAGGCTTTGTGTGATTATAAACAAGTAGATTCTGGTGGTAGGCATAAAAATAATATAGGTGGAAATGTTGATGATAAAATAGAATGGTTAAAATACTATAAGTTTAATATTTGCTTTGAAAATGGAAGCTATCCGGGATATTTAACCGAAAAGCTTTTTGACGCTTTTATGTCTGGTTGTATCCCAATTTATTGGGGAGATACAAGCCTCCGTTGCACTAAAAATAATAACACAAAGCAATCTGCACCATATTTTACTGCAAGCTCTATTGCTACAAATAAAGATTCTGATACTATGGGGGGGGGGGGGGGAAACCCTCATTGATACTCGCATACCAAAAATTCCTTAATATTTAATTGACTAATGGGCCAATCCTAAGGCTTTTATTAACGCGCATAATTTCCCAACATTCAAAGATTTAATAGAAGAAATAAAACGTATTGACAATGATGATAAGGCTTTTCTTGATATGCTGCAAGAGCCTATTTTTCTTAATGATTTTGACCCACAAAGCTTTTATAGCGAAAAGGTATTTAATTTTCTTGACTACATTGTCTCACAAGGTCCAGAATACGCAAGGAGAAGGGGAGATAGTCCATATTTGCATAATAAAGAAAATCTTATAAACTCATGCGAACATCAAGATAGTGTGTATCCTAGATTTATTCAATATTGCGTTAAAAACAGAAAGATAATTGAAGCAATTCGCAAAGCTTCAGAAACTCCTAGAAATCTTTTGCGTCTTATGCGAGGAAAATAGTTTCTATATTTCATTCTATTATTGATATTTTTAGAATCTAGACCCTCCGTCATGGGCAGCATTGCGAAGCAATACACAGATATAATAGATAATTTAGATTCTATATTGAACTTCAAAGCCATATTTTTTATAAACACAAACAAAAATTATTCTTTATGATATACATTTAGTCCAGCAACTGCTTGCGTTGTTGGCATGACTTCAATGGAATTTATATTTACATGTGGTGGTTGTGTGCTTACCCAAAATATTATTTCTGCAATATCCCTTGCATGAAGTGGTTTTGTTGTTTTGTATAATGATTTTGCTTTATCTAAATCTCCATGGAATCTAACAACAGAAAAATCGCTACCCTCACATAATCCCGGTTCAATATTGCTTACACGAATATTTTTATTATATAAATCTGCGCGTAAATTTCTGCTAAACTGCTCTACAAATGCCTTTGTTGCACCATACACATTACCGCCAGGATACGCATAGCTACCAGCAATAGAGCCGACATTAATAATATGTCCGCTTCCTTTCTTTACCATATTTGGTAAAATGCAATGAGTAATAAAAGTAAGGGCTGCCACATTAGTTGAAATCATCTCTTCCCAATCGCTATACAATGTATTTTCGGCACTCTCTATACCACGAGCAAGACCAGCGTTATTGATAAGAATATCAATGGGTAAATCTTTTGTAAATTGCCTAATAAACTCCTTATCACACACACTACCTATGCCAAGATGAATAGTAATGTTTTTACTTAGTGCTTGTATTTCCTCTTTTAATTTTAATAGCTTGTCTTTTCTGCGTGCAATAAGATATAATGTAATATTGTCCCACTCTTTTGCATAGGTTAATGCGAGATAATAGCCAAAACCAGAGCTTGCACCTGTGATTAAAATATGCTTGTTGCTAGACATATTTACTCCTTAAATTAACTTTAATTCAATAAGTATATAAAATAAATACAAACATTAAGCCTTTATAAATTAATATAAAAACATGCTAGAATTGCATAAAGATTCTAAAAAAAGGCAAAAGGCTATGGATAATAAGCAAACACTACATACAAAGCAAGATGAAATCATACATATGTTTAATGATATTGCAAAAACATACGATACAACAAATCGGGTTATGAGTATGGGGATTGATATAAGTTGGCGTAAAGAGGCATGTAAAGAGGCTTTTAGAATCCTAAATAAACAAGATTTAGATATCGCAGATATTGCATGTGGCACGGGAGATATGATGTTGCATTGGGAGCAGGCAAGCAAAGAATTGGGGTTTAGCATGCAAAGCATTGTAGGAATTGATCCATCAGAGGGCATGCTTTCACAAGCTATGCAAAAGATTCCAAATGGCATTTTTAAAGTAGCAAAAGCAGATAATTTACCCTTAGAATCTAATAGCAAAGATATTATATCTATTGCATATGGGCTAAGAAATGTCGTGCAACGCGAAGCGGCATTAAATGAGTTTTATAGAGTGTTGCGTCCAAATGGCGTGCTTGTGATTCTAGAATTTACCACTCCAAATACAAATAGCTTTTTCTCAAAGCTTATGCAGTTTTACACAAGGAATATTTTGCCAATTGTTGGCGGACTTATCTCGCGTAATTTTAAAGCATATAGATATTTACCAGATTCTATTGATGGCTTTATTACTCGTGAGACTTTAGAGACAGAGCTTTTAGTGCATAATATGCCTACTATTTTTGCAAAAAGCTATAGTGCGAATGTTTCCTCATTGCTTATAGCACAGAAAAAAGCATAGATTTACAGAATCTAAAATAGGCTTACATGCAAGGGTTTATCCTTAAAATTACAAAAAGTATTAAAGAAGATGTGATTGTAAAGATTCTAACGCAAGGACATTATCATACGCTTTATAGATTCTATGGCTCGCGTCATAATATTCTTTACACAGGGCGAAAGATTGACTTTGAGATTGAATATCAAGGTATATATATGCCAAAGTTACGCAATCTTATGCATCTTGCAAAACCATACGAAACACAATTAGACAAAGTATATATATGGCAGCAATTTTGCACTTTGCTTGATAAACATCTAAATGAAGCAAAGCAATTAGAATCTTTTTATTTTGACATAATGGAACATAGTGCTACATTATTACACAAACAAGATGCAAAACGACTTGTTTGCAGCATGTATGCTAATTTGCTTGAATTTGAGGGGAGACTTTACATGGAATCTTATTGCTTTGTGTGTGGCTCTTTGCTGCATGATATTGTTGCTATTACTCGCGGTTTTCTTTTTGCTTGCCCTAGTTGCGTTAAAAAGCCAATTATAATGCCAAAAAAACTTATGCTTGATTTTTATGAGACAAAGAGCCTTATTAACTTTACAAATGATGATTGCATGAAAATTTATGAAATTGTTTTGCAAGGTTTGTGATAACACATTTTTAATGTTTATATTTAGTGTCATAATTGTTATATTTTACTAAAAACTTAATATTTTAGGAATTATTTTTGCTTATTATTTACAATATTTTTCTAGAGAGGACGAGAAAATGCTTGATACAAAAAATACAACTTTAGGCAATAATTTAGGCTTATATAATTCAAATACGCATTACATTAAAAGAGGGGTTATTACACAAAATAGTATTGCCGCAAAACAAAATGAGGAGCAATTACAAGATTCTATAAACCACACACAAAAGCGACAAACATACGGATTAGCCATCTTAGAGCTAATGAGTGATCAGGAATATCAAGCATGGCTTAGAGCTACTGCTGGTATGACCGAGACAGAAAAAATACTTGCCGTGCAAAAACTTTACCCATTAGCAGATATTGAAAAGCTTAAAAATTCCAAAAATCTACCACAAGAAGAAAAAAAAATATTCCGTGATTCTATGAGTGATAAAGATAAACAAGCAACAACAGAGCCTTTTATAATTAACGCAAACAAACTAAATGGCATACGCGTTTTTAACTCAAATACAGATTTTATACAAAGATACAAAAATGCCTTTGAAAATCTACACTTAAATGTTGATATGAATGGATAGCATAAAAGCATAAATTGGATTCAATAAATATGTAAATGATTCGATATTTATAGAATCCATTCTTAAATATAAAGGGTTTAATATGCAACATTCAATTAAACAAGACACAATAGATTCTAATCGTAGAGCAAGCTTTGCAAAACTTGCTAGCATAAGTGCTTTAAGCGTAGGGGCATTAGCTGGAGCAAAGCTCAATGCAGAAACAATGGAAGAAGAAGCAGAAAAAACACGAAAGCAAAACTACATTAATATAAATCCACTTTATGTAGATAGTGAAAAAATGTTTCTACCAAAAGCACAAATGAAATTACAAAAAGATTCTATTGGGCTTGTTGTTGTCAATCCTCAAATAGATTTTCTTAGTCCTAAAGGTATTGGTTGGAGTATATATGGGGCTAGCATTAAAGAAAATAATACTATTGAAAATATTGGCATGCTTTTTAGAGTTGCAAAGGCGTTGCGTATTCCCACTTTTGTATCCTATGTCGTATGGAATAGTCAAGATTTAAAGACAATGCCACATACACCAGTCAAAAATTTTATAAGCGGAACAAGATTTGCCTATGGTAATGGTAAGGGGCTAAATGCAAATGATATAGATAAAAGCGGTGCTGATTTTTTACCTGAATATAAGCCTTTTATACTTGATGATAAAACAATCCTTACAACACCTAGAAAAGATTTTGGTCTTAAAGGCAGCGATTTAACAGCACAATTGCGTATGAGTGGTATCAAACAGATTATTTTATGCGGTATGGATGCAAATACACATCTTGATTCTCATCTGCGAGACTTACTTGCTGAAGGCTTTGAGGTTGGTGTTGTTCGTGATGCAACTGCGGGAGCAAAGCTTCCTGAAGGAGATGGATACCTAGCAGGGCTAATTAACTTCCGATTTATTGCAAATGAGCTTTTCTTTACGCCAGATATTGTGCAGAGATTACAGAATCTTTAAAATATTTATTGTTATAAAACAAATGATTATATGCTACTAAAGCAAGAATTGATATTTAGAAAATCGAAATAGTGTTGCCAATTAACCATTTTTGCTTTATAATGCACCCATTGAAAAATAAAGGTTTTTTATGTGGATGACAAACGAAATGACAAAAAGTTTTCAGAATCAATATGCTATTACCAATAAATTTGCAGACTATAAGGGTGAAAATATTCATATTGAACTCTTTAATAGTGAAGCATTACAGCAAATAGCTTTAATTAATTTTAAGGATAATGTAAAAAATTGCAATAGGCAAGTTGTAATGACACAACGTTACAATTTTATTGAGAGTGAAATGCTAGCAAACATTCCTTACTGCACAGCCATGCAACCAAAACATGCACTAATTTGTGGCACATTAAATGCAACAATAGCATATTGGCTAGCAAAGCATGGCATAAAAGTTGATATGGTTGTAGGAGATATGGAAGCACTGCATACATTAAGCGGCTTTATTCCTAACTTCAAAGAGATAAAAGAGAATCCAAATATTAATTTTTATGAACGTTTTATGGATATAAAGCAGAGTGGTTATGATATTATCATTCATGCCTCTAGTCCAAAATTGCATGAGTTTGAAGCATTGAAAAAAATGTCAAATGAAAAGTTTATTTGCATTTTTGGACTTGCAAATTTCTATTTAGAGCCTAGCACAGCCCTTGATACACTTGCTTTTGCTATGAATTTCGGACATATTATGATGCCTTTTGCTCTACCTACGCTAACTACAAGTTTTTACGCATTTTTAAGTAATTACGCACATCCTTTAGCCAATTTGCAGTTACAAAAAAGCGATATGCTAGATGATATGCAGTGCTACAACTCAAATCTCCATGCAAGCGTATTTAGATTGCCAACTTTCTTGCAAAATATGATTGCTCCTTATGTTAAAAATTAAGTTTTTTGGGATAAATTTTGTAATTATGATGGGCTTAATATGGTTAAACACTTTAAAGCCTTAAATTTAAAATATTTTTAATAATGCAATTTAATAAAAAAGTTTTGCAAAAAAAAAGATTTTTGCTTACTAGTTTGCATATATGGCTTTTATAATATTTGGTATTTAACTTTTTGTTTTATATTTAATAAAATAATGAGTTCAACTTGCTATATACCTTAAATTAAAAAACTTTTATGCCAACAAAAAAACTAAAATACTTTAATTTTAAAACCACAATTCCCAAGCCCTAAATTGTAAGCAAAGCCGAGGCAATCCACAAAAACAAGCAAGCAAGCAGCATTTTTATCGTCATTGTGAGCTTAAGCGTTGCAATCCATAAATATAAAAATAAAGAAAACAGAATAAACAAGGAAGCAATAAAAACACAAATACATTAAATTCCATAACAACAAAGCAAACAAAACAATTAACAAAGTGGATTGTCACTAATGCTACGCATTCTAGTTCATGATGAGTAAGGAAACAAAACATAAAACCAAATAAAAAAAACACAAACGCATTAAAGCCAAGCAAAAAAACACAGAATCTAAAAACAAAAAAGCAATCCACAACATAAAATAAAGAAGTCAAACCCACGAAAGTAACCCCCCCCCCCCCCATTTTTTAATTTATTTTAGAAAGATGCTTTAATATACTAATTTCATTTATAGGATTAAACATATTAATAG
>X347_Brown_Bear__coassemble_1490_pt1 | contig 17095 bp, 14 predicted proteins | sample X347_Brown_Bear__metabat2_high_PE_010 | metagenome-assembled genome bin X347_Brown_Bear | reverse complement strand
GGAGGGAGTAGATTCTGAATTTGCTTGAGAATTTAGAATCTCTACCACTTTGGGTGGGTGCAGGGCTTGGGGGTGCATTTTAAGAATTTAAAATCTAGAGTTTGATTAGTTTCTAAATTTTAATTTGTATTTGTAAAATGCGTTTTTAGATGTTAAATATATGTGATGTTTTTTCTGTAATTAGCAGTTATATGTAAAAAAGCTTATGGTATTTATTGATTTTTCAGCAAATTTAAGTTATAGTTAAAGATTTAAATAAATACAATAATATATGTATTAAATCGAAACAATAAAAAATTATAGTGTGAAAGTGTATTCAGTGAAAAAAATAAAAAAGCAATTACAGGTATTGAGTGAATTGGTTATGTTTGAGCATACCATTTTTAGTGCGAGTTTTATCGTGATTGCTATGATTGTATCTTCAAATGAATTTTATGATAGTGGCTTTTTTGGGTTTAAAACGCTTTTTTTATGTGCTTTTGCATTAATTAGTGCGCGCAATTTTGCTATGGCTTTTAATCGTCTTTGCGATAGAGATATAGATTCTACAAATGAGCGGACAAAAAATCGCCCAAGCGTTGATGGTCGTTTGAGTTTTTCTATGTTGGTGGTTTTTTGCATAGCAAATGCTTTGCTTTTTATTCTTGTTAGTTATTTTATTAATGATTTGGCATTAAAGCTATCTATCCCATTTTTAATTATACTTGGCGTTTATAGCGTTATGAAAAGATTCTCATACTTTGCACATTTGGTGCTTGGTCTATCGCTTGGTTTGGCTCCTATTGCTGGGGATATTGCAGTAAGCGGGGCTGTGCATTTATGGACTATTTTTCTTAGTATTGGCGTGCTTTTTTGGGTTGCTGGATTTGATATATTGTATTCTTTGCAAGATATTGAACATGATATAAGCCACAATCTTTATTCTATCCCTGTGCGTTTTGGCGCGGAAAACGCATTGCAGATTGCGCGCATTTTTCATATTTTTGCTGTGTTTTTTTGGGCTTTATTTTTACGCTTTAGTGCGACATATAACCTTGCTATTTTGGGGCTTATTATTTCTGCTTGCATGCTTTTTTATGAGCATATGATTGTGCGTAAAGATTTTTCCAATATTCCACGAGCATTTTTTACTACAAATGGTTATTTGGGCTTTGTATTTTTATTTTTTATTATCTTAGATAGTATAGTGAGGTTTTGATATGGATTTAGAAACGCGTTTAGTTGATGCTAGTTTGCAAATTGAGCTACAAGCATTTGATGATTCCATAGCATTAGAAGCTACTAAAGAATATGATACCATCACGCAATTACATGGCAATTCCATTGACAAATGGCTATCCTCATTAAAAACAAAAAGCAGTGATTGCAAATGTGGCGGCGGCACGGCTATACTTGGTGAAATGCTAGTGCATATTTATAAAAAATTAGAACATCTTGAAAATCTTATAACCGACTCCTCAACGCAATACATTCCACTTCAATATAGCTCGCATACTAAGCAGCTAGGGCATGGTGTAATACTTTTAGATTCAGTCCCTCTAATTGCAGAAACAAAATATTATGTGCGCCTTTTTCTTCCTATATTTCCTGTGCGATGTGTCCCGCTATTTGCTATTGCAAAAGAAGATGGAATCTTGCAGATTAATAAAATAGCAGAACGAGATATGAAAGATTATGATAGCTATATTGTAAGCATTGAGAGAGAAATGCTAAGGGCAAGAAAAACACAGAATCTATAATTTTATGAAAGGAGAGATATGAATATTACAAATATGGTAAATTTAAGCTATGAAATGATGAGTGTAATTGTAGCAGGATTATTTATCCTTATGATTATTATCGTTCTACTCTATATTACACTAAAAGAAAAAGAGAGTGCGAAAAAAATTATGCGACTTGAAGCTTCTATTGAGGATGTGCATAAAGAAATTTATAAGATTCAAAAATGGATTATGGATAATGATAAACGCACACAAGATACAAAGCCAAATGCAGAAATATTTAAGGCAATGGCAGATTTAAAGGCAGATACACTATCATTGCAGCATGGTTTGCAAAGCGATAGGGATTATTTTGAAGATAAGATTTTAGTATTAGAGGAGAGATTGCGTAGTCTCGGGCATTTTAATGCCCCTTCACAACAGAGAAATGAAAAGCAAATTCTAGATCTTTTCAAAAATGGCTATACAATTGATGCTATTTCTAAAGAGTTGCGTATTACAAAAAGTGAAGTTGAGTTTGTATTAAAACTTTCTGAACTCCATAAAGGAGAAATCGCATGAGCTATTTACCGCCACCCGAATGCAAAATGACCAAAAACACATTTATACTGGCAGTATCTTTATTTACATGCGTAATTGTTGCTTCTAATTATCTTGTAAGCTTTAAAATTGGTAGCATATATATTCCACTATTTGATATAACACTAAATTTATCGCATGTTACTTATGGGGCATTGACCTACCCGCTTTCATTTTTGATTATGGATGTTTTAAGTGAAAAGCATGCCAGAAAAGATGTGCTAAGGGCATTGCGTTATGGTCTTTTATGTGCGTTTCTGCCATCTTGTGCTATTGCCTTTTTCTCAAGTGATCCACATATTGCTGTGCGTATTGCCATTGCAAGTGTGAGTGCTTTTTTTGTAGCACAATTTTTAGATGTTGTGTTATTTTATCGATTGAAAAATAAATTTCCTAGTCTTTGGTGGTTACGTAATGGTGTAAGTGCCTGCATAGCACAATGTATTGATACTTTTGTATTTTTCCATGTAGCATTTCTTGGAATTTTACCTTATTATGATGTTTTCATGTTGTTTTTATTTGATTATGGGATTAAATCTCTTGTTAATTTGCTAGATATCCCGATTTTTTATTTCCTTGCGATTAAAACTTATAGGCGATTGCGTTTGCATAAATAGTGGTGGGTTATGGAGTATTTTGATTTTTTATCAGAAGTTCATCCTTGTTCTTATTTTGAAGATAAGGGAAGTCAATTTCGTTATTTAGGCATTAAAAATTGCACACCTTATTTTTATCAAGGCTTGCTTGAGCGGGGATATCGTCGCTTTGGAGAATACTTTTTTGTGCCAAAATGTCCAAATTGCAAGGAATGTATTACAATACGACAGCTTGTTGATGAATTTAAGATAAGTTCAAATATGAAGCGGATTCTAAAAAAAAATATTGATACCTTAATTCAAATTAGAAGACCACTCACAAATGATGCGCGCGTATGCCTTTATGTTAAATACCACACAAGAATGATGAATAAAAAAAACTGGAGTATGAATAATATCGATATGGCGCGTTACACAAATTCCTTTGTGGCTGGGAGTGAATATTTTGGATATGAAATGTGCTTATATCGCGATGGACGTTTGATTGGTGTGAGCTATTTTGATATTGCTATGCAATCTATGAGTGCAAATTATTTTTTCTATGACCATGATTATGAAAAGCTTAGTTTAGGCACATTAAATATTCTTCTTTTGCTAAATCTTTCTAAAAAACTTAATCTCAAATATTTTTATCCGGGATATTGGATTAAAAACCATAAGTCCATGGGCTATAAAGATAGATATCGCCCTTTTGAAGCATTAATCAATGAAGCAGATTTCTTTGATAGAACATGCTGGCAAAAATATGAATAATGCTAGCTTTCTGTCTGAAAATATTTTAAATATATTATTTTTTAGAATCTAGCCTTAAAATCCATTTGTTTGTATTTTCTTTTTATGGATTGCTTTGGTCATTTCACTCCCTAGCTCATGACGGAGCGGGTTGTTTCTAAAGATATTTCAGAATCTAGCCTATTGTCATTGCTAGTGAGAGCAATCCCTGCATAGCAATTCTAGTCTACCATCATGAGCTAGCCTTGCAAAGCAAGGCGTGGCAATCCATATTTTTTTTAAGTCCAGAATAGATTCTAATTCTATTTTAGAATCTAAAACCATATATTTAGAATCTATCTTAAAATCTGCTGTATTGTTTGTATTTTCTTTTTATGGATTGCTTCGCCCTAGCAAGCTAGGGCTCGCAATGACTGAGGAAGTAGATTTTGAAATATTTTTATAATCTGAAAAAGTAAATTCTAAAATTAAGTGAGAATCTAAAAGCCTAGTTTATGAAATTGATTTAGAATCTAGTCTATATTCATTTTGTCATTGCAAGCGGGTGTAAGCCACGAGTGACAATATAACCAATTGTCATTGCGAGATTTTACGCTAGTAAAATCGTGGCAATCTATATCCATAGAATCTGAATATCGTCATGAGTGAGCGGACACAAGCCCCGAGCGGCAATCTACATATTTTTTTTAGAATCCAGTTTGTTGTTATTTTGTCATGAGCTAGCCTTGCAAAGCAAGTCGTGGCAATCTATTTTTTAAGTCTAGAATAGATTCTAATTCTATTTTAGAATCTAAAACTATTTTAGAATCTAGCCTTTTAGATTCTAATCTACTTCAGAATCTAGCCTTAAAATTCATTTATTTGTTTTTTATGAAAAGCTTTGGTCGTTTCACTCCCTAGCTCATGACGGGGAGGGAGGGGAATAGATTCCAAAATAAAATGAGAATTTTTGAGCTAGATTATAAAATAGATTCTAAGGTTAGATTTTCACTGCATTCAAAACGACAATTGCAAGAATAATATTCCAAGATTTTTTATACCTTTATTTATATAGTAAATGCAATAAAAATAGCAATTACATATCGTATTTAAAAAAATATGCTATTATTTCAACCTTATCAATCGTAAAATTGTGAAAAGCCAAGATAAAATAAACGAGCAAAATAAAGGCACATTGTGATTATATTACAAGACATTACAAAAACTTATGCAAATGGATTTCAAGCTATTAAGCCACTGCATTTACATGTGAAAAAGGGCGATATAATGGGGATTATAGGCTATTCTGGTGCGGGTAAATCCACTCTTATTAGACTTATCAATAGACTAGAAACCCCAACTACAGGCAAAGTCATTGTTGATGGCACAAATATTTTAGATTTATCAGAATCTTCCTTGCAAAAAGCAAGGCAAAAAATAGGCATGATTTTTCAGCATTTTAATCTTTTAGATTCTAGAAATGTGTTTGGAAATGTGGCATTTGCCCTTGAGATTGCAAAATGGAAAAAATCAAGCATTAGAGCTAGAGTTATGGAGCTTTTAGAGCTTGTAGGCTTGCAGGATAAAGCTAGCTTTTATCCAAATCAATTAAGCGGCGGGCAAAAACAACGCATTGCAATAGCTAGAGCACTAGCAAATCACCCTAAGATTCTATTATGCGATGAGGCTACAAGTGCGCTTGATACAAAGACAACGCAATCAATTCTAAATTTATTACAAGATATACAAAAAAAGCTTGATTTAACAATTGTGCTTATCACTCATCAAATAGAAGTCGTGCGTTCAATATGCAATACAATGTGCGTAATGAGTGGTGGCAAAATTGTTGAGCATGGTAGCGTAGAGCATGTTTTTGCAAGTCCAAAACATGAGGTAACAAGGGAGCTTATATCCTATTTACCCGCACTCTCATCAGAAGAAATTTTACACAAATCGCACAAAGACGCATATAAAATCTCATTTGTGGGAGAATGTATTCATGAGCCACTTATAGCAGAGATTATTAAAAAATTTAATGTAGATGTTAATATTTTAGCTGGCAACATAGAAGCGTTAGCAACCGCTGAAGTGGGGCATTTAATTGTAGCGTTTGGCAATGATAGCAGTGCAAGAGATAAGGCAATAGAGCATTTAAGATCAAAGGGCTTAATTGTAGAATCTTTGCACGATTTAGTTGCACCAAACATAATGCAACCACAAGAAGCACACGATATAAAGGAATAATATGACAGAAGAACAACCATGGATTCTTAATTTTTTCAATCTCCCGCAGGCATTAGCTGATGAGGATGTAAGCTCATCGCTGCAAGTGCTTTGCTATTTGCTTTTTCATAATGAGGATACGGCTGCAAGGGTGTTTGATGTGCTTGACCTGCTTATAGATGGCTCAATTGAAACTTTGTATATGGTTGGCTTATCAAGCTTTTTTGCGGTTTTGTTTGGGCTGCCACTAGGGGTTATTTTGACAATTACAAAAAAAGATTCTATCCTTAGTGCGCCACTTTTTAATAAAATTTTAGGCATTATAGTAAATACCATACGTTCATTTCCTTTTATTATATTGATTGTCGTGTTGCTACCATTTTCAAAAATTCTCATTGGCACAAGCATAGGACCAGAGGCTGCATCGCTTACACTCTCTATTGCTGCAATACCATTTGTAGCAAGGCTATTTGAGGGGGCTTTGGAGGAGGTAAATCATGGCATTATTGAAGCCACTTTAAGCATGGGTGCAAGCAAACTTGAAGTAATCTTTATGATGATAGCAGAATCTTTACCCTCTCTAATCAATGCCGCCACAATCGCAATTATTGCCATTATTGGATTTTCCGCTATGGCTGGAAGCGTTGGTGGTGGTGGTTTGGGCGATTTGGCTATTAAATATGGCTTTTATGATTCTAGGCTTGATATACTTTATGCTTGCGTTATTGAGCTTATACTCATGGTGCAATGCGTTCAAAGCTTGGGCGATTATTTATCAAAAATCTTACGCACACACCAATATGGAATCTTAAAGCCATTAATACATCTTATTTATAAATTATGCGGCAGAACGCAGCAGTAAGTTAGATTCTATAATAAAGATAGTTTGGCTTTTGGCTTATTATTAAGTCTAGCTCATGGTGATAAAATAGATTGCCACTCAATTTTAGAAGCTGTCTCCTCCCTCATTGCAAACAACTTTTAGAATCTACCCATTACATTATTAGCAAGCTAGTTTAGAAACTATCACTCTCTCCGTCATTGCGAGGAAGCCGCAGGCTGACAAAGCAATCCATTAAAAAAATAAACAAATACAACAAGATTCCAAGCTAGAATCTGAAATAGTTTTAGATTCCAAAATAGAATTAGAATCTAATCTAGATTCTAAAAATATGGATTGCCACGCCTTGCTATGCAAGGCTCGCAATGACAAAAGAATAGTTTCTAAAAAAAATATGGATTGCCACGATTTTGCTAACGCAGAAACTCACAATGACAAAATAACGATAAGCTAGATTCTGAAATATCTTTAGAAACAATCCACTCCGTCATTGCGAGGAAGCCGCAGGCTGACAAAGCAATCCATAAAAAGAAAATACAAATAAATGAATTTTAAGGCTAGTATCTGAAGCAGATTAGAATCTTAAAAAGCTAGATTCTAAAATAGTTTTAGATTCCAAACAGAATTAGAATCTATTCTAGATTCTGTAGGTTTAGATTGCCGCGACTTGCTATGCAAGTCTAGCTCATGGCGGAGGTGGTGGATTTTGAAATTGCTTTAGAATCTGAAGTGGTGGATTCTAAAATAGCTTGCTAGCTCATAATTTTGGCTGATTTAAAATTGAGTAAGAATGTTTTATCGTCATTGGCTAGCCATTCTATCCCCATAATGAGCTAGGGAGCGAAATAACTGACATTTTATATTTAATTATAGATTCTAATCAATTCAAAACCTAGCCCAAAAAGATTTTAATTTTTCAGAATCTAGCCTTTTTAGATTCCAATCTAGTTAAGAGCAAATAAGAAACTAAAAGATTATTATTAAAAAATTGCGTGGAAGAAAAATCGTAGCAATTAGCATTTTAGAATCTATTTTTAAAATTAGTTTTGTATTTATATAACTTTTTATATTGGCAATAATATTACCTATATATTATTAGTAACAATTTGGTAGTATAGTTTATTCTTTCGTGCTATTATTAAAGTTTGCAAAGGAGTGATTTATGTATAAAATATTTTTATCTTTTTTCTTATTGCTAAATTTACAATATATATATGGAGCAAATGTTTTAAATGTGGCTGTATCGCAAAATGTGGGAGATATGAATCCACAAGGCTATAATTTTAATCAAATGTATGCGCAAAATATGATTTATGAAGGTTTGGTTAAAACAGATAAAAAAGGCAATATAGCTCCATTGCTTGCAGTATCTTGGGAGATTAAAGATTCTGGTAAAACCTATATTTTTCATTTGCGTAAAAATGTTGTATTTTCCAACGGAGAGCCATTTAACGCTCAAGCAGTTCTTAAGAATTTTCAATCCATACTTAAAAATAAAGTGCGTCATTCATGGTCAGCACTTGTAATGACAATAGATTCTGTTAAAGTTATAGATAATTATACTATTGCCATATATTTACACCACCCATATATTGCTACATTAAATGAGCTATCTCTTGTAAGACCTTTTCGCTTCATTGCTCCAAGCATGATTCCAGAGGATTTAGACTTGGAAAAACATACACAAAAAAAGCCCATTGGCACAGGTCCATACATGCTGACTGATACAAAGATTGGCATAAGTGATACTTTTAGTAAAAATCCATATTATTGGGATAAAGATAGATATAATGGAATCTATTATGATACTATAGTTACAAAAGTGATTATCGACCCGAATGCAAAGCTTGTGGCACTTAAAACAAAGCAAGTTGATATGATTTATGGTTCAGATTCTATACCTATTGAAATTTTTCACAATATTGCAAAAACAAAGCAATTTCAAACCTTTATAAGCCCTCCTGTTTTTACCACATTCCTAATTATAAATCCTAGTAATAAAATATTGCAAGATAAACGCATGCGTGAAGCAATAGCTATGTCCATAGACAAAGCAAAGATTATAGAATCTATTTATTTTGGCTATCAAAAAGAGGCTTCCTTGCTATTTGGCGAAAACATGCCATATTCAAAGCCAAAAAGCTATGCGCCGCCAACATATAATAAAAGTCAAGCAATTTCCCTTTTAGAGCAAATGGGCTATAATAGAAATAGCGATGGATATTTTTATAAAGATAATTCTAAACTTAGCATAGCCCTACATTTTATTGCAAATAATCCAACGCAAAAATCAATTGCTACCATATTGCAAGCACAATTAAAAGAGGTTGGAATCTTTTTACAATTAGTGCCAAACGAGGTAACAATATATCGCAAAAGGCAAACGCAAGGGCAATTTGATATTTGCTTTAGTCAAACTTGGGGTGTGCCTTATGAGCCTTTTACTTTTATAAATTCCATGCGACATAGAGGACATGCGGATTATATGGCACAAAAAGCCTTAAAAGAAAAACCAGAAATAGATAAAGCAATAGCTAGTCTAATTGAAAGCCCATATGATATTTATGCAGATTCTATAAATGCAAAATCACATACGCAAACACAAGCAAAGCTTGCTAGCAATACTGCAAATTTCCTTGATATGCTATATAAAACGCAAATCTATATACCGCTTACATACGATACAAATAAGGCTATTGCAAGGCAGGGCATAAAAGGTATTTCCCCTGATATACACGCATTTGAGATTCCATTTTGGGAGTTTTATGAGTAATGTTGCGTTATATTATTTATAGAATCTTAATGATTGTTCCAATACTTCTTATTGCCTCATTTATTATTTTTTATCTTTTGAGATTAAATAATACTGATCCAGTAGCACAATATTTGATTAACTCAAATCTTCCCTCAACACCCGAAGTGATTGCTGCAGTTAGACATGAATTTGGCTTAGATAAGCCTATATTAGAGCAGTATATATTGTGGCTTAAAAAGGCTGTTGTGCTTGATTTTGGTAAATCTTATATGACAGATAGAGATGTTTGGTCGGATTTTTTGTATTACTTGCCCAATACGCTTTTGCTTGCCTTTATGGCTTTTTTGCTTACACTTATCACTTCTATTCCTCTTGGAATCTTGGCTGCTTATTATAGAGATAGAATTCCTGATTTTCTTATACGCTTTTTTTGCTTTATAGGCGTATGTATGCCAAATTTTTGGCTAGCTTTTTTACTCATTATGCTTTTTTCAATAACTCTTGGTTGGTTACCAGCACTTGGTGCTAGCGGCATATCATCATTTATTTTACCAGCTATAAGCGTTGCATTTATGTCTTTATGTGTAAATATTCGCTTAATTCGTTCAAATATGCTTGAAGTTTCAAAAGAAAGGCATATAACCTATGCGTATTTGCGTGGTTTAAAGAAATGGAATGTAACCTGTAAGCATATTTTTTATAACGCATTATTACCGCTTATAACCGCACTTGGCATGCACTTTGGTGAGCTTATTGGCGGAGCACTTATTATAGAGAGTATTTTTGCTATACCAGGTATTGGATATTATAGCTTACAAGGCATTGCTAATCATGATTATCCTATTATTCAATGCTTTGTATTGCTTATGTATCTTGTTTTTTCGTTGTGTAATATGATAATTGATATATGCTATGCTCTGCTTGACCCACGCATACGAAAAAATATGGAGGATTCTCATGTATAGTGTGAAATATGTAATTGGAGAGTATTATGCAGTTGCAAAATAGAGTTAAGCCCTATGGCAAAAAGCTTTCATTTATGGGAAAGTTTTCAAGCATAATGATTGTTTTATTGTTGCTTGTTGCAATATTTTTGCCTTATTTTTTACCATATTCTCCTGATTCTATAGCTTTAGATAATATCTTTGCTCCTATTAGTCTAAATCATTGGCTTGGCACAGATCATCTTGGTAGGGATATTTTTACTAGGCTTATTTATGGGTCGCGTATATCGCTTTCTGCTGTGGCTTGCATATTAGCACTTGTTATTTTGCTTGGCATTAGCATTGGTGGGGTTGCTGGATTTTTTGGCGGAAAGATAGATAAATTTATTATGCGTTTATGCGATTTGTTTTTAAGTTTGCCTACTATTGTGCTATCTCTTTTTTTAGTTGGTATTTTGGGGGCTGGCTTAGAAAATGTAATGCTTGCCATTGCCCTTACGCATTGGGCATGGTATGCTCGTATTATTCGCAGTATTGTATTTGGTCTAAGACATCGTGAATTTGTCTTGCTATCTAAAGTTTATGGTTCAAGCAATTGGCAGAGTTTTAAACGCAATATGTTTATACCAATTATAACGCAATGCCTTGTGCTTGCCACTATGGATATAGGGCATATGTTATTACACATTGCAGGTTTATCATTTTTAGGGCTTGGCGTGCAGCCACCGCAAGCGGAATGGGGAATTATACTAAGTGATTATAAAGACTATATTTTTAGCAATCCAGAGCTTTTATTTTATCCGGGTTTTGCCCTTTTTATTGCTGTTGCTTTATTTAATATGCTTGGTGATAGTTTGCGTGATTATTTTGACTGCGATTTAAAGCATTTACATTAGGAGGATTCTGTGATACTTGCATTAAATAATCTTACTCTAATGTGTAAAAACAATAAGTTGATTAATAATATTTGTCTTGAGATAATTAGCAAGCAAACAACTATTTTGTTTGGACAAAGTGGTAGCGGCAAAACTCTAACCACTCTAGCCCTTCAAGGCTTAATCCCTGCAAATATCACACAAACAAGCGGCAAAATATTGCTAGATAATACACCAATTAACCCGCAAGAAAATAGGGCAAAAATATTTGCAAGCATTATGCAAAATCCACGCACATGTTTCAATCCGCTTTTTACACTTCATACTCATATTAAAGAGAGTGCAAATGCCTTGCAAACTAAATGGGATATGCCTACAATAGAATCTATGCTAAATGAAGTTGGCTTGCAAAAAGATGTATTAAAGCTATATCCTTTTGAAATGAGTGGTGGCATGCTTCAACGCGCCATGATAGCATTAGCATTGCTTACTAAAGCCCCATTTCTTATAGCCGATGAGCCTACAACAGACCTTGATATACTTGTGCAATATAAAATATTGCGACTTTTGAAACATTTGCAAAAGACTTATGGGCTTGGCATTTTGCTTATAACACATGATATAGATGTTGCGGTAAAAATGGGGGACAATATCCGTATTATTCATGAAGGACAAATTCAAGAAACAATAAATCTACATGAAACACACAGGGAAACCCTAAAAACAAAAATGGCACAAACGCTTGCTAATAGATATGATACCCTCATGAAAAATTACTCACTAAATAAGGAAAATCATGTTGCTAGAAGTTGATAATATTTCACACAGCTTTACTTATAATAATCTTTTTAGAAAAAAAACATCACAGATTCTAAATAACATAAGCTTTAAAATAAAACAAGGCGAAAATGCCGCACTCATAGGACCTAGCGGTTGCGGTAAAAGCACATTGGCAAAGATTATCGCACAATTGCAAAAACCAACAAGTGGCAATATATTTTTTCAAAATAAACCCGTGATATTACAGAATCTATCACAAAGACGCACTTTTTATAAACATTTGCAAATCCTATTTCAAGACCCATTAGGCTCTCTAAATCCTCGCTATAATGTGCTAGCAAACCTGCAAGAACCATTATGCAATTTATTAGATATTAAAGATTTGGATACACAACTGCAAAAAATCTATCCAATTTTAGAACTTTTATCCTTACCAAAACAAATACTCTATCATTATCCGCAAATGCTATCTGGTGGGCAGGCTCAACGGGTATGTATTGCTAGAATTCTGCTTATTAAACCCAAATTTGTTATTCTTGATGAAAGCACTTCGGGGCTTGATTATGAATTGCAAGAGACAATATGGAATCTTTTTTTAGATATGCAACGCACTCATAACACAACTTTTTTATTTATAACGCATGATATTATCTTAGCGCATAAATATTGTCAAAAACTCATGCTTATGGAAAATGGAAATTTAATTGAAACTATAAGGCAAAATACAGCTTTTAAATCCACTTTAGGCAGAGAACTTATGGCATGCTATGATTGCATATTATAATATATTGATTTAAATTCTATATACTAAAAACATTACTATATATCTTTTAACTTCTAAATTTTATAGTTTTTGATTTAAGCTAAATTATATGAAAATCTACTCTAGATTCTAAATCTAGTTTTTTTAGAATCTAGAATATCGTTATTTTGTTATGAGTTAGATTTTACGCTATTAAAATCGTGGCAATTTAATTTTTCGGTGGCTTATTTTGCCTGTGTCTTGTCTTTGCTATTGCTTTGTGGTTTTAATGTTTTTAATGGATTGCTTTGGCTTTTTAGTCTTTCAATTACGATTCTGCTTTGCTTATTTGTTGTTTTTAGTTTTTTAGCTTTATTTTGTTCTTTTTAACTTGTCATTGCGAGCCTTGCTTGCAAGGTGTGGCAATCTATACATATAGAATCTAGAATAATTTATAATTCCATTTTAGATTCTAAAACTAATTTTTTGGAATCTAATTTGGAAACTATCGTATTATTTGTGTTTTTAATGGATTGCTTTGGCTTTTTTAGCCTTGCAATAACGATTATGTTAATATATCTTATTAGATTCCAATAGCTTGCATGTAATGATAAAAAAGGTTTTTTATTATTGAAGTCAAACTAAAATAATTATAGCAAATTTTAGAATCTTTAGAATTAGAATCTATGCCTAGAATCTAAATTATTAAAATGCACCCAAAGCCCTTCGCCCACCCAAAGTTGCAGAGATTCTAAAAACAAAAACTTTTTATATATCCATGCCATTTATAAACATTAATAAAAAAACTTAAAATATAAATTGAAAAATAGATTCTAAAACTTGCTATAAAAGCAACAAAACGCTACAATATTTATAATCCACAATGCAAGGAGCAAGTTATGTTTGATGAAATACAATTTGGCAAAATAAATCGCTTACCAAAATATCTTTTTAGTGCGATTAATGAAATTAAAATGCAAATGCGTCATAACAATGAAGATGTTATTGACTTTTCTATGGGAAATCCTGATGGCATGCCGCCAAAGGCTGTTGTAGATAAACTTTGTGAGAGTGCAAAAAAGCCAAAAAATCAAGGCTATTCTGTTAGCAAGGGAATCTATAAACTACGTTTAGCTCTTTGCGATTGGTATAAGAGGCGGTTTAATGTAGAGCTTGATCCAAATCTTGAAGTATGCGTTGGCATGGGAAGTAAAGAGGGATTTGTGCATCTTGTGCAAGCAATTACAAATGTTGGTGATTGTGCGATTGTGCCTGAACCTGCCTATCCTATACATTATCATGCGTTTATTATTAATGGTGCAAATGTAAGCACTTTTGGAATCTCTTATAATGAAAATTATGAGCTTGATGAGAATGCTTTTTTTGAATCTTTGCAAAAAGCACTTTATGAGAGTTTTCCAAAGCCTAAATTTGTAGTTGTGAATTTTCCACATAATCCCACAACTACAATTGTGAAAAAAGGATTCTATGAGAAGCTTGTAAAGCTTGCAAAGAAAGAAAGATTCTATATTATTAGTGATATTGCGTATGCGGAGCTTTATTTTGGCGACTTTAAAACTCCAAGTATTTTTGAAGTAAAAGGTGCAAAAGATGTGGCAGTTGAGACTTATACATTAAGCAAAAGTTACAATATGGCAGGCTGGCGTATAGGATTTGTAGCGGGGAATAAAAAGATTATTGAAGCGTTACAAAAAATTAAAGGCTGGATTGATTATGGAATCTATACGCCTATACAAGTCGCAGCTACAATTGCATTAAATGAATGTGATGAAGAGGTAGTAAAGATTAAAGAAAATTATGAAAGACGCATGGAAGTAATGATTGATAGCTTTAAAAAAGCAGGCTGGGAGCTTCAAAAGCCTCAAGCAAGCATGTTTATTTGGGCAAAGATTCCAAAGCAATGTGCTAATTTAGGTAGCCTTGAGTTTGCAAAGCGACTTTTGATGGAAGCAAAAATTGCAGTTAGCCCTGGTGCTGGCTTTGGCAAGGCAGGAGAGGGATATGTGCGTATTGCACTTATAGAAAATGAAAAGCGTATTAGACAAGCTGCAAAGAATTTGAAAAAGTTTTTACAGCAGTTTGACTAGTATAGTTTAATGGTTTTATATAATTTATTAAAACTTATTGGCTACAATGAATCTTTGGGATAATTTTCGCTATATAAATTTTTACTATATAAAGGATAGAAAATATGACAAAAGTTTTGCTTCTTGGTGCTGGATATGGCAATATGGCATTACTAACTACAATTAATAAGGATTTGTTTTCACAAGCAGAATTTACATTGATTAATAATACTCCATACCATTACAAAACAATTGCTTTGCATGATGTTGCAAGCGGAAAGCATGATAGGAGTGTGCTTTTTCCATTACAAGAAATTCTAGACGACAGAATAAATATTATACAAGATACCATTGTGTCAATAGATTCTGAAAAAGTTCAAGGTAAAAATGCTTCTTATGAGTATGATTATTTGGTAGTTGGACTTGGTTTTAGTAGTGATAGCTTTGGAATACCTGGCGTTGGTGTTTATACGCAAAGCATTACTTCCTATGAGAGTGCGAAAAATATTTATAAAAATATTGAAGAGAAACTACAAATGTATTTAAAGGATAAAGATTCTAATAATCTTGCTTTTATTGTATGCGGTGGTGGTTTCACTGGAATTGAGTTTGCTGGCTCGCTAGCACAAGAAGTAAAAAAGCAGTGTGATGATAGAGGCATTGATTTTAATCTTGTTAAAATTTATTGCATTGAAGCTATGCCTAGAATTCTTCCTATGTTTAGTGAGAATCTTATGCAGCTTGGTTTGAGAAGATTAAGAGAATTGGGCGTTATTGTGCTAACAGATTCTAAAATACTTGAATGTAAAATGGGCGGTGTAGTTATTGAAAAAGGCGGGAAACAAGAAACAATACAGGCAAATAGCATTATATGGACAGCAGGTGTTAAAGGCAATGAAGTAATTGCGAATTCTAGCTTTTTTAAAAGTGGTAGAAGCAAGGTTGAGGTTAGTGCATGGTTGCAGCCAATTAATCAAGAAAATAATATGGATAATATTTTTGTTATTGGAGATTGCTCTGCACTTAAAGATGAGCAGACAGGACGTTTCTATCCGCCAACAGCACAGCTTTCCCAACAGCAAGGAGAATATCTAGCACAAACTCTAGAAACATTGCTTTATGCCGCACAAAAACAGGAGAATTTGCAACGCGATCTTATACCGCAATTCAAATTTCAATTGCGTGGCAGTGTTTGCTCTATTGGCTCTGGCTATGCCATTGGAATGGCAGGGACAAAAGAGGTGCAAGGATTTGTTGCAAACATGCTTAAATGGTTTATTGAATCAAAGTGGAATTATAAGCTTGGCGGCTTTCAGTCGGTATTTAAAAGTGATTAATTGTTTTTAGTATTTAGTTAATAATAAAAATTTGGGTTTTAATGAAAAGTTATAGTTTTTATTATTTTTTGTATTTAAATATAGCTTTATTTTTTTATGTTTGGAGTAATTTAGATTCTAGCTTAGAAACCATTGTATTTGCTTTTTCTGTGGATTGCCACGATTTTGCTAACGCAAAATCTAGCTCATGACGGAGGAGCTAGATTCTGAAATGATTTTAGATTCTCTACCACTTTGGGTGGGTGAGAAGCTTTGGGTGCACTTTAAGAATTTAGAATCTATGCGTATGGATTGCTTCGATTTTGCTAACGCAAAATCTAGCTTATGACGACAAAACGATAGACTAGAGCTAAAATATTTGTTTCAAAATAATTTTGGCTATTAATACAAAATGCCTTTTGCAATATTATTGAATAATTAAAAATTTTATTTTTGAGTGCAAAATATGAAAACTAATCAAAGTAAAATATAAATCCTTTCAGCTTGCAATATTCTCATTTTTCGATAGTATCACACTTATTATTGTTTTATCCTTTACAAGCTTTAGCAAAAAGCTAATCGCTAATTTTGATATAGTTTGACTGATATAGAATCTATTGTTATAAAATCTAAATACTAGCTATATCTATTTTAGAAAGAATTATATTTAGCAAAGTATAAAAGCAAAATTTAGAAAAAGAGTTATAAAAAGTAAAAGTAAGATTCTAAGATATTAATTTTTTTTGACTTTGTTTCTTGCTTTATTTTTTAATGCAAAGTAAATATATAGAAATAACAATAGCATAATTTTATATTAAGCTTTGCATAACTTAAAGCTATATTATCAAATACACATATTCTATAAAACTCAAAAGGTTTAACATGCTATTCTCATCATATATTTTTATCTTTGCATTTTTACCCA